>ENA-OFCF01000979-OFCF01000979.1-metagenomes-genome-assembly--contig:-NODE-979-length-11625-cov-2.281763_pt1 | contig 11625 bp, 6 predicted proteins | sample MGYA00153387_OFCF01 | MGnify analysis MGYA00153387
TAAGGATACGGTGGTTATTTGGGAAAACAAGGTAATTGCTTTACCTGTACCGTCTAATTTAGCTAAGGTAGATACTCAAAAATTGTTGTTAAAAGCCACAGGGGGATATATCGGTAGATTGGATGAGATCTTGCGGGAGGCAGCAATTAAGTCGTTATCGAGAGGGCATAAGAAAATTGAATTTTCAATTTTGCAGGAAGTAGCGAGGGAATATACTTGAGTACTGAAATTCAGTCTTGGTTATTGTCAGTTGAGCCGTTTGCTGGTGAAAGTTTGAGCCACTTTTTGGGTCGGTTTCGGCGACAGAATCATTTGTCGCCCAGTGCTTTGGGAGATTTAGCGGGAGTGGGGGCGGTAATTGCGCGGTGGGAGCGGTTTCATCTCAATCCTTTTCCTTCAGATGCGGAGTTAATAGCCGTTGCGGAGGTGGTTGGGTTGACACCGGAGCGACTCAGGCAGATGTTAGCTCCAGAGGGAGTGAAGATGAAGTGCGAACCGATTCGATTGTGTGCGGCTTGTTATCAAGAGGAGCCATATCATCGGCTGGAATGGCAGTATCAATCGACTGGAGGGTGCGATCGACATCGACTTCGGTTGCTGTCTAAATGTCGTAATTGTCAGGCTGAGTTTCCAATTCCAGCATTGTGGGAGGATGGTTGTTGTACTCGTTGTCGGCTATCTTTTGGGAAGATGGTGGAATGGCAAAAGTCTTATTAGCTGGGTAAACTTGCTAAAAAGATCTCGATCGGTCACACAAAGTAAATTTGTAACGTTCAGTTGTAGCTGCTAGTGGGCAATATAAGATAAATTCCCTGGCTGTACCTGTATGCTCCCGACGATCTTTACCACCTGCATTCCTAGAGACGAAATTTCGACAGGGGAACTATCATTAGACTTATTTGCGGCGAAGTTGCGCTCGGTGGTAGAAGGTAAAGCACCGCTGGTGTACCAAGATGCGAATGCTTTTTTTAGGAATACTTTTCCGACTGATGGGATTAAAACTCTGATTCGCGAGGTATTTAGCAGGTTGGCGGGTAAGTCTACAGGTTCGCCTGTGATTCGCTTGGAAACCAGCTTTGGTGGCGGTAAGACGCACGATCAAATTGCATTATGGCATATTTGTAAGCAAGGACGATCGATCTCAGGGCTAGAGCGATTTGTGGACTTAGATGCTTTGCCCAATCGGACTGTAGCAGTAGCGGCAATTGACGGTCGAGATCTAGATCCAGAAAATGGGATCTACCATGCGGATACCGGAATAACTACCTATACCTTGTGGGGTGAAATTGCCTATCAAATCGGCGGTATATCAGGATATCAGTTATTGCAGGGGAGCGATAAAAGTGGGATTGCGCCTGGAACTTCGGTATTAGAGCGACTGGTTGAGGGGAAACCGAGTGTAATTGTTTTAGATGAAATCGCCTGTTATTTACGCAAGGCGAAAGCGAAACAGGTAGGGAGTAATAGTAATGGGAGCCAACAGTTGGTGGCTTTTTTATTCGCGCTGATGGATTTAGCCGCAGCTTGCGATAATTTGGTGTTTGTCTATTCGCTGGCTTCGACGGCGGACACTTTTGCAGAGGAGACTAATGATTTACAAGAATTGCTCCGCGCCTCGGCTCGACAAGAGCGGGTATTGAGTCCATCTACCGATGTCGAAATTTATAATATTGTCAAACAACGACTATTTACGAGTGTGGATGAGACTGCGGCTAAGTCGGTAGCTTCAGCATATTTGAATAGCTATCGTACCACCCGCGCCGATCTCCCCGATGCTTGTAAAGATGCTAGCTATGTTACCGCGATCGAGCAAAGTTATCCCTTCCACCCAGAATTATTCAATCTCCTCACTAAAAAGATTGCTTCGATTCCCAATTTCCAGAAGACTCGCGGTGCATTGCGGTTATTTGCTCAAGTTGTCCGATATTTATGGCAACATCAAGCGGAATTAACCGATCCGACTTGGATACCTTTGATTCATCCTCATCATATCCCGATCGGTATCAGTGATGAAATTACCAACGATTTAACTACCCGACTCGAACGATCGGCAATGCGACAATCGATCGGCGCAGACATCTATAATCCGAGTGGGCGCGAAGCATACGCCCAAATTCAAGATGCTGAATATATCGCTGCTGGTAAACCTCCCTATAGTAGCTGGGTAGGGCGGACAATTTTCTTGCATTCTCTCACGCAGGGGACTTCCGCTGGTATTCATCGCTCGGAATTAAATCTATCTCTGTTTACACCCAAGTTAGAATTGGGATTCGTCGATACTGTTTTGACAAAATTGCAATCTGTTGCTTGGTATCTAGATAGCGATCCGATTACCACAATTTCTCGCTTTCGGGAAGAACCATCGATTAATAAAATCATCACACAGGAACGAGAACAAATCGGGCGCACAGCCGCCAAGGATGACCTCAGAGATCGACGGGACAGTATTTTCGCCAAAAGAGCATTTAACCTCGTCAGTGCCCCAGAAAGTCCCGCAGATGTGGACGATACGCCGGATAATGTAGTGCTATGTTTAATTGATTTTGATGAAGCTACCGTCACCGAATGCAATTCCCCACCACCGTCTTTAGTCGATCGCATTTTCAATCAAACTGGATCGGCTGGAACATTTCGGAAATATCGCAACCGTTTGTTATTTCTAGTGCCCGATAAACAACAATTAGAACGGGCGATCGAGTTAGCACGCGAATATCGAGCGATTAATAATATTCTGAGTAGTCAATCTCGGTTAGAAGATCTATCAGAGAGTCAGCAAAAGGAACTCGAAAAACGTAAGGGTATTAAAGATCTAGAAGTAAGAGTCGCTCTGACGAATACCTATCGTCATCTCTTTTATCCAGCCCAAGATCTAGTTAAAGCACCTCAAGGCTTGTTGCACTATGTTTTACCTGCTCAAGATACGGGCAATATTAAAGGCAAGAATAATCAGCAGGATGTAATTCTCAAAGCTCTCAAAGATTGTGAGAAAATTCGCCAGACTGAAACAGCTAAACCCTTTGCACCGATTTACATATTACAAAAAGTTTGGTCGGCAGGACTAGAATCATTAAGTACCAAATCCCTGCGCGATACTTTTGCATCGAAATTGGAGCTAAATATTTTATTAGAGGGAGAAATTAGTTTACTCAGAGATACAATTCGTCAAGGCTTGCAAAATGGCGATTGGGATCTCAAGGTTGGAGACAAGTTATTTATTAAAACGGGCGATTCGCTGACACTGCCTGCAAATATCGAATTTTCTGATGAGATGGTACTTTATCATCGGGATATTCTACAACCACCCGCACCGAAGGAAATAGAACTCAGTGCCCAATTAGTTGCGAATAATGCCAGAATAAAATGGAAAGCTAAGGGCGCACTTAAAGTCACTCTTTATCATAATAATGTCTCGATCGATCGCGAGTTTCGTCCGTCTGATGAATATGAAATCAGCATCGATAGTATTGCAATGTTTAAAGCGATCGCAGACTATGGCAATGGCGAAACTATTACTAAAGAAACTCGATTAGTTCCGCCGTCTTTAGTTAGTGCAGATAAAACTGATTATCGCGTCGAACAGATCGAAATCGCTCAACTATCACCACTAATCGAATTAGATGGGAGTATTAATACCGTATTTACTGAGTTTAGCGATATCTGTAGCGATCGACAAGTCAAGGGCATCGAATCTCTGGAACTATCAGTCGATCGAGTCTTAGATTATCGTAAACTAGGTGTTACTCTACCACAGTTGAGTAGATTATCTCTCCAAATCGACCAGACTGTATTAATCCGTACGGGCGAACAGTTTGTAAAACTAGAATACCAAGGCAAAGTACGAGGTTTTCAATCGCTATTCTCAACAATTAATAATCTGCTCAATGCTCCTGATACTGAAGCCGATGTATATCTAAAGGTGTCGCTAGATATATCGACAGAAATTGAGCCTCAAGGGGTGGAAATACAATCGATCCAGCAATCACTCGATCGCAATCAAGTCGAACGATTGAGATTGAAAGCTACGATCTCCAATAATTAAGTAATGGCAATTCAGCTAGGGGGTAATTCACGAATTACCCCTAGCTGAATTATTAACAAAATTTAATACATTAATTCAACCTCGATCGATGGGTATTCTAAGATAACCCCAAACCCGATCGATCGATGCAAGAATTTGAACTCCGTGTCGAACCCCTTGACAATAATAACTTTGCGATCGCACTTTGTCAGCGCAGCTATAAAAAAGCTGGAGAAAAACGTCGTCCTCAATCCAAACAAATCGGCAAAGTTCAAGGACAATCATTAGTCTTAATCAGACAGGTTATTTATGATGTCCTGAAGGCTAATAATTACGATCCTAAAACCTTATCATATAAACGCCAATCTGCTTACATTATTTCTGAAGAATTTGGCGTGACTTTGGCAATTTTATTTCAAGTATTACAACCAATCTCTAAACCCGATCGCATTATCAAGATTGCTCAGTCGATCGCAGCTATGAGTTACGAAGAAGCGAACTATTGGTTTGCATTGGTTACTAATAGTCGATCGAATGCTCTTAAAGCAATGCGGGTTTTATTTGATTAGCTGCGGAGATCTCCGCCACAACTTCAACAAACCTGCATCTACCCCACCCCTAAACCCCAATGAAAAAACAGCGCACCAAAGTATTCATCGAAAAAATCATGCCCGTCAAAATGCTCAACGAGCAGGTGCAGTATGAGAACGGCGGTAATCCCTTCAAAGGATTGCATCGATGGTACTCCCGCAAACCGCTGTCATTTTCCCGCGCGTCGATTTTGGCTTCCCTGTTACCTGCTGACGTGACAAAAGAAGAATTCGCGCAATTATTGGGGATCGTACCGAATGGGGATACCAAGCTCTACAAGACGACTCCCAGCGATGTAGCGAAAGAAAAATTACACGCACTGTGCGAAAAAACTTGGGGAAAACGCAATCCAATCGTGCTGGATGCCTTCGCTGGAGGAGGGAGCATTCCTTTTGAAGCGGCGCGGTATGGGTTGAATGTATTGGCTTCCGATCTCAATCCGGTGGCGGTGGTGACGATGAAAGCGGCGATGGAATATCCGCTCAAATTTGGGGCGGGTTTGCAGGTGGATATCGATAAATGGGTGAAGTGGGTGGGCGATGAAGCCGAAACAAGGTTAGCCGAATTCTTCCCCAATCCCGACGGTGAGACAGCGCAGAATTATCTCTGGGCGCATACTGTGGTTTGTCCCTGTTGTGAATCGATCGTACCATTAAGTCCAAATTGGTGGCTTTACAAACGTCCAGAAAAACAGAATTTACAGAAATGGTGTGCTGTTAAACCAATTCCCAATCCCCAGCAGAAACGGGTTGATTTTGAGTTGGTGAAGGGTGCGAAGGGAAGTGGAGCGACAATAGTAACTGAAAATGAAGAATACGATCCTGATACTACGGTTTCGATCGCTCGCAGTGTTGGTAAATGTCCGAACTGTAGCAATGTCATCGAACAAGAATATTTGATGAACTATGGCAAGACTATTGGTTTTGGGTATCAATTATATGCTGTAGCTTACAAGAAAGGTAAAGGAAGTCTGGAGTTTAGAGTTCCCAGTAATCTAGATTTAGACGGTATTGCTAAAGCAGAGGCAAAGCTACAAGAAATACTCGAAACAAGTAGCAATCATATTTTACCTGATGAAGAGATAATGACTGGTTTTAATACAGATCAGCTTCTTCGATATGGGATCGATCGATGGTCAAAATTATTCAATCCTCGTCAACTGCTAACTCTTGTTACCTATGTAGAGATTATCCAACAAGCAAAGGCAAAGATTAGAGCGGAATTGGGTAAGGATGAATTAGATAGAGCGAATGCAATTATTACTTATTTGGCATTGGTGCTCGATCGATGTGTAGATAAAAATTGTAGGCTAGCTCATTGGGATAGTGGTAGATCTTATGCTCAAAGCGCATCTTCACAACATTCATTAAATCTAATGTGGAGCTACCCAGAAACAACTGGCGGTAGTCATTTATGGAATTTCTGCGCTGATGTATTTGTCTCTGATTACCAAACTCTCTGTACCTATCTGGATGCTCCCTCAAATACAACCATCCCAGGCTTTACTACTCCATCCTCATTACTTACGCAACACCCCATTCCTCTGGTCTCCCAATCCTCCGCCGACAGCCTCTTCCACATCCCCGATGAATCTGTCGATGCCATCATTACCGATCCACCTTACTACGGCACCATCCAATACGCCGAATTGTCCGACTTCTTCTACGTCTGGATGAAACGGGTATTAGACGATGTGTATCCAGAATTGTTTTATAGCGAACTCACCGACAAAGAGCGCGAAGCAGTCGCCAATCCTTCCCGCTTTCGGAATATGGGCGCACCGCCAGAAATGTTAGCGCGGGCAGATTATGAAGCAAAGATGCTCTTGGCTTTTAATGAATACCATCGCGTATTGCGTCCCGATGGCGTGATGACAGTCCAATTCAATCACAAAGATCCAGGTGCGTGGGATGTCCTCGCCAACTCCCTGATTAATGGTGGCTTCGAGATTACCGCATCTTGGTCGGTAAGTACCGAAAATCCCCAAAATCTCCATCAGGCAAAGAAAAACTCCGTCGCGAGTACCGTCCTCTTAGTCTGTCGCAAACGCGATCCTGAAGCTGGTTTAGCTTGGTGGGACGATTTGCGCCCCCAAGTCGTAAACATCGTCGAATCACGCGCCGTAGAATTTGAAGCCAATGATATCACCGGAATCGACCTCTATCTGAGTGCATTTGGCCCCGCCCTAAACGTATTTTCGAGTGCTTTTCCCATCCTCGATAGTAGTGGCGAACCCGTCCGCCCAGAAGTAGCCTTTGCCGAAGCCCGCCGCGCCATTGCCAATTACCGCTTCCGCAAATTAGTCCAAACCGACACCGCCGGATTCGATCCCCTGACTCAGTGGTATCTATTAGCCTGGGATGCCTTCAAAGCGCGAGAATTTATATTTGATGAAGCCAGACAATTAGCCCTAGCAATTGGTGGTTTCAATGTCGAAGATCTGAGCAAAGTCTATAAACTCATCACCTCTACAGGTGGTAACTGCAAACTATTAACCCCCAAGGAACGCCTGAAAAAACGCGCCTTCAGCATCGAAGAATCCGACTTTTCCTCACTCTATCTAGTCGATTCTCTCCACGCTCTCATTGCCATTTACGAAGAAGAACACAACCCCCAATTAGTACGCCGCTTCATGCAAAATACCGGACTGATGGAAAGCGATGCCCTGATGAAAACAATGGAAATCGCCCTCAAAGTATTCCCCACTAGCACCTCAGAATACGACGAGCTAGTTTCGTTGCGATTAGCAATGGACGAAATCAAAGCAAAGGTAATAGTAGAACAATTAACCCTAAGCTATAGCTAGTGTGAAAATCAGGGATTCGATCGATTTTTTGAAACTAATTCAATATAATATTAATGCTCCCCGATCGATCCTGGCGAATTAGCTATTCTAGTAACGAAAATAACCCAATTGCGGAGTTTTACATTCCAGCGTTAGAATCTGCGGTGCAATACGATCGCAAGTCTGGTTATTTCAATAGTGCAATTCTCAGTAGAGTAGCGCGAGGATTGGGCGCGATGCTCCACAATCAGGGAAAAATTCGACTGATTATGGGCTGTCAATTTAGTCCCGAAGATTTGGCTGCGATCGAGACAGGTTATGCTCTACGAGAAATTGTCAACGAAAGACTAACCGCTACTCTCCAACCACCAGCAAATTTTGTCCAATTCAAACACTTAGAAATCCTCAGTTGGCTGATCGAAACTGGTAGCCTAGATATTAAAATTGCCATTCCCATGAAAGTAAATGGGATGCCAACAGATGAAAATACCACCACAATCGATCGACATCATATTTTCCATGAAAAAGTTGGCATCTTCACGGATGCCGATGGCAATAAATTAGTATTTAGCGGCTCCAATAATGAATCAGTAGCCGGATGGGAATATAATGTCGAATCCTTCCACGTCTACTGCGGCTGGGAATGCGGAAGAGATGGCGAGAGGGTAGATGAAGAAGTAACTAGATTCGATCGACTGTGGCACGGATTAGCCCCCAACGTGAGCATCTTCGATTTACCCGAAGCAGTTCTCCGCAAGTTGCTTACTCATGCACCTAAATCCATCCCAGATTGGAGCCAACAAATCGAATTCGATCTAGACAAAATCCAGCCTCCAATCCCTATACCCCAAATCCCAGATTTCACTCCACCCCTAAAACCTGAATTCCAAACCCTGACTCCTACGCCCCGAGAAAAACAACTATTCGATCTCCTCACCAATTTATATCAACATCCTGGTTGTCTAGATTTCTGCCTCAAATCGATTCCAATCTCCCCTTGGGCACATCAACTCAAGATTCTGCGCCGAGTTGCTAGTAATTTTCCCTGCAATTTTCTCATCGCCGACGAAGTGGGATTGGGTAAAACGATTGAAACTGGATTAATTCTTAAATATCTACTCACTAGCCAAAAAGTTCAGCGGGTCTTATTACTAGTACCCGCCAGCGTTCAAGCTCAATGGCAACAAGAATTACGCGAAAAATTTAACCTCAATTTCTGGAGCTATAGCCAAGGCGAATTTACAGATCTACATGGCATGACAATTCCGCCTACGAGCAACCCTTGGAATACAACCAATCTCATCCTCGCATCATCCCACCTTATCCGTCGCAGTGACAGAGCAAAAGAATTGCTAGCCTCTGAACCTTGGGATTTAGTAATTCTAGATGAAGCGCACCACGCCCGTCGCCGCAGCCCCCAACAACGCAAAGATACACCCAATCGACTCTTAGAATTACTCCAAAAATTAAAAGAGCAGACTCGATCGCTAATATTACTTTCTGCCACACCGATGCAAATAGATCCAGTCGAAATCTTCGATCTATTAAACCTGCTCGGATTGTCTGGACATTGGAGCTATAGCGAGAATTTCTGCAATTATTTCGCCACTCTGAGCGGTGAAATAGACAGAGCTACTTTAAACTTCTGGCAACAGATGTCTACTGATTACTTTAAACGTGGTGGTAAACCTTGCCCTAGATTAAATGCTCATTTGGATCGACAGGACAAACTACTCGCCCATCGCCTCCAAGATACTTGGCAAACAGGTAGAAAAAGTATCGACCATAAACAATGTATCCAAGATAAAGAATTTATCGCCGCATCGCGCCAATATCTCACCACCAATACTCCGCTCAAGGATCTGATGTTTCGGCATACCCGCGATACCTTGCGGGAATACTATCGTCATGGTATCCTCGATCGAGACATCCCGACTCGAATTGTCAGCGATAATGCGATTGTTTTAGAATCTCAAAGAGAAGTAAAACTCTATCAAGCAGTCAGCGATTATGTCCGACATTTTTATCAACTCGCCCAAAAGGAAAATCGTAAAGCATTAGGCTTCTTGATGACGCTCTATCGCAAACGGCTGACCAGTTCCTTCTACGCTGTCAAAGAATCACTCAAACGTCGATTAGCAGGTATCAGTATTACCCCCGACGATCTCAACGATCTTGACGATGCCGATGACAGTATTATTCAAGGATTAGAATCTTTCTTTGCCCACCCGACAGATCCCAGAGAAATTGCCGAATTAGAAAAAATATTACGACAATTTGAAAATACAGGCGAAGATAGTAAACTTTCCAATTTTCTCATCATTCTTCGCCAAGAACTCAACCAACGAGAAAGCGCGATCGTCTTTACCCAATATACCGACACGATGGATTATCTGCGCGATAATCTCTATCAAATCTATGGTAATCAGGTAGCTTGCTACTCTGGGCGCGGCGGCGAAATTTATCGGGAAGATAAATGGGTACAAATATCTAAAGAAAAAATTAAGTCAGCATTTCGTGCAGGTGAAATCAAAATTTTACTCTGTACAGAATCCGCTTGCGAAGGCTTAAATCTGCAAACTTGCAGCGTGCTACTGAATTACGACATGCCGTGGAATCCGATGCGAGTCGAACAGAGAATCGGGCGGATCGATCGGATCGGACAATTAGCTCCTACAGTGCGGATTCATAACTTTTACTACGATGGCACAGTCGAAGCTAAAGTCTACCGTAAATTACGCGATCGCATTGATGCTTTTCGATCGGTAGTCGGTAATCTCCAACCCATTCTCGCCCAAGTTCCAAACTTCATCGAACAAGCTGTCATGAGTGCCGATCCTGACGAGGAAGGCGTATTATTATCCGAATTTGACAAGATATTCGATGCACCCTCATTGCGCCCCGCTGTAGACGATTTAGTAGCAATGGACGTAGTTGCAGATTTGACTGAAATATCTCAACCTTTACCGTCTAGTCCGATTACCTTAGTACAAATAGAAGAGTTATTCATAACTTCTAATATCCTCAAATCTCACAAAATCGACTTTGAGTTAATTAGCGAGAAAGTTTGGAACCTATCAGTAGACAGACAACAATACCAAGTTACCTTCGACCCAGCCACCGCAGAAGCTCAGGGAATTAGGCTTATGAGCTATGGCGAACCAGTATTCGATCGCTTACTCAGCTTTACCACTATCTAGTCTAAGTAGTTCTTTTGAGCCGATGGGGGCGAGTCTACAAACAACGCTCTCTTGACCACCCGCCAATAAATAGTCATCAGAAGATGGCATAACTTCACCCTTGAATTCTGCTAACTTTTGCTTGAGACGTTGATAGATACTATCGCTAGCTAAATCTAATATCCCTCCACCTCTTTCGATCGTTTCTAACGCAAAATCGCGATCGAAATTAAGTACAGCAGGCGAGTAGTCTTTTATTCCCAGTGCAATCATCCACCGCTTGCTTTGGCTAGGTTCTAGCGATTCACCAAACAGCCACGTTTCGCCACGCTGAAGCATTTCTAGCACCTGTACTGACGGCTCAAAACTTAAACCCAACGACAGTAGACGGTGCATCAACGTCAACGCTACTAATTCTCTTATGGAATAATAAACATTTCGCCCCTTGCCACTAGGGTTGACGGTAGGCACAACAACCCCCTTGTCCCGCCAATACTGAAGCTGTCGGCGGCTACATCCGGTGATCGTAGAGACTTCTGTGCTGGTGTAAAAATCATTTTGCATATCAATTTATGATACACAAAGCCGCTGCTAAATAATTTATACTTAAAAACACAAAGTGTGTTTTTAAAATGCTATATTGTTTGAATGAGTCAAATAACTATCCAGTGTCAACTATTTGCAGACGAAGCTGCTAGAAAATATCTCTGGCAGTTGATGACCGAGCGCAATACGCCTTTAGTCAACGAATTATTACGCCTAGTCGCCCTCCATCCTGACTTTCCGATCTGGCGCAGCAAGGGTAGGCTACCTACTGCTGAAGTCACCAAATTAGCTAAACCGCTCAAGCTCGATCCTCGATTCAACAATCAACCAGCTAAATTTCATATTTCTGCCGAGAAAACGGTGCTTTACACCTTCAAATCTTGGTTAGTTATTCAGAACCGCATCCAGCGCAAGCTCTGGGGGAAAGTATCTTGGCTACGAATGCTTCGTACTAACGAGGAATTAGTTACCGACTGCGGGCAGGAGTTAGAACAACTTCAAAAGAA
>ENA-OFCF01000980-OFCF01000980.1-metagenomes-genome-assembly--contig:-NODE-980-length-11621-cov-3.717621_pt1 | contig 11621 bp, 9 predicted proteins | sample MGYA00153387_OFCF01 | MGnify analysis MGYA00153387
CCTCAAGCCCTGGCTGGAAAACCCGGCAAAGGCCAAACTCGGCCAGCACGTCAAGTACGACCGCCACGTGTTTGCCAACCACGGCATTGAAGTGCAAGGCTACGCGCACGACACCATGCTGCAAAGCTACGTGCTCGAGGTGCACAAACCGCATGGCCTTTCCAGCTTGGCCGACAGGCACCTGGGGCGCAGCGGCATCACGTTTGAAGACCTGTGCGGCAAAGGCGCGCATCAGATCAGGTTCAACCAGGTGGACATTGCCAAGGCGGCTGAGTATTCATGTGAAGACGCCGACCAGACGCTGGGCGTGCACCTGTTGCTGTGGCCGCAATTGCAGGCTATTGACAAGCTGAAGTTCATCTACGAGCTGGAGATCAAAAGCAGCGAGAGCTTATACCGCATCGAACGCAACGGCGTGATGATTGACGGGCCCATGCTGGCCAAACAAAGCGGTGAGCTGGGTCTTCGTTTGGTTCAGCTGGAAACCGAAGCCTACGAGATTGCAGGCCAGCCGTTTAATCTGGGCAGCCCCAAGCAGTTGGGCGAGATTTTCTTTGACAAACTCGGCATGCCAGTGGTTAAAAAAACGCCCAGCGGCGCACGCAGTACCGATGAAGAGGTGTTAGAGAAGCTGGCCGAAGATTACCCGTTGCCTGCCAAGCTGCTGGAGCACCGCAGTCTGTCCAAACTCAAAGGCACCTACACCGACAAACTCGCACAACTTGCGCTGCCGCGCACTGGCCGCGTCCACACCCATTACGCGCAAGCCGTAGCCGTCACAGGTCGCTTGAGCAGCAACGACCCGAACCTGCAAAACATCCCGGTCAAAACCGCAGAAGGCCGCCGTGTGCGGGAGGCATTTGTGGCGCCCGCAGGCAGCGTGATTGCGAGCGCTGACTATTCACAAATCGAGTTGCGCATCATGGCGCATATCAGTGAAGACGCTGCGCTGCTCAAAGCGTTTACTGAGGGCATTGACGTACATCGCGCCACCGCAGCCGAAGTGTTTGGCGTGGCAGTTGATGCCGTTAGCAGCGAGCAGCGCCGCTATGCCAAAGTGATCAACTTCGGCCTCATCTACGGCATGAGCAGCTTTGGCCTGGCGCGCAACCTGGGTATTGAAACCAAGGCTGCAGCCGCCTACATTGACAAGTATTTTCAGCGTTACCCCGGCGTTAAAAACTACATGGACGAAACCCGCCTGTCAGCCAAAAGCAAAGGCTATGTCGAAACCGTTTTTGGCCGACGCCTGTACCTGCCAGAAATCAACTCCCCCAACGGCCCGCGCCAAAAAGGCGCAGAGCGCGCTGCAATTAACGCCCCCATGCAGGGCACAGCCGCTGACCTGATCAAGCTCAGCATGAACAAAGTACTCGATGTGCTGGACAAAGAAAACCGCAAAACCAAAATGATCATGCAGGTGCATGACGAACTGGTGTTTGAAGTGCCCGCAGAAGAAGTTGAATGGTTGCGGGTGGAGATTCCGCGCTTGATGGCTGGCGTGGCGCAATTGAAAGTGCCGCTGCTGGCCGAGATCGGGATCGGTGAAAATTGGGAGAAGGCGCACTGATGTGCACGTGGGAAAAAGCGGATTAACCTGGGCGTGGTGAATAGCGCTTCAGGCCGCCAGCAATCCCTTCCAGGCCAATCGCAACTTCTTCTGATCCGCAGCACCCAATGTGCCGGCCTTGCGAATCACCAGCCGATGGTCCAGCGTGAACAGTTTGAATCGCACCAGACATTCGGCAGGCAAGCCCGCCGCGTCCAGGTCTTCAATGACATGATCATCTGGCCAGCTTGACTGCCCGGCGCTGGTGATCATGGCCAGCACGCTGTGCTCTGCTTTTATATTGAAGGCGCTGCTGCTCAACACCAGTGCGGGGCGGCGTTTGCTGGCGGTGCGGTCTGTAAAGGGGAAGGGCACAACGACCACATCAAAAGGGGCAAACAACAATTCAGGCATCACAATTTTTTAAAAGCTGTGTCGTCTTCTTTGCTTCCCCATTCGGGCAATGTGGCTGCCAGTGCCTCAGTAAAGGCCAGGTCAATCGGGGTAGCGCGGCGCAGTTTGACCTCGTCGCCGTTGATTTCAAAACCCAGCACATCCCCCGCCTTGAGCTGCAACACCTTACGCACGCTGGTAGGAACGGTGGCTTGATATTTGGTGGTGAGTTTTGAGGTTTGGAGCATGGTATTACTTTATTACTTTATTTGATTATCGTCAATGCGTTCGCGTTTGTCGAATAATGCGTATTCACCAGCCCAAAAGAATAAACTCTACTGTTTGCACGCTAACCATGGTTTCATCACCTTCCAACCAAAGGACGCCACATGCTGACCCCAGACCAAAAATCCGACTTTGATGCCCTGTTACCCGGCCAAAGCACAGAAGCTGGCGCCAGCCGACGCACTGCTTTAAAAGCCGCTTTAGGCGTGGGCTACGCTGCAACCGCCATGCCCATCATGTCGCAAACGGCCATCAAGACTTCTTCTGACGGGCTCAAAACTGGCGAAATCGTGTTTGAGGTCAATGGCTTCAAAGTACCTGCTTTTTACGCCGCACCCGCTGGTAAAACCAGCTTGCCGGTGATTTTGGTGATTCAAGAGATTTTGGGCGTACATGAATACATTGCCGACACCGCCCGCCGCTTTGCCCAAGCAGGCTACCTGGCCATTGCGCCTGAGCTGTTCGCCCGCCAGGGTGACCCGACCCAATACGGCGAAATGGCCAAACTCATGGCTGAAGTCGTGTCCAAAGTGCCTGATGATCAGGTGATGGCCGACCTTGACGGCGCAGTGAAATGGGCTGGCGCAAACGGCGGTGATGTGAAAAAAGTCGGTATCACTGGTTTTTGCTGGGGCGGCCGCATCACCTGGTTGTATGCTTCGCAAAGCAAAAATGTCAAGGCTGGTGTGGCTTGGTACGGCCGACTGGTGGGTACATCAACACCGATCACGCCCAAACATCCGGTTGACCTGGCGGCACAAATCAGTGCACCTGTGTTGGGCCTGTACGGCGGGCAGGATGGCGGCATTCCGGTTGCGACGGTTGACCAGATGAAAGCTGCGCTGCTTGACGCAAGTGGCAAAGGCAATGCTGCGGCCAAAGCGTCTGAGTTTGTAATTTACCCTGACGCGCCGCACGCGTTTCACGCCGACTATCGCCCCAGCTACCGCAAGGAAGCGGCTGAGGACGGTTTCAAGCGGGCTTTGGCTTGGTTCAAGACGCACGGCGTCGCCTAATTGATCACCCGATTCCCGCCTTGGCGGGAATGACGACACCCAGCCGCCCACGGTAACATGCGGCGGCTTTTTTTATGCTTTTACCCCCTTTTTTAAGCATCAAATCGGACTTTTTCCCAATAAATACGGACGTAATAAGCTATGATTTTAATAGCAATTGTTTTAGATACTTTAATGGCTGGTATTGGTGGCGTCTGGCCGGGGACAACGTGCATTGCTTTGGCGACGGCATTTTGATTGCCTCCCATACACCAGCACGGCAGATCTCGCTCGGATGGTTGAGTGCGAGTCGTGTGCGGCTGCTCACGCATGTGGCTGTTAAACCTGCCGTATCACGCTGTTTAGCCAAGTGATCGGGCACCTGCTTTTGTTGTTTCATACGCGACAGTATTAAAGTTATCCCGACCAGTCACAACCAGACTAAAGGGTATACTGGTCAAATGGTTAGTCTGGAGCCGCCCCAAGCGAAAGCGGGCAGTATCACTGAAATCATGAAAGGTAGAGTGCCGCAAGGCGCTCAAAACATTAACCGGTCATGCATTTCTAGGGAGACAAAGCATGCTGTCAATTTTTCGTCAACCCGCGCTAAATCGCGCTGCGGTCAAAGCAGTCGGGGTCATTTCGGCAATCGCGATATTCTCAAATCAGGCCCAAGCCGCGGCGGGCGATGTTCTCAAGCCCAATGACTTTGTGGGCATTTCGTTCTGGATGATTTCCATGGCATTGATTGCCTCAACGGTATTTTTCTTCTTGGAGCGTGACCGAGTCTCGGCCAAGTGGAAAACATCTTTGACGGTGTCTGGACTGGTGACTTTGGTCGCCGCAGTACATTACTTCTACATGCGCGAAGTTTGGGTGACGACGGGCACCTCGCCCACCGTATTCCGCTACATTGACTGGCTAATTACCGTACCGCTGTTGATGATCGAGTTCTACTTGATCTTGTCGGCGATCACCAAAGTGCCAGTCGGCGTGTTTTGGCGCTTGATGATTGGTACGCTGGTGATGCTGGTTGGCGGTTATTTGGGCGAAGCAGGTTACATGGCAGTGTTGCCGGCCTTCATCATCGGTATGGCGGGTTGGGCGTACATTTTGTGGGAGATTTTCTTCGGCCAAGCCGGCAAAATCAGTGCCTCGCAAGCCCCACCTTCGGTACAGTCGGCCTTCAACTTGATGCGCTGGATTGTTACCATCGGCTGGGCGATCTACCCTGTCGGCTACTTTTTCGGTTACCTCACTGGTGCCGGCCCAGAAAGCAGCGCCAACGCCTTGAACATCATTTACAACTTGGCTGATGTGCTCAATAAAATCGCTTTCGGCTTGATCATCTGGTCAGTTGCAGTCAGCGAGACAGAAAACGCAGCGAAGAAGTAATTGCCCTGATGGGTGACCTCGGGCATTGAACGCCCGAGGTTCATTTGCAGTCAGCCTTAAGCCACTCTGCTATCGAATAAATATCGGTCATACTGATTCTTATTTGGAAAAGAGCCGAATTGTCTTGGAAATTCCGCTGCAAGCCCGACAGCAATCTTTCTGGGCTTTAGGTGACCTTTACACTTTTTGTCGTGCTTGACCTCACTCTTTTGCTCGGCTTTTCACCGTGACCTTCCCTTCTTCGAGTAACTCCGGGCCACAGCACGCGGTTGTCATTGGCGCAGGCTTTGGCGGCATGGCTGCTGCGCTGCGCTTGAAAGCCAAAGGCTATACGGTGTCGGTGTTTGACCGCTGCCCACAGCTGGGCGGCCGGGCGCAGGTGTTTGAGCGGGGTGGTTTTCGCCACGATGCGGGGCCGACGGTGATCACGGCACCGTTTCTATTTGACGAGTTGTTTGCGCTGTTTGGCGAGACCTTTTCCGAGCATGTGCGTTTGGTGCCGCTCAAACCCTGGTACCAGTTTTATTTCCCCGACGGCGACCGTTTCAATTACGGCGGCACTTTAGAAGAAACGCTGGCTGAGATTGAACGCATCTGTCCGCAAGATGTCGCGGGCTACCAGCGCTTGCTGGCGCACTCCAAGCGTGTTTTTGAGGTCGGCTTTACTGAGCTGTCAGCGCAGCCCTTTGACCAATTCGGCGTCATGGTCAAGCAGGTTCCCCGGCTTCTGGAGCTGCGTTGTTACCAAACCGTGTGGCAAATGGTGTGCGCGCATTTGTCGCACCCCAAGTTGCGCCAAGCGTTTTCTATTCAGCCGTTGTTGGTGGGCGGCAATCCGTTTGACACCACCAGTATTTATGGTCTGATCCATTATTTAGAGCGTGTTTTCGGTGTGCATTTCGCCATGGGCGGTACGGGAGCCATTACAGCCGCCATGGGCGGCTTGATGCAGCGGCACGGCGTAGCAGTGCAGCTCAACACCACGGTGCAAACCGTACTGATTGAGCAAGGCAAGGCCCGCGGCGTACTGCTCGAAGGCGGGCAAGAAATTGCTGCTGACCTGGTGGTGTCCGATGCCGATCCGGCTCATCTGTATGGAGCGATGGTGGGCAAACCGCACCAAGCGCTTGCTACCCGAGCCAAGCTGGGCGCAGCGGCGTTTTCGATGGGGCTGTTTGTGCTGTATTTCGGCACCACACGCACTTACCCGGACGTCGCACATCACACCATCTGGCTCGGGCAGCGCTACCGAGAACTGCTGGCTGATATTTTTGATGCCAAACATTTGTCCGAGGATTTTTCGCTTTACCTGCACCGCCCCACGGCCACCGATGCGAGTTTTGCGCCAGAAGGCTGCGACAGTTTTTATGTGCTGTGCCCGGTGCCTAATTTGCAGGGCGTGGCGGACTGGCAAGTCGAAGGTCCGCGCCTGCAAAGCCGCATCGTAGACGCGCTCAGCCAGACCCTTCTGCCGGGCCTGGAAGCAGTGATTACCAGCGACTTTTTCATGACGCCGCAAGACTTCAAGCACGACTATTTAAGCGTGCATGGCGCGGGCTTTTCAGTCGCCCCCTTGTTTCGCCAATCGGCCTGGTTTCGCTTTCACAACCGCGCCGAGGGGATTGAAAACCTCTATCTGGTCGGGGCTGGAACCCATCCCGGCGCAGGTTTGCCGGGCGTGCTGTGTTCGGCCAAGGTAATTGATGCGCTTGTGCCCCAGGCGTTGGTCAAGGCTAATTCATGACGCCTAGCGCCTTAACGGTCGCCGATGCCGTGCTGCGCGAAAAAGGCCGGAGTTTTCACTGGGCGCGGCATTTGCTGGGCAACGTGCACGCTGCGCGCGCAACGCGGCTGTATGGGCTGTGTCGCTACATCGACGATTTGGCCGATGAGGGCGAGTCGCCCGAGCAAGCCGCGGCGCAACTTAGTGCCGTAGCCACCGATATCCGCACCGGTTTTTCAAATGATCCGGTGTTGGCTGATGGGCTCGCTTTGATGCGCGAATGCGGCATTGAGCCAGCTGTGTTGCAAGCGCTGATCGCGGGTGTTTCTACTGATCTGCAAGGTGTGCGCATGGCCGATATTGACGCGCTTTTGCAGTACAGCTTTCGGGTTGCGGGCACGGTGGGGTTGATGATGTGCCGGGTGCTGGACACACACGATGCACGCGCCATGGCACATGCAGTTGACTTGGGCATTGCGATGCAGTTGACCAATATTTGCCGTGATGTAGCGACCGACGCTGTAGTTGGGCGGCGCTATCTACCCGCCAGTATGGTGGGCGATGTGGATTCCCAAGCCCTGATTGCGCCCGGCGCGGCGCTGCAGATCAAGCTTAAAAACTGTATTCGAAGTCTGCTTGCACGTGCCGATTTGCATTATCAAAGCGCGGAAATTGGCCTGGCTTATTTGCCGCTCGGTGCGCGCACGGGCATCTTGGCGGCGGCTCGCGTGTACCGCGCTATTGGGGTGGAGCTGTTGGCGCGCGATGGCGATTATTGGACCGAGCGCGTTGTCGTCACCCAGCGGCAAAAGCTGGTGGTGACTGCTCAACTGGTGCTCACTCGGCCCTTGAAACCCTCGTTTTGGCAGCTGCCGCGCGGCCATGATGCGCAGTTGCACAGCGCCCTTGGCGGTGTTTTTAGCCCCGCGTCAGGCGCGTGCGTGGCGTGATGGCCCAGCCCACGCCTGAAGTCGATATTGTTGTACTGGGGGGCGGTTGTGCGGGCCTGAGTTTGGCATTGGCATTGGCAAAGTTGCCGCCAGAAAGCCAGCCCTCCGTCGCTATTTTGGAAGCCCGCCCTGCCTACAGCGCCGACCGCACGTGGTGCTTTTGGCATACCGAAGCTACCCGCGCCCAGGGCTGTGAAGCCTTGGTTACGCACCACTGGCCAAGGCTCAGGCTCGCCGATAGCCAGCGCTCCCTGACAGTTGACTATTCAGCATCGCCCTACGTGATGGTCAATGCGTTGAGCTTTTACAACCACGCGGCCATCGTGATTGCCCGTAGCGCCACCACCACGCTGAGCTTGGGTCAAACCGTTTCGCACTGCCAAGCCAGCGGCGGCGCCTGGATCGTGCATACCGCCAATCAAACCTGGCGTTGCAAAGCCATCATCGACACCCGGCCGGTAGCCGCTCCCGTCCTGGGCGGCGCTCTGCTGTGGCAGTCTTTCTGCGGCATTGAAATCGAGTGCGATCAGGCCGTCTTTGATCCCGATTGCGCCGATTTAATGGACTTTTCCGCCCCCGCTGCAGATACAAGTGGGCGAATCACTTTCACCTACGTCCTCCCCACCTCAAATCGCCGCGCGCTGATTGAATTGACGGTGTTCGCGCCCGAACCGCTGGCTCCTGCTGCACTGGCTGATGAGCTGGAAGCCGCCATTCTCAAGCGCACGCGGGGCGTGGCCTTTGCCCGGCTGCGCAGCGAGCACAGCGTGCTGCCGATGGGCAACACTCAGCGTTTGGCGCCCGCGCCGCCTGGCTATGTGTATGCGGGGCTGACGGCGGGGGCCGCGCGCCCTGCGACTGGCTATGCGTTTGTGCGTATTCAACGCTGGGCGCTCGCTTGTGCTCAATCGTGGCAGCGCACTGGCAGCGTGATCGGCCATGCGCCCGATTCCTGGCTGCAAAGCCAGATGGATGCACTGTTTTTGCAGGTGATTCGCGCCCACCCAGTGGCCGCGCCCGAGATTTTTTTGAACTTGTTCGAGCGCGCGGGTGGCGCGCGTATGGCGCGCTTTTTAAGCGACCAGGCCAGCTTCCTGGACCGCGCGGCGATTGTGGCGGCGCTTCCAAGCGCGCCTTTTTTGACACAACTCGCTCAGCAACTGCTCGGACGCAGTGCGGCCCAGAAAGTGCCTGTATGAGGCGCTTGCGCTGGCAGGGCCAGCTGTTCTGCGCGGCCGCAATTCTCCTGTGCATGCTGAGCACGCTGCTGCCGCGTTGGGACGGCCGCACCGAGCTCCTGCTGGCGGTGGCGCTGATGAGCATTTTTGGTGTCCCGCATGGCGCGCTTGATCCGTTGTTTGCCGCGCGCCTGCACCGCATGAGCCCGGCGCGCTGGGCGCTTTTTGGGCTGGCTTATGCGGCCTTGGCGGCGAGCGTGGTGGCGCTATGGTGGGCTGTACCAGGCGTTTTTCTGATCGGGTTTTTGGTGATCTCCAGCCTGCATTTTTCGGGCGATTTGCGCCACGGCACTTCTGCCTTGGCTCGGCTTTTTTACGGTTTGTCGGTGGTGGTTTTGCCGGCTTTGCTGCATGAGGCCGAAGTGGCGCAACTGTTTGCTTGGCTGGCGGATGCAGAGTCGGCGACCCAATTGGCCCATTTGTTGCACTGGGCAAGCTGGCCTTGTCTGCTGGGTTTGCTTGTCAGCGCCTTGCTTGCTGCCCGCGTTGATCGGCAAACTTCTATAGAAATGCTAGCTGTCATGGCGGTTTTTGTGGTGGCCACACCACTGCTTGGCTTCACGCTTTATTTCTGCCTAATGCACAGCGCGCGCCACACTTTGCGCAGCCAGCACTATGCGCAGGTGAGCGCAGGCGCGCTGGTGAAAGCAGCGCTGTTGCCGCTGGCGGGCACAGCAGCTTTGCTGGCGGTGGCATGGACCGTGGCGCAAACGCTGGCGCCAGAGATGACGCTCGATCAACGTGTGATACAGGTGTTTTTTGTCGCGCTGGCGGCACTGACCGTGCCGCACATGGCGCTGGTCGAGCGGGTGCGCTGGTCTGGCTGGAGCTTGGATGTGTCGCCTTAGAACGCATCTTGTGAATTTTCCCTTTTCAACCCAACGCAAAAGCTGATCCATGCTTACCGCTGGCCAAACCCACAACGTCAACGCTATGTTGCCGGTAAAGAGTTGCTAACACGGTGCCGCCCGCCACACCGCTTTGAAAGCCGCTTTGGGGGTCGGCGACGCTGCGTACACCATGCCTATCATGCCGCAATTGGTGTCGAAAACTTTGTCTGATGGCCTGAAAACCAGCGAAGCCACGTCTGAATTTGTCATTTATTCAGACGTGGCTCACGCCTTTCATGCTGACTACCGCCCCAGCCGCCTCATGGCACCGTGATGCGGCTTTTTTATGGGGCTTGACACGCTTGATAAAATGAAAAGTTGGTTTTAAAGACTAAAAAATGCCTTTCCAGCCTATTTTCGAGCATCAAATCGGGCTATAACCCAATAAATACGGGCGTAAAAAGCTATGGTTTTAATAGCAATTATTCTGGGTACATTGACTGCCGGTATTGGCAGCGTTTGGCTGGCGGCTGCGCTGAGCTTTGGCGTGTTGGCAAAATACACCCAGCACATGCTGAGTCTGGCGGCTGGCGCTTTGCTGGCCACCGCTTTCATGCACCTGCTGCCCGAGGCGTTTGAAAGCCAGGCCAGCGCTCACGACATGTTTGCCGTGCTGCTGGCCGGACTGGTATTTTTCTTTTTGCTCGATAAGGCCGAACTCTGGCACCACGGGCATGAGCATGGTGGGGGGCACGGACAGGGGCATGACCATGACTATTCACATGCGCATGACCATAACGTCAAGTCAGGCGGTTGGGCTGTACTGGCAGGCGACAGCGTGCATTGCTTTGGCGATGGCATTCTGATTGCGTCGGCCTTCATGGCCGACATACGGCTGGGCATCGTGGCGTCCCTGGCGGTGCTGGCGCACGAGGTGCCGCACCACATGGGCGATTTGGTCGTGCTGCGCCAGTCAACAGGCAACCAACGCGCGGCTATCGTCAAGGTGTCGATGGCGGGTGCCGTCACGGCGCTGGGCGGTGTGCTGGGTTACGCGCTGGTCGAGCAGCTGTTTGACTTCTTGCCGTTCTTTTTAGTTTTGGCGTCCAGCAGTTTTATTTACGTGGCGCTTGCCGACTTGATTCCGCAGTTGCAAAAACGCGCGTCGATTCCTGAAACTGCCGCGCAAATTGCCTGGCTGCTGGCCGGTATTGCATTGGTGACGCTGATCAGCGGGCTGGCGCACTCGCATTAGGCGCAGTGCCCGCGCCACGCGCGCGCAGCGCCTCATACAACTGGCAGTTTTCCAGCAGGATGCGTTTGATACCGTCGCGCACCCGTTCCGAGTTCAGGGCTTGCTGGCTCATCACAATATGTGCGGCTTGCGAGTCCATAAAGGCGTTGATCAGCTCGTGATTGATATCCGGCGAGTTTGAAAACTGCTCTTTGCTGTTGTTGCTGGCCTGTTGCGTCAAAACTTCAGATTCGAGCAACTTCCCTTTGATGACGTTGTTAACGTAGACCAGCTGGTCATCGTCGGTTAAATCACCTTCAAACAAGTCATTGACCTTGCTGACAATCTCTGCCAGCAGCGCTTTTTCTTTTTCTTGCACCGTGCCGCCACCCGGCTCCATCGCCACCAGTTTCGTTGCCAGCCCGGCGTTCAGGTCAAGCGCCTGCTTGCCCAGGTTTCTGACTGTATGGTGCGTCAGCGCCAGCTTTGACAAGTCCACGCCGTCTCGCTCCCGTTTAAATTCAAGCAGCGGCAACAGCAGCTTGTAGAAGATGGCGCGCTTTTCAATGTCGGTGTTACCGTAGTCAAACATTTGCGACAAAAACGCATACGCCCGGCAAAACGTGCCCAGGTCGTGTTTGAACAAATCCAGCGCATCCATGTCGTCTTTGGCTGTGCGTTCAGTCGCAGCGTCTTTTTTGGCAAGAGCTGCCGCCAGCATTTGCTGCGCAGCTTTGAAGCGTTTGACCACCCGGTCAGCCACCGGGGCAATCGCCGCAGCCAGCGCCGCCTGGCTTGATGAGGCGGTCATCACCACCGCCACCACACGGTTGACTTCAAAGTCGTCGTAATGCCCCGCACCGTCCAGCTTGGCCCGCAGGTCGTACACCAGGTTCGGGTCTGTCACATTGGCCAGCTCGGCGGTGGTGTGGTAATCCTTAAACGCTGCCAATATCTCCTCGGGCTCATTCACAAAATCCACCACGTAGGTCGTGTCCTTGGTGCTTTTGTCGTCCCGGTAAGCGCGGT
>ENA-OFCF01000981-OFCF01000981.1-metagenomes-genome-assembly--contig:-NODE-981-length-11612-cov-4.418102_pt1 | contig 11612 bp, 7 predicted proteins | sample MGYA00153387_OFCF01 | MGnify analysis MGYA00153387
AAACGCAGTCGGCATCTGTCGCTACAAGTTGCCAGCCATTGAGGCGAAAAAACAGCTCTACTGCAACAAAAGCTGTGCGTCTATTGCCATCGATGAATGCGTGGTTGCGCGCAATGCCGCAGCAATAAGCGGCGGCCAGCGCACAGGCGTCTGGCTCCCCACATGCCGCCAAATTCAGTGGCTTGGCAAGTGCTGATTCCAGCAATGCCAGATCCTGCAGACCAGTGCCACCGCCATGCTCGGCCAGTTGCATATCATGGACCGCGATCAAAACCGGCTGGTCAAGCCATTGCCACGCTGTCACTTGGCCAGTTCTTGAAGTACGGCACGGCGCTCTTTCATGATGTCGCGTCCAATGCGCATCTGCTCTTCAAAGTGCGGGTCGTATGGCGTGATGCGCAGACCATCGGGTGTGTCTGTGACGTAGAACTCATCGCCCTTTTTCAGATGTATTTTGGCAAGCAGTTCCTTCGGAAAGACAGCCCCACCGGATTGGCGATCTGGGTCAATCTGAGTTTGCGCATGATTTTCCCCGTGTTGTTACAAGCGTAATACTAAACACTGGCTCCCGAACTTGCCAAACCGCCTTGGCCGGGCTTGACCGCAAACCGACCTAAACTTGGTTGATGTCCAGCCCCGTCGTGATCGTCATTGAAGATGAACCTCAAATTCGCCGCTTTGTGCGCAGTGCGCTGGAGGACGAAGGCTGGCAGGTGTTTGAAGCCGATACGGCCAAAAAAGGACTGGTTGAAGTCGGCACCCGCAAGCCCGACTTGCTCGTGCTGGACCTGGGCCTGCCCGACGGCAACGGCCTGGAGCTGATCCACGATGTGCGTGGCTGGTCGGCTGTGCCGATCATCGTGCTGTCAGCGCGGAGCAGCGAAGGCGACAAGATTGCCGCGCTTGATGCCGGTGCCGACGATTATTTGACCAAGCCTTTTGGCATCGGTGAACTGCTGGCCCGGGTGCGTGCCAATCTGCGCCGGCCCCGGGCGGCTGCCACCGACGGCAGGCCGGTAGAGGAGCTTGATCCGGTGTTTCGCTTTGGCACCGTCGAAGTGGACCGGCAGGCCCGGTTGGTGCGCCGCGCCGGTGCCGAAGTCCACTTGACGCCGATCGAATACCGGCTGCTCAGCATGCTGATGGCCAATGCCGGCCGGGTGCTGACGCACCGCCAGTTGCTGCGCGAGGTGTGGGGGCCGTCGCATGCCGGGCAAAGCCACTATTTGCGCATCTACATGGGCCATCTGCGCCAAAAGCTGGAGTTGGATCCGGCCCAGCCGCAGCATCTGCTGACCGAGACGGCGGTGGGGTACCGGCTGGTAAACGCCTAGAATCAGGAAAAATTACTTATTTTTATCTATCAAATTGGCAAATAACCCAATAAATACGGGCGTAAGCAGCTACTGATTCAATAGCGTTTATTTCGCCGTATCACGCATCAAATTCGCAAGCTCTACCGCTGACTTGACGCCCATCTTGTCGAATACCCTGGCCCGGTGGACTTCTACTGTGCGCACGCTGATGTCGAGCTGGTCGGCCACCAGCTTGTTGGGCAGGCCGCTGACCACCAGTTGCATGACGGATGTTTCACGTTCGGTCAGGTTGGCCAGCCGGGCTTGAAGGCTGCTGCTTTCGCCGTGCAGTGCCAGCGCGGCGGCAGACTGGGCCAGGGCTTGTTCTATGCGGTCGACCAGTGCGTTGTCTGAAAACGGTTTTTCGCAAAAATCAAACGCGCCTTGCTTGACGGCGGCCACCGCTGTCGGCACGTCGGCATGACCGGTTAAAAAGATCACCGGCAGGGTGGGCAGCAAGCCGTAGTCAATCAGCTTTTCAAACATGGCCAGACCGCTCAAACCGGCCATGCGCACATCCAGCAAAACGCATGAAGGCGTGGTGACGCTGAAGTTTGACGACACACGCGCGTCAAAGGTTTCGGCGCTGTCAAACACCTCGCTGGGCAGGCGGCGTGTGCGCAGCAGCCAGGCCAGCGCGTCACGCACACTGCGGTCGTCATCAACAATGTAGACGGTGGCGTTTTGTACCGGTTCCATAACGGTTTCCTGCTCAAAGAGTTAAGGGCGATGATTGCTGGCAACTGGCAAGGTAAAACTGAACATCGTGCCTTGCGGCGCGGCGGCTTCAAACCCCAAAAACCCGCCGTGCTGTTCAATCACGGTGCGGCACAAGCTTAAACCCAGGCCCATGCCTTCGTCCTTGGTGGTAAAAAACGGCGTGAACAACTGGCTGGCGACCTCAGGCGGGATGCCTGCACCTTGGTCGATCACGGCAAACTCAACCCAGGCATTGGTGGCTTTCGATGCCGCAGGCCGCACGCGTAGTGTTAGTACCCGTGCAGCAGATTGATCTAGCGACTGCATGGCCTGCATGCCGTTGCGCGCCAGGTTCAGCAGCACCTGCTCAACCATGGTGCGGTCGCACAGTACCGGGGCTGCGTTGGGATCCACATCTGTCACCACCGTTACCAACAGTTTGCGCGCCTGCAGGCTGACCAGCGGCATCACCGCATCAAGCAGCGCACGCGGGGCGACGGCTTCGCGCTCCTGGTCACGCCTGCGCACAAAGTCATGCACGCTTTTGATGACCTTGCCGGCGCGTTCGGCCTGCTCGGCAATGCGGCCGATGGCCAACTGCAAATCCTCGGTCAGCACGCCGCCTGGCTGTGCGGCTGCATTGTCATTCAGTAAATTCAGCGAGCCCACGGCGTAACTTGAAATAGCGGCCAGCGGCTGGTTGAGTTCATGGCTGAGCAGTGACGCCATCTCGCCCACCATCGCCAGCCGGGCGGTGGCTTGCAGGCGGTCCTGGCTGGCGCGCGACAGCTCTTCAGTCCGGCGCTGTTCAGACACGTCCAGAATCGCGCTCATCCAGCCGGTGTGTTTGCCCACTGCGTTGATCAGCGGTGCTTCCATGATGAGTACTGGAAATCGCGTGCCATCCGGTCTGATAAAAAGCGATTCATGGCCCTCACGCGGCAAGTTGTTACCTGCAAGCCGAATGGTTTGGCGCTGCAGATAGGCATCGGCCAGTTCTGGCGGCCAGTAGGGCGATGGAAAGCTCTGGTTCAGCAAATCTTTGGCGGGTATGCCGACCATCTGGCAAAAGGCCGGGTTGACATAGGTGATGCGGCCTGCCAGATCGCGCGCGCGCAAGCCTGTCAGCACCGAGTCCTCCATGGCTTTTCTGAAGGCCAGCGCTTCGCTCAAATCGTTTTCAACCTTCATGCGCCTGCGGGTGTCGCGCGCGAGTAAAAAAAGCACCGCCAGCAAGGCCAGCGACATGGCGCTGACCAGCGCTGTCAGCACATTGGGGAACAGCGCAGGCAGGCCAATGCGGCTTTCAAGGCGCAGCACCATGGTGTTGCCGGGCAAGTCGAGCAACTGGCGCGCCACAAACAGGCGGTTGCCGGGTGTCGGCACGCCAAACAGCGCCAGCCGGGTGCCATCAGCTTCAGTAAACGACAGGCTTTGCCCACGCGCGAGCTGTTTGTTGACCAGCTCAGACAAAATTTCATGCAGTGCGTAAGTGGCCACCGTGTAGCCCACCAGCCGGCCTGAAGCCAGGATAGGCAGGCACATGTCCATCACCTCGATACCCAAACCGTCGGGCTGCGGCAAAAAATAACTGCTGGAGTAAGCCGCACCGCTTAGCCTGCGGGCTGCTGTGCAGGCCGCGCTGACATCGGCCTGGGTCGTGCTGCGGTTCAGCCGCTCGAAAATCGGTTGTTGGTACGGTGTGTCAACGAAGGTTAAAACATCCAAAGCATCGCTGCGCCACTCAAGCCGCATCACCTCGCGGCGCTCGCGCAGCAAATCGGAGGCGGGGAACAGCCATGCATCGGTTGTCGGGCTGCTGGACTGCAAGGCCTGAAAGCTCTGGATATTGCGCGTCAGCCCGTTGCGGATGTCCAGCACAGACTCGGCGGCGTCACGCTCCAGGCGGCTTTCTATCTGGCTGGTTTCATAACGGCCTGCCAGCCAGACCAGCGTGCCCAGCAGCGCGAGCACCAAAGCCAGCAACAGGCTCCACAGCACAAAGCGCCTGCGCCCCAAGGTGGCTCTTGAAAACTTCACAGTTTGCGGTGTTGAAGGGCTGGCAACTGCATGCGGCTGGCCGCCAGCCTGGTTTTGTCAATATCTGCCAGCACCACGCCGGGCCCTTCAGGTTGTTGAGCCATGATGTGGCCCCACGCATCCACCACCATCGAATGCCCCCAGGTGCGGCGCTGGTTGACGTGCAGCCCACCCTGCGCGGCGGCCAGCACATAGGCCAGGTTTTCAATCGCGCGGGCGCGCAGCAAAACCTCCCAGTGCGCTTGCCCTGTGGTGTGGGTAAAGGCGCTGGGCATCAGCAGCAAGTCAGCGCCGTCCGCAGCCAGCGCGCGGTACAACTCGGGAAAGCGCAGGTCATAGCAAATGCTCAAGCCGACGCGGTATTTGTGGCCGTCGCGTGACGGCACATCAAACACCACGGGCAGCGCACCGGGTATCAGCACACGCGCTTCGTCGTAGCTTTCAGCGCCGTTGTCAAAACGAAAAAGATGCATCTTGTCGTAGCGCGCAACGCACTGGCCTTGCGGGTTGTAAACCAGTGTGCTGTTGTAAACCTTGCCAGGCACATCAGTGGCCAGGGGAATCGTGCCGCCCACCAGCCAGATATTGAAGTCGCGCGCGCATCCACTTAAAAAGTCTTGCAACGCTCCGTGGCCTGCCTGCTCGGCAATGGCCAGCTTGTCGGTGTCTTTCAAACCCAGCAAGCAAAAATATTCGGGCAACACGGCAAGCTCCGCACCTGCATCGGCAGCTTGCTTCAAGAGTTCTCTCGCGCTCTCAAGATTGGTGTTGACATCCGGCGTGGAGACCATTTGAAGCGCCGCGACTTTCATGGTTTCTTCTCAACTTTGGTGATTTTCGGGTCGGCCCAGCTGCCGTCGATGTGAAACTCCTGCGTGGCGGCTTCCATCAAGGGGCGGCGCAAAAAATACTGTGCCAAAAATGTGCCCAGACCAATCGCCGGGTTGATGACGGTGGCAATCAATGATGCCGTGCCGGCGTTGATCTCGGGTATCACCACGACCTTGAGATCCTGCGTTTCCCTGGCAATGTCGGCGCTGCCCTCCATCAACACAGCGGCATTCACGCCTTTCATTTGCAGGTTGTTGGTGCTGGCCACGCCTTGACTGATGCCAACGTCGCCGCGTACAAAATCAAATGCAAAACCTTCAGAAAACACGTCCCTGAAATCCAGCGACAAACGGCGCGGCAATGACTGCAGACTGAGCACACCCAGCAGCTTGGCCAGGCCAGGGTCGGCCTTTAAAAACTGCCCGGATTCAATATTTACATTGAACTGGCCGCTCATGCTGGGGTAATCCAAACCCAAAGGCGAGCCCGCCCAGGCAACCGAGCCCTCCATCTTGCCTTTGCCGCGCCGCACCACATCGGCCATGCCAAAGCGCTTGAGCAGCAAACCCGAGTCGGCAATGTCGAGTTTGAAGTTCATCACCGTCCGCCTGCGCTCTGCCGCCGGGCGCTGCACACGCGGCCCTGCAACCGGGGTTTGTGCATTGATGGCGACCCAATTGCCCGTGGCCGTCAGCACGGCCTCGGGCATGATGACGTTGAATTTGTTCAGTCGCCATTCGCCTGGATTGCCGTCGCCGCTGTTGGCGGCGCGGTTGACCGCTTCAACCTCAATCCGACCCAATTTTTTACCCCGCAGTTCCAGGTCGTTCACCACGATGTCGAGCGCTGGAATGCTGGCGGGCTGGCCGTCCAGAATATTCTCGACATCGCTGACATTACTTTGCCCAAGGCTCAAGCGCTGCAGGCGCGCCAGAATACGCCCAGCGTTGGTGCTGCCTGGCTGGCGAAATTCAAGGTAACCGTTAAGTTCGCTGGCATCCAGGTTGGCACGCCAGGTCGGCCCATCGCGCGTGCCGCCGATCACCAAATTGTTCAACTTGCGCCCACCCACCAACAGTTCTTTGGCACGTATCGCAATCTGGCTGGGCAGATAGCTCTGCGCTTGCTGCGCCGCGCCGGTTGCGGCAACCGACACCGCAACCGGGCTGCTGCCAACAGTAGAAGAAAACACTTTTTCCCATGCGTCCACATTAAAGTTGTCGAGCTTGATGTTGGCGGCCACGCCAGCCTCGGGCAGTGGCGCTGACTCGCCAGGCTCCAGCCCCACCGCGATGCTGCCGCGAATGACGCGGGCTTGTGCGCCGCTGATGTCACGCTGGTACTGCACCGCCACAATGTTGCCCGCGTTAAGAAGAAGCTGGTCCTGCAGCTTTTGCCCAGGCGCCATCGATTCGCGGATCAAGGTGTTTTCAAACCGCAACGGCAACGCGGCTTCGGCGCTTTTGTTCAAGGGTGCCGGCAAACTCAGTGCCATGCCCTGCAGGTTGCTGGTCACCTCCACTTCAGCAACGCCGCGCCTGAAACCCAGCGTCGCGTTGTAGGCCGTGCTGCCCGTGGCGTTTTGAGCCAGGCGTGAAGCCAGGCCCAAGTCTTTGGCTTGCCGAATTCCTTCAGCCGTTACTGTGCCCTGCGCCCTGAAAACCGTTCCCGCCTCGGGCTCCGCGCCCGCCACGACCGTGCGGGCAGGTGGGCGCATGCCGCCCTCAAAACGTATATCGCCGCCCAGCAATCGCGCTTGCGCAGAGGGGACGTTAAAACTGCTTTCAGTGAAGTTGACCACGCCTTTCAAGCGCGTAAGCTGCGGTGTTTCAGGTGAAAACTGCGCGTCATTGCCCGGCAATGTCACCGAGCCCTGCACCTTGGTTTTGTCGATGTTGTTGAGCGGCAAAGTGAGTCGCAAGCCAAAGTCAGCCGGGCCACTGGCAATTGTTTTGGCCAGCACATTGCCCGTCATGGTGGCCAGTGGCGACGTGTTGACAAAGCTCAGCGCTTCATTGAGCGGACCTTTTAAACGCGCTTGCACATCGACCGTGGCTGAGTTCATCAGGTTGGGGATGCGTGCATCTGCCTTGACCACTTGCATACCGGGTAAGCCCGCCACCTTGGCCACCACACCATTGACTTCAAGTGCCGCGCGGTTAAACACCAACTCGGCTGTGATGTTGCTCAGAGCGGGCCAAGGCGCGGCCTCTTTGGGCTGAATGCTGCGCGGCACATAGGCAAAGGTGCCGTTTTTAACCTTGGCCGATATTTTGAAATCACCTTTGGACGGGTCGGCAAATGGAATGTCGTCAACCGAACCCTTGACCAGAAATTTGACATCGTTAACCTCGCCTTGCACCACAGCATCGCGTACATAGTGGCGCACCGGGTCAGCCAGCACCAACGGCAAATAACGGTGTATGCGGGCACCGTTGCCTCGGCTGAGCACGCCTTTTAAATCCAGTACACCCAACGAGTCAGGGTCGTGCGCGCCCGTGCGGGTTTGGCCAGATCGCCAACTGGCTTGCGCCGTGCCCTGGGCATCTGCGCCCGCAAAGGCGATGTCGCGCAACTGGATGTCAATGTTTTCGCCGGCCCACTTCCATTGGGTGTCCATCGACAGGCGGTCGAACACTACACGCGGGTCTTCAAACACCCCCGGCAAGTCAAGGTGGCCTTGGGTGATGACGACTTTGGCTTTGCCTGCGGCCTGCGTCAGGTCAAAGTCAATCGCGGCGTTTTTGATGCCGGGTCGGCCCGGTTGCTGGTGCGCAGCAGAGCCCGTTGCCTGCAATAAGCTGCTGCGCAATACCTGGCTGGGCAGGGCGGCGACTTGCACCCCGCTAACGCGGCCCTTGGCGCTGTAGCTCAGATTTCCCTTGACAGGTATTTGCCAGCGCGCGTCCAGCGTTTCAACCAGGCCTTTGGGCGCAAATGACGCAATCAGCGCATGCGTTGCCGTGCCAAGCGGCAAGCGGTTGGCAATTTGAGCCACGGCTGCCAGGTCAAGCCGGTCGGCTTTCAGTTCATTTTTTTGTTCGGTTAGCCCGGCCGTACCGCTGCTGGTCATGGCCAGGTTGCCGCCTGGCCACTGCAGACCGTCGGAGGTGTTAAAGCGCAGGTTTTCGGTGGCAAATTCAAAGCCATCCTTCAAGCGCTTGCCGCTGACACGACCTGTGACTGACGCAAGAGCCAGTGGCTCCAGGGTTTTGCCAAGCTGAACATTCACACTCTGCAACGCAACATCCAGCGTGGCGGCGCTGGGCTGGCCTTTGCTGATGTCTGCCCAAGCGCGCAGGCTGCCACTGCCTGAGCGTGGGTCAACGCCGAAGGTGTTGGACACATACTGCTTGATGCGCGAGACATCACCGATACGGCTGAACTCGGCATACAGCTGACCCGACCAATCGGCAAATTGCCCAGCACCTTGAGACAACAGCGGCTGCCTGAACTGGCCGCGCAGGCTGAAGCGGTCACCCCATTCCGGAGGCGGTGTTGCATCAATGCGAAAAGCGTGCCTGCGTGTAGTGTTGCGCATCACGGCATCGACCTGTCTCAAGGCCAGTGGCGGGGCGTTGGCCTGCTCGTCGATCCAGCGCAGCGTGCCGCCCTGAATGACAAACTCGGCCTGCGAAAAAATCCAGTCGGCTGCGTCATTGTTGTCGCTCTGGGCCTGGTTAATGTCCAGGCCACCCACGTAGATTTTCCCGTCCAGGGTGCGGCGTATGTCAAGCACGGGTTGGTCAATCACCAACTGCTCAAAACCGCCACCCCACAACGATGCGGGCGACGGCGTGGCCAGCACACGCGGCAGGCGCATGGTTTCGCGGCCTGCTGCATCTATCAAGGTGACATTACGCAACTCAAACGATGGAATCAGGCCTTCAGAACTAGCCGTGATCTGGCCGATGCGAACCGGCACACCCAGCGCCTTGCTGGCCTCGATTTCAATGCGCGGGCGAAACTCTTCAATACGCGGCACAATCCAGCCGTGCAACAAGCTCCAGGTCGCGCCGAACAGCAACCAGAAAGCAAGCAACAGCCACAGTGCCAGGCGTGCAGCCATGGCCAGCCATTTCAATCGTGGCGACGCAATGCTTGCTGCTGGGGGTGTGGACTGAATCATCTGCATGAGAATTATGACTGCCCGTATAGCCTTAGGAGTTCCCCGATCTCATGAAGTTTTGTGACTTACTGTGATGCATTCGATGTCCAGCGTGCTTGATGCTTCTGGTTATTCGCGGTTTGTGCAGCGCATTCGCCGTCGTTATGACGTCCAGCGCATATTGCTGGAGCCTGGCGAACCGAAGCGGGGCAGCATGGAACGCGCACTGCTGGCCTTGCGCGCACAAGGTTTGGACACAAGTGCAGCGCTGCGGGTGCTGCGCCAATTGGTCATTGAGCGGCTGGTGGTATTGGACTGCGAAGGCCTACCTGCCGAGCAGGCTGCGCTAAGTGTGGTGACCTGCGCCATGACCGAGCTGGCCGAGCTGGCACTGGATGTGGCCGTGCAGGCATCCCGGCAAACGCTGGACGCCTCTTACGGTGTGCCGCAATGCGCCAGCCCAGGCAGCAGCGACCGCCGCGCCCAACTGTGGGTCGTCGGCATGGGCAAGCTGGGTGGGCGCGAGCTCAATGTCTCCAGCGACATTGACCTGATTTATGTCTATGACCACGATGGTGAAACCACAGGCTTGCCCAACGGGCGCGGACGAATCTCCAACCACGAGTATTTCGCGCAGCAGGTCAAGGCCATCTTTGCGCTGATTGGCGAGGTCACCGAACACGGCTTCGTCCCGGTTGGCTGAGGCCCAGACGACCGCGATCCGGTCGCCGGCCGCAAGGGTGCGACCCCCGAGCTCGACGGGCGCGCGAGCGACCCGCCGGTTGGCGATGAGCGGCGCGTGGATCCGTAGGATCTCGTCGTTCGCTGCGCCGATCAGGGTCGGGTCGTTCCGCAGCAGTTGCTGCACCGGGGGGTGTTCGGCCAGATAGTGCGCAAGGATCCCGACACTGGCGGCGATCGTGCTCAGCTCGCCCACGGTCCAGTTGCGCAGCAGGCTGACGATTTCGTCGTCCCGCAATTTCCTGCCGTTGACCTGTTCCTCAAGCAGGCTTGCAACGATGTCGTTCTGCGCCGGCGTGCCGGCTTTGCAGCAAGGCTTGCACATGGCTGGAAATTCTGCCCAAAGCGCGGCCAGCGCTGGCCGCTCCTGCGCCAGGCTGGCGGCGATCTGTCGGCATTGCGGCTCGAAAGCGGTCATTTTTTCGGGCTGGAAATACGGCTCGATGGTGCGGCGGTAGGCGGCGTGTTCAGGTGGGTCCATCCCGTTGGGAGCTGACAGGTGGGTTGACACGGCATTGCTGAAAGTGGCGGGATCGTTCAACACGCGAACGACATCGTGCTGCTGAAACACCGACCAGCCAAAAAATTCGCTGTAGGCCACGGGGCAGCCCCGGTTTTTTGAGCAGGGACCAATGCCTTTGACCTGCGTTGATTGGGCGGCGTGCTGAGCCACTTGTCGAAAGGTCGGTATCAGCCGATTGCTGGGTTTCGCACGCTTCGCAAGACTTGTAAATAAGTGATGAAGGACTTAACCCTGCTGGCCTGCACAGCGAAATGTCAGGTTGATGCGCTGACACCCCAGGCGTGAATGCTCGCCCTCGGCCAACGGTGCCACGCCGTGAAAAGCCAGTCGCGCCGCGCCGCCCCACACCACGACGTCGCCATGCGCCAGGCGGTATTTGACAGGGCGGACACTTCGGCAGTCAGTGCCAAACAGGAAAATGGCAGTCAAGCCCAGCGACACCGACACGATGGGCATCGCCATGTCGGCTTCGTCACGATCCTGATGCAGCGCCATGCGCGCGCCCGGCTGGTAACGGTTGACCAAACAGGCATCGGGCGCAAAGTCTTCAAACCCAGCTTCGGCTGCCGCCCGTACCGCCAGGTCGGCAAAGCAGCCCGGCATGTACGGCCACGGCTGGCCTGTCAGCGGATCGGTGGGGCTGTAGCTGTAGCCCGAGCGGCTTGTCGTCCAGCCGAGCGCGCCGCAGTTGGTCATGCCAACCGACATGGCCTTTCCGCCGGGCGTGACCTGGTGGCGCAGCGGTGCGCTATTGATGACTTGCTGCACCGCTTGAATCAGCGCTTCAGCTTGGTCAAGCGCAAAACCGCGCAGCAGCAGGGCGCCCGGCGCGATGGGTTCGGGCGCGACATAAGACGCTGGCGGGTCATCGAAAAGGCTTAGGGTCACTGATTGCTTCGATGAGCTAGAAAGCTTCAATCGGAAATGCCGTCATCGCAAGCATTTGCAGACCCAAAAACCGGTTTGACTCAAGCGCCGGGCAGGTCATCGATTACCCCGAATTGAACCCGCAAACGCCGGCTTTCGCCCTGCGCCAGCACCTTCAGGCCAAGCTGCGGCCATTGGTCCTGCGCTTCATTCAGCGCGGCATTGGCATGCTGCACCGGCTCGGCAGCGAAAAAACCTTGCCCAACTGGTGAATACACCTGGAAATAGGCCGCATCGGTTGATGAAATTTCAAGCGCCATCGGTTGTACAGGCCAGCAGATGCGCGCCGCGCCGCCCCAGCCGCCAAAACCGTTGTCCAGATTTTGACCACCGATCAGCCGGTTTTGAAGGCTGTAACGCCCGGTTGCCGGCAGATGGTCCAGCGGCA
>ENA-OFCF01000983-OFCF01000983.1-metagenomes-genome-assembly--contig:-NODE-983-length-11606-cov-3.206649_pt1 | contig 11606 bp, 11 predicted proteins | sample MGYA00153387_OFCF01 | MGnify analysis MGYA00153387
GCGGGAACTGGCCAGTTTGAAAGAACTTTACTTATTGCGGATGAAGGCAGTTATGTTTCCTACCTTGAAGGCTGCACCGCACCGAGTCGGGATGAAAACCAACTGCATGCTGCTTGTGTGGAATTGATTGCTTTAGAAAATGCAGAAATTAAATATTCTACCGTACAAAATTGGTATCCGGGTAATAAAGAAGGAAAAGGCGGCGTATTTAATTTTGTAACTAAAAGAGGAATTTGCGAAAAAAACGCTAAAATTTCCTGGACACAAGTTGAAACTGGCTCAGCAATAACATGGAAATATCCTTCCGTAATTTTAAAAGGAGATAATGCCGTTGGAGAATTTTACTCTATTGCAGTTACCAATAATTTCCAACAGGCAGATACCGGGACGAAAATGATTCATCTGGGCAAAAACACAAAATCAACTATTATTTCAAAAGGAATTTCGGCTGGAAAATCCAATAATAGCTACCGGGGATTAGTAAAAATAGGTGCAAATGCTGATAATGCCCGTAATTTTTCGCAATGCGATTCGCTTTTGATGGGCAACAGTTGTGGGGCACACACTTTTCCGTATATCGAAAGCAAAAATCCGTCTGCCAAAATTGAACACGAAGCCACAACCAGCAAAATTGGAGAAGATCAGGTTTTTTATTGCAACCAGCGCGGCATTCCGACAGAAAAAGCTATAGCGCTGATTGTGAATGGTTTTAGCAAAGATGTTTTGAACAAATTGCCAATGGAATTTGCAGTCGAAGCACAAAAATTACTAGAAATAAGTTTAGAAGGAAGTGTTGGATAAAAATTTATTTCAAGTTTTAAGTCGCACGATAACTTGAAACTTATAACCTAAAACTACAAAAAATGGACATAATTTTAAAAAATGTTTAGAAAAAAGATTTTGCGGTTCTAAAATCATTATCAAAATCGTTGGGTTTTGAAATTGAAAAAGAAGACAAGCCATACAACCCTGAATTTGTAAAAGAAATTTTGGAAGCGTCGAAAAGCATTCGGGATGGTCAAGGAATTACAATGACAATTGAAGAAATTCGAGAATTATGCAAATAATTTTTGCAAAAAAAGCAAAAAATGATCTTGATTTTTGGTCAAAATCAGGAAATAAAAATATTTTAAGTAAAATAGCAGACTTAATTGAAGACATTCAACTACATCCTTATGCAGGTATTGGGAAACCAGAGCAATTAAAGCACCATTTATCAGGAAAGTGGTCTAGACGAATCAATCAAGAACATAGAATAGTCTACGAAATTTCTGAGCTAAACACAACCGAAATATTAGATATTTTATCTCTAAAAGAGCATTACGAATGATTAACTTGCTAAGAATAAAGTTTTTTATTGAACAATAATTTGAAATTTGTTTTTGAAATCTACTTTTTTTTGGTAACCAGATACACGCCAATAAAAATCAATAACGCTGAGCAAAATTTAACCCAATTCATTTCGTCTTTTCCTAACCCAATTGCAAAAAGCGATGCAAATAAAGGCTGCAAATAAATAAAAACGGAAACTGTTGTTGGTTTTAATTCTCTCATCGAAAGCAAGTTTAATAAATAGGTGAAAAACGTCGAAAAAACTACTATAAATCCTATTTTCCAATACATATCCGAAGGAATGATTTGCCAATTTATAGCTTGAAATTCATTCCAACCAAAAGGCAAAACCATCAGAAAACCAAAGAAATAAATCCATTTCACAAATGAAAATGCATTGTATTTGTCCATTAATTTTCTAACAATGATAAGATAAAACGCATAGGAAACTGCATTTATAAAAACCAGGAAATTGCCTAAACTCGAATTGGCTGAACTGCCAACCGATTTGCCATAAACTATCAAAAAAACAGTTCCAATGAGACCAAGCACAATGCCGAAAATTTTGCATTTTTGCATTTTTTCTTTTAATAAAATTGCAGAAAAAACTAACACAATAATTGGTGTTGAAACCATTAAAACCGATGCCGAAATGGGTGAAGTGTAACTCAATCCTTTAAAAAAAGTGAGCATATTTAAGGCTACACCAAAAAAACCACAAGCAATTATTCGAGGAAAATCTTGTTTTTGAATTTTTTCGGTTTTGAAGAAATAAGAAACAATCCAAAACAAAATTGTTGCACCAAAAACCCGCAAAATGATAAATCCGTAGGCATTAATATAAGTGGGCATTACGTCTTTGGCAATTGTGAAAGTCAATCCATAAATTAACGAAACCATTGTTGCACCAATTATGGCCAAAGTTTTTTTAGACATTTGCCAGCGCTGTTTCAACCTTAAGCATATTTTGCTGAGTGTTTCCGATAAAAATTTTGTTGTTTATTATAAAAACAGGGCGAGACAAAAAGGTGTAATGTTTTAAAATAAAATTTTTATAATCGGATTCTGTAAGTGGTTTATTTTTTAAATCCAGCGTTTTATATAATTGTGCCTTTTTAGAAAAAAGTGCTTCATAACTTCCGGCGAGTTCATGCATGCTCTTTAGCTCTGCTTCTGTAATTGGATTTTGCTTGATGTCATGAAAAATTAAATCATTATTTTTAGGCAATAACTTTATAATTTTTCTACATGTATCGCAAGAAGCCAGATAAAAAATTTTATTCATTTTATTCATTTTTAGCATTGTTGGCATACAATTTAGCTACATATTTACCAATAACGTCAAATTCAAGATTAATTTTTGTTCCAATTTCAAAATTTCGAAAATTAGTATGCTCATAAGTATAGGGGATAATGGCAACACTAAATTCATTTTTTTTAGCATTTACAACGGTCAAACTAACACCGTTCACCGTAACAGAACCTTTTTCGATTGTAATATTATTTAAGCTGAAGTCATATTCAAACGTAAAATACCAGCTTCCATTGGCGTTTTCGATATTTTTGCAAATCCCTGTTTGATCCACATGCCCCTGAACGATATGTCCGTCTAATCTGTCGCCAAGCCTCATGGCACGTTCCAAATTTAACAAATCACCAGATTTCCAGCCACCCAGATTAGTTTTTTTGATGGTTTCCTGAATGGCCGTTACCGTGTATTCATCATCATTTATAGCAATCACGGTTAAACAAACACCATTATGAGCGACACTTTGGTCAATTTTAAGTTCAGATGTGATGGAAGAACCGACCGTAATATGGAGATTATTTTTATCTTCAACTAATAATTTTATTGTGCCAAGTGATTCTATAATTCCTGTAAACATTTCTTATTTAATTTTACTAAATTTGTGCAAAATTAGCAATAAATAACCTGAAGTAATAATGAAAAAAGCAGAAAATATAATCGTCGGGATTTCGATTGGAGATTTAAATGGTGTTGGAAGCGAGGTCGTACTCAAAACATTTGACGATATTAGAATGTTAGAACTTTGCACGCCTGTTATTTTTGCAAATGTCAAAATGCTGTCATTTATAAAAAAAGGTTTTGAAACAACAGCAGTTTTTCATGGAATTGACAATTTAGATCAGCTTGTTATCGGAAAAATCAATGTGTTAAATGTTTGGCGTGAGGGATTCGACATCGAATATGGCACTAATAGCGACGCCGTTGGAAGTTACGCTATAAAATCGTTTGTTGCAGCTACTAAAGCTTTAAAAGAAGGACATATTGATGTGTTGGTTACTGCTCCGATGAATAAATATAACATTCAATCAGAAGATTTTAAATTTCCAGGGCACACCGATTATTTGCAGCAAGAGTTAGAAGGCCACGCACTGATGCTTATGGTGCGCGACAACCTGAGAATCGGATTAATAACCGATCATGTGCCAGTAAACAAGGTGGCATCACTATTAAATGAAGCATTAATTGTGCAAAAAATCGATACTATAAAACGATCATTGATTCAGGATTTCAATATTAACAAACCAAAGATTGCCGTTTTAGGATTGAATCCTCATGCTGGCGACGGTGGTATAATAGGAACTGAAGACGACGAAATTATTAAACCAATCATCAAAAAAATGTTTGAAAATGGAACTATGGTTTTTGGGCCCTACCCAGCAGACGGCTTTTTTGGAAGTGGGCAGCATGAGAAATTTGATGCCGTTATTGCTACCTATCACGATCAGGGATTAATTCCGTTTAAAACACTTTCGTTTGGAAACGGAGTTAACTATACCGCTGGGCTGAACAAAATTAGAACTTCTCCAGATCATGGAACAGCCTATGATATTGCCGGAAAAGGTATTGCTGATTTTAATTCGTTTAAAGAAGCTGTTTATGTTGCAATTGATATTTATAATGCAAGGAATTTATATGTTGAAATTTCCAAAAACCCAATGAAAGTAACCAAAAAAGATGCTCCTTCTCGACGAAATGAATAATTAAAATTTAGAATTTCATAAAATGAATGCTATTTATACTTCAATTCTGCATGCAAAAAAAAACCAACAAAAATTACTTGCTATTTTAATTGACCCGGATAAAACTAAAGTGTCGATGGTGCAATTAATGGCAGTTAAAATCAACCAGTCTCCTGCCGATTTCGTTTTTGTTGGAGGAAGTTCTGTTCAAAATGAAAATCTTGATAATTTAATTGTAAAGCTCAAAAAATTTTGCAAATTGCCAATCCTGCTTTTTCCTGGCAGTTATGCTCAAATTTCTGGTCATGCACACGGTATTTTGTTTTTGAGTTTAATTTCGGGCCGCAATCCAGATTTTTTAATTGACAATCAAATTAAAGCGGTTCCAATTCTCAAAAAAACCAATTTAGAAATTATTTCAACAGCTTATATCTTAATCAAAACTGGCAGTAAAACCGCCGTTGAAGTGGTTAGTAAAACCGAATCTTTGTCTCAAACCGATACAGAATTAATTATACATACCGCACAGGCAGGCGAACTACTTGGACATAAACTAATTTATCTTGAAGCCGGAAGTGGTGCCGACCAACCAATTTCAGATAAAACTATAAAGCTGGTAGCTCAAAATGTTAGTCTTCCGATAATTGTTGGCGGCGGTATAAAATCTTTAAAAGAAATTGAGTATGCCTATCAATCTGGAGCCGATTTAGTAGTGATTGGAACCGCTTTTGAAAATGACACCAATTTCTTCGAAAAACAGAATTAATGGAAGATTTTTTTTTTAATGTTTATAAAGAAACTTCAGACACTCAAATATTATTTGAATTAATTGCTTTTGTTTTTGGCATTACCAGTGTCATTATGGCAAAAAAAGAAAACATTTTAGTATTTCCAACAGGAATAGTTTCAACTGTTATAACAATTTATCTGCTTTTTAAAGCCCAGTATTTTGGGGATATGACTGTCAATATTTATTATTCAGTAATGAGCATTTATGGCTGGGTGGTTTGGACAAAAAATAAAAACCAGCCTACACTTCCAATTTCAAAAACAACTACAAAAGAAAAATATATCGGATTTATTTTGTTTATTTTTACCATGACAATTACCTATTATGTTTATCAGTTTTTTGATTATGACATGAAAATTCCAAATTATATTGATATTTTTACGTCAGGAATTTTTTTTACCGCAATGTGGCTAATGGCCATAAAAAAAATAGAAAACTGGATTTTATGGATAATTGGCGACATAATAGCCATACCTTTATTTGCCTATAGAGGACTGGGAATGTTGGCTTTGCAATATTTAATTTTTACAATTTTGGCTGTTTCAGCCTTTTATCAATGGAAGAAAATCTTAAACAAAAACGTTCACAGATAATTAAAATTACGCTGTTTGGACCCGAAAGCACGGGTAAATCTACTTTAGCACAGCAGCTGGCCAGCCATTTTGAAACAGTTTGGACTCCGGAATTTGCACGAAACTACCTTCAGGAAAAATGGAATAAAAAAAATGAAATTTGCACGTCGCAGGACTTATTGCCAATAGCAGTAGGTCAAACCAAGCTTGAAAATGACGCACTGTTAAATGCCAATAAGTATCTTTTTTGCGACACCAACATCTTATTAACCAAAGTTTTTTCTGAAATTTATTACAATTTTTGTGATCCAGTTTTAGATAAAGCGGCAAAAAAACACAACTATGATTTGTTTTTTTTAACAGATATTGATGTGCCATGGGAAAAAGACGATTTGCGAGATAGTCCGGATAATCGGGTTCAGACTTTTGAAATTTTCAAAAAGGCGTTAATTAAAAACAAAAAGCCCTTTATTGTTATTGCCGGCAACAAACAACAAAGATTTGAAAAAGCGGTTCTTATTATTAACCAATTAGATAACGCCAAAAAAATGGGCTTCAGCTCCCACGATTTCGTTCAGATTTACAAACACGGCATAAATTTAGAAACAATTGCAGCGCATCTGTCTTTCTATAAAAACGGAATTGCTAAAACATATATTGAAAAACCAGCTACCTTAAAGGATGGGATTTTAGCCTTTTCTGAAAATGAAATTCTAGTTCTGGCCAACTATTTTGACGCACATAAAAAAAATTTTAAGCTCAAAAAATTCGTTCCCGCTTCAGGAGCCGCAAGCAGAATGTTTAAATTTTTAATTGATTTCTTAAATGATTTTAACCTCGATATCGAGAGTTTTAATGCTTATATAATCAGAAAAAATGCTGTCGAACTTAACATATTTTTAGCAGGATTAGAAAAATTTCCGTTTTTTAATGAAATTGACAGCCAGCTCAATCAAACTTATGCAGACCTCAAAACCTGGAGTAGAGACAAACGTAATTATTTTTTTATAAAACATCTTTTAGACAGCAGCCATTTTGATTATGCCAATAAACCCAAAGGCGTTTTACCTTTTCATTATTGCGGTAAAAACGTTGCAACACCAATTGAAGAACATTTAAAAGAAAGTGTAAATTATGCAGTTTCTAACAATCGTGCTTACCTGCATTTTACTGTTTCAGAGCATCATAAAGTGTTATTTGAAGAAATTATTCTATCGAAAAAGAATCAAATTGAAATTGAAAGCAATGCTGCGATTACCGTAAATTTTTCCTACCAAAACAAAGCTTCAGATGTTTTAGCAGTTGACTCAAAAAATAAGCCGGCTAGAGATAAAAACGGAAAATTAATTTTTAGACCCGCAGGACATGGTGCATTAATTGATAATTTAGGTTTACTTGATGCTGATATTATATTTATTAAAAATATTGACAATGTTATATCAAGTGAAACTGAAAAAATCACCCTTTTTAAAAAGGCATTAGCAGGACTTCTGCTGCAGTTACAAAATCAGACTTTTAGTTTTCTAAAATCAATTAACAATAAAACGATTTCAGAAATCAGCATTCAAAAAGTTATCGCATTTGCCGAAAAAAAATTATTTCTGGAATTTACAGAAGATTTCGACAAATACACATTTGACAACAAATTAAATTTTTTGTATCAAATGCTGAATAAACCTATTCGAGTTTGCGGAATGGTAAGAAATGAAGGAGAATTTGGGGGTGGACCATTTTGGGTTAAAGATGAAAAAGGCAAAATATCGCTACAAATTGTAGAAATGAATCAGATTGATTTAACCAATACAATACAGAAAAAAAGAAGTGAAACTGCAACCCATTTTAATCCTGTTGATTTAGTTTGCGGATTGAAATCCTATAACGGTGTAAAATTTAATTTACAACAATTTGTGGATTCGCAAAGCGGATTTATTGTCGAGAAAAGCAAAAACGGATTGAATCTGAAAGCTTACGAACTTCCTGGATTATGGAATGGTGCCATGTCAAAATGGATAACTGTTTTTGTAGAAGTACCTTTAATGACCTTTAATCCAGTAAAAACCGTAAACGATTTATTAAAACCTTCGCACCAAAAAATTAAAAATTGAAATCAGAACAAATAATATCGGAATTATCGTTTAAAGCAGTCAGGAGTTCGGGTCCTGGTGGTCAGAACGTAAATAAAGTGTCTTCAAAAGTGGTATTAACTTTTAACTTGTTGGCATCTCAAGCCTTGTCTTTGAATGAAAAAGCGATTTTGCAAACCAAATTATCTTCAAGACTGACCAACGAGTCTGTGCTGGTTTTAAACTGTGATGAAGGCAGAAGTCAAGTTAAAAACAAAGAAATAATCATTAAAAGATTTCTGTCAATAATAAAGAATGGATTAATTATTCCAAAAATGAGATTGGAAACCAAAATACCGAAATCTGTAATCAAAAAAAGAATAAAAGATAAAAAATCGCTTTCCGTTACTAAATTTTTTAGAAAAAAAACCGGTTATACCGACAACGAATAACTTCATCAGCTACTTTTCGCATTTTTCTGACAAATTTCTTAAAAAGACATTTTTATTAAATTTAATTATCTAATTTTACATTGTCTCAAAAGGGGTGCTCATTACTGGGCTGAGATTATACCCAATGAACCTGGAACAGGTAATGCTGTTTAGGGAAAAGCGACTAAATTTTTGGTGTGCACGCTAAAAACCAATCGCAGGAAACAACAATTTAATTTTTCTAATCCAAGAATAATTACTCCTTTTTATTCGTAAAAAAACTACGAATGAAATCCAATCACACCAACTGCCCTTTTGGCAAAAAACCAAAGAGTAGCCTTCTTTTCAAAACTATTGTTATCGTTTTGTTTTCAATTGCATCTTTTTCACAAGAAAAAAAAGCCGATTCAACCAAAATCAATCAACTTGATGCGGTTTTAGTCAAAGCGATTAGGGCAACTTCAAAAACGCCTGTAAGTTTTAGTAATCTTGACAAGAAAGACATTAAAACCAGAAATTTAGGACAGGATATTCCAATCTTAATGAACTTTATGCCATCGGTTGTTTCTACTTCCGATACTGGAAACGGCATTGGCTATACCGGAATCCGTGTGCGAGGCAGCGACGCCACCAGAGTCAATGTTACTGTTAACGGAATTCCGTACAACGATTCAGAAAGTCACGGAACCTTTTGGGTAAACATGCCCGATTTTGCATCATCTGTTGAAAACATTCAATTGCAGCGCGGCGTTGGAACTTCTACAAACGGCGCAGGTGCTTTTGGTGCAAGTTTAAACATGCTTACAGACAGTTACTCTGCAGAAAGTGCTGGAGAAATTTCAAATTCTTTTGGTAGTTTTAATACTAGAAAACACACCGTAAAATTCAGTACCGGACTTATGGATAAAAAGTTTGAAATTGCTGGCAGGTTGTCTAATATTGCATCTGAGGGTTTTATAGACCGGGCTTTTTCAGATTTAAAGGGTTATTTCCTGCAGGGCACTTTTGTGGGAAAAACAACGCTTATAAAAGCTTTAGTTTTTGGAGGAACCGAACGAACTTATCAATCTTGGTTTGGATTGGAAGATCCTTTAAAATTAAAAAATGACAGAACTTATAATCCCGCGGGAACTTATAAAGACGCACTTGGCAATGAACAATTCTATGATAACGAAACCGATAATTACGAACAAAATCATTATCAGTTGCATTGGAGTGAAAAATGGAATAACAATTGGAACTCAAATTTTGCCTTTCATTACACAAAAGGAAGTGGCTATTTTGAACAGTTTAAAGAAGATGAAAGTTTTTCTGATTACAACTGGACACCGTTTTTACTGAACGGAACCACAATAAACCAAACAGATTTAGTTAGAAGAAGATGGCTCGACAATCATTTTTATGGCACTACTTTTTCTGTAAATTATAAAAATGATAAAGCCGATTTAATTCTTGGTGGCGGACTCAACAAATATGATGGTGCGCATTTTGGCGAGGTAATTTGGACTAAAAATGCATTTCAAAATCAAATTCGTGATCGATATTATAGTGATAATTCGGTTAAAACAGACTTTAATCTGTTCGCAAAACTTAATTATGATTTGAATTCGCAATTAAATTTGTACGGCGATTTACAGATCAGAAAAGTAAATTATCAGGCCAACGCAGTGATTACTGGAAATATTAACGATTCTTTCAGTTTTTTTAATCCAAAAGCAGGATTAAGTTTTACTTTAAATAAGTCTAACAAGATTTATTTTTCCTATGCAAAGGCCAATCGAGAACCCAATCGTGATGATTATGAAAACGGCAAACCCGTTTCAGAACAACTGGACGATTTTGAATTAGGATGGCGCTTTTCTGAAAATAAAGTTCAAATAAATGTAAATGGTTATTATATGAAGTATAAAAATCAACTTGTTTTAACAGGTCAGTTAAACAATGTTGGTGCTCCGATTCGTGAAAATGTAGGAAATAGTTTTCGCGTCGGTATCGAAACCGATGCAACAGTACAAATTACAGAAAAATGGTTGTTTCAGTTTAATTGTACGTTGAGTCAAAGTAAAAATCAAAATTTTGTTTTTAGAAGAGATGGGATTTTAGAAAATTTGGGACAAACTAATATTGCTTTTTCTCCCGAAATTATCGCGGCAAACAGGTTGGTTTTTCGTCCGACAGCGAATTTAAATTTTTCGTTATTGTCTAAATTTGTTGGCGATCAGTTCATGGGAAATATTAACGCAGCTAATTCAAAATTAAAAAATTATTTTGTAAACGATATCAATATATCTTACGAATGGAAACCAAAAACAATCTTTAAAACGATTTTAATTTCAGGTTTGTTTAATAATATCTTTAATTTGCAGTACGAAAACAACGGTTATTTTTACACCTATGATGATGATTTTTCGGTTCCAAATCAAATCACAACTATCGAAGGAGCAGGGTTTTATCCGCAGGCGGGCACGCACTTTTTGATGGGTCTGACTCTGGCATTTTAGTTAAAAATCTTTATGATTTTGCCATTAACTTCAGTTCTATATTGCTTTAAAGGATATTGAAGACCAGGGCTTGTTCCGTTAAAAATGCTGTATTTAGCATCATCACACGGACACGTAATTTCTATGCCAGTGAGTTTTAAAGTGGAGCAAGATGCTAAAAATTGGTTTGGACAAGCAGCATCATACGCTAAATAGCCACTGCCCGAATTGTATAAAATGATGCCGCGAATGCCGGCATTCGGTTGGTCGATTATCATTACATTTCCTGCAAATTGCAAACTGCTGTATAATGGTAAATTAGTGTCAATCGAAATGGAAAAAGCATAATCTGGCAAAAAAGGATTGTTGCTTCTTGCATTATTTTCAGAGCAACCCGAAATTAAAATCAAAATTGTAAATAACAAAAATATTTTTTTCATTCGTAAAAAAAAATTATTAATAATAGTGGAAACAAATTTAATTTAATTAACTTTGAATATTATATAATTTCGGTTTTTTTTTAATAAAATAAATTAATAGTATCTTTGCAAAAAGAAAATCCCGTTTCGGTGGGATTTTTTCTATTTATATAAACGAATAAATTATGAGTACAGTATCTTATTATACCGCAGAAGGATTAAAAAAATTAAAAGACGAGTTAGAGCAACTTAAGGCCATTGAAAGACCGAAAGCGTCGGCTGATATTGCAGAAGCCAGAGACAAAGGTGATTTGTCGGAAAACGCAGAATACGATGCAGCAAAGGAAGCGCAAGGACTTTTGGAATTGAAAATCAAAAAAATGGAAGAGGTATATTCAAATGCCCGTTTGATTGACGAATCTCAGCTGGATGTATCAAAAGCATTAGTATTATCGCACGTAAAAATCAAAAATAAAATTAATGGTATGGAAATGTCTTACCATTTGGTAGCAGAAAGTGAAGCCGATCTTA
>ENA-OFCF01000985-OFCF01000985.1-metagenomes-genome-assembly--contig:-NODE-985-length-11562-cov-2.825237_pt1 | contig 11562 bp, 13 predicted proteins | sample MGYA00153387_OFCF01 | MGnify analysis MGYA00153387
GCACTTGCCTGAGAATCTTGAGTATATGAAGCGTTAGGATTGCTGTCAAATGTAAATTCGCCGTAAGCTCCTGTTAAAGTTGCTTTTATTGTTGAGGTAATTTGATATTCCACTCCTATCTCTGCTCCCAAATTCTTTTTGTCTAAACCTGTTATCGTTTCCGCTAAAAAGTCTCCACCAGAATCGTCCGTACCCGGATCACCATCATCAATTCCTACGCCATCTGCAAAAAAGAATGTAGATCGTGTTGAATTATTTATTTTAGAATAATAAGCCGTAATTCTTGCTTTTAGTTTTGGTGCATTTATAATATAACTTGCATCTACACTTGATATGTTCTCATTTTGAATTGCAATTGTTGAATTGTTACTAATTCTGGCATTTGGAAAGACATTTCTCATTGAGGGTGCTTTTGTCTGATAAAAGCCATTGAAGTTTAAAAATTGCCTGCCGGTAATTTTGTAGGTTAGTCCACCTTTAAATCCAAAATTTTCGAAAGTTAATTTGTTGCTTTTGCCAAATGAATTTGTAGCATAATAACCATTTTTATAAAGTCCTTCTCTTTGATATTCTGCTCTCGTATAATGCTGTGCTAAATAAAAATCAATCTTTTGGTAGTTGAACTTAAACTGCGTAAAAGCGTCAATTGTATTGGCCAGCATATTGTAGTTGTAACCATACTGGTCACCAACAACCACCTGACGATTTGGATTGTTTAAATCCGATTGCCGTTGATCTCCATCTCCAAAAGGGTCAATATCATTAAAATATTGTCCGCCTAACAAATCTTGCAGATTTTGAAAATTGTGCGAAACCAGTTTTTTGAAAGTTGCGCCAGCGTTCATCACTATATTATCAGACAACTGCGAAGTCAAAACTGAGTTGGCTGCAAACAATTTATCGTCTACCCGATCTTCATACAAAACAATCAAACTGTTTCCCGCATTGGTGCGATTGGTTCTGTATATTTCGTCCCAATTGATTTGTGGATTGGCTTGAAAAGCAATTTTTGCAGCGGCAGCATTTGCAATATTTGCAGGAGAATTTCCTTCAAAAGCATTTGTGTATCTATCATAAATTGAAGTGAAAAAACTTGGCAAATTTCTGTAATAAACTGGATCTGGATTGTCTACACCCTGAAAATCCAATCGACTGTTGCCCAATTGTCCGATTTGATAGGAAAGCGTGGTATTTATTTTTGTTTTGTCATTAACTTTCCAGAAATGTTCTAACATAAATATAGGCTCTTCAAGTTCTCTAACTCTCGAATTTCGTCTTCTGCCGTCTTGATATCCCCAGAAGGAATTGTATTTCACACCAACCAAATCATTAACTTCTTTGGTATTTGGAGAGTTTTTTCCACGATTGTTCTGAGCATAAATAGCAGTAAAATTCAAACTATGGTGGTCGTTTATTCTTTTTTCAACACTTGCAAATAGCGAATTTGCTCCGTAATCTGTTCCTTCAAAATAGCCTTGCTCTGCCCAACGTCTGGCTGCCGAAATTACGAAGGCCCATCCATTTTTGTCCATTCCAGAAACGTGCGTTCCCATGGTTCTGAAACTATAATTAGTGTTGGTTCCGGAAAATGAAATTCTGCTTCCCTTTCGGTACAATGAAGCTCTAGTATTGATTTCCTGCGTTCCAAGAATACCACCAAAAATATAATCATTTGGGCCAGAACCATTCGTAAACTCTTGATTTCGAGTGGCATCATTCAAACCGCCCCAATTTCCAAATTGCGGACGACCATCAATAATTTTGTTCATCGTTATTCCGTTTATAAGAATATTTCCATATTCATTATCTAAACCTCTCATTCTAAATCGGGCTTGACCCCAGTTAAATGCTGCGGATTGTTGAAACGCATCTCTGGAAGCCTGAAGTAATCCTGAAGTGCTTTCAGATCCGCTATTGTCATCGCCCAAATCATTTTCGGTAATCGTAATTAAACTTAATTGCTGTTCAGCATTTTGATCTTCATCAAGTGAAATTGTACCTAAATCTATATCTTTTCCGGCTATAACCTCAATTTGAAGCAGTTGTTGTGAATAGCCTGAACTTGTAATTTTTAATAATTGTTCTCCAAGTGGAGCATCTTTGATTTCAAACGCGCCAGAAAAATTGGTTAGAGATGTAAAAATGCTGTTTTCGATTGATACAACAACGCTTTTTAAAGGTTTTTGGGTTTTAATGTCAATAATCTTACCCGAAATTGTTGTTGTTTTTTGAGCAAATACACTTAAAAATTGAAAAATTAAAAGTGTACAAATTAGAATTTTTTTCATAAAAAAAGATAAATTAATTTCTTAACGCTCGCAAATGTAATTGTTTAATTATTAATATTTACATTTGCTGCCAATATTGTGTTAAACTTAATATCAAATTAATATTACCTTTTATGGGAATTAAAAAATTATTTTTTGTCTTTATTGCACTTTTCACATCTTTTTTAGCTGAAAGTCAGGAAAAGAAATTCGTTGTTCATACTATTGCTTTTTATAATATAGAAAATTTTTATGATACCATAAACGATCCTATTAAAAGAGATGACGATTGGGTATATTCCAAAAAATATTTTAAACAGAAAGTAAGCAATATTGCTAAAATTATTGCTCAACTCGGAACTACTGAAAATCCAAACGCTCCTACTATTATTGGTCTCTCTGAAATAGAAAACCGCTCTGTGCTTGAAACTTTGGTAAAAGATCCGCAAATTGCTCGGTTTGATTATGGTATAATTCATTATGATTCTCCGGATACTCGAGGAATTGACTGTGCGTTTTTATATCAGAAAAAACATTTTAAACCTACAAGTTCAATTAACATACCGCTATACATATACCAAAGTGATACTAAGGCGTCCAAAAAAAATTCAGACGAAGGCGATACTTCTACAGATGATAAAATTGAAGTTGAAAATATTACAAAACGAATTTTTACTCGAGATCAAATTTTGTTAACAGGTTTTCTGGACAAAGAGGAAATGCATTTTATTGTAAATCATTGGCCCTCAAGACGGGGCGGGGAAGCAATAAGTAGTCCTTTGAGAGAAAAAGCAGCTGGATTGAACATGAAAATTATAGATTCGTTACAAAGAATCAATAAAGATGCAAAAATAATAACGATGGGCGATTTGAACGATGGACCATTTAACGCAAGTATTAAAAAAATTCTAAATGCAAAAGGTACTAAAAAAGAGGTGAAAGCACTTGGACTTTATAATCCGATGGAAGGAATGGCAAACAAAGGTTTCGGCACATTGGCTTACCGAGATGCCTGGGATATTTTTGACCAGATGATTTTATCTGAGCCATTTGTTCGTCTGGATTATTCCACATATCATTTTTGGAAAGCAGGAATTTACAACAAACCATTTATGATTCAGCCCGACGGCAGATATAAGGGTTATGGTTTAAGAAATAACGAAATAACACCAGGTTATAGCGACCATTTTCCAGTTTATGTATACCTAATTAAACAAGTTCAATAAAGAAATTCAATCATTATTATGAAAAATTTAGTCGTATTTTTGTTATTTATTATTTCTGCAAATTGCTTTTCCCAAGACACAATAGTTGCGAGTCAGGCCAAAGATTATATGGACAAAATTGTTGTTTTGAAAGGCAAAGTAATGTCGTTTAGATTGGCATCGGAAGGCAAAAGCACCAATTATATCAATATTGACAAAGCTTTTCCTGATCAGGTTTTTACTATTGTGATGTCAAATAGTTATCTCGAAAAACAAACTTATCAAATTAATGATTGGGTTGGCAAAACATTATACTTTAAAGGAAAAGTTTCCGTTTATAAAAATGATCCCAAGCAAATTCCACAAATTTTTAATCCGGAAAGTATTGTCCTGAAAAAAGAGTAATTTTACGTTTTTGATAATCGTTTCAATTACTAATTTTTATGGATTTAAAAAAACCTTTCAATCTCAATAAATGGATTGATGAAAACCGTCATTTGTTGCAGCCACCCGTTGGCAATAAAAATCTGTATGTCGATTCCGGCGATTATATTGTAATGATTGTTGCGGGTCCAAACGCACGAAAAGATTACCATTACAACGAAACCGAAGAGCTTTTTTATCAATTTGAAGGTACAATAAAAATTATAATTCAAGAAAACGGTATAAAAAAAGAAATGGAGATGAAAGCTGGCGATATGTATTTGCATCCAGCCAAAACTCCACATTCTCCTGTTCGCAGCAAAAATTCTATTGGGTTGGTAATTGAAAGAAAACGTGCAGGAAAAGGCTTCACGGATGGATTGTTGTGGTTTTGTGAAAATTGCAATCACAAGCTGCATGAAGTTTATTTTGAGTTAAACGATATTGAAAAAGATTTTCAGCCTCATTTTCGTCATTTTTATAATAGCAAAAAATTGAGAACGTGCGAAAAATGCAACGCAGAAATGGCTGTTGACCCAAGATTTTTGTAGTTTTGCAATCCAAAGTTATTTATACTTTTATCAATTTATGCAAATAAAAATTATCAACAAATCGAAACATAAATTGCCTCATTATGAAACAATTGCGTCGGCAGGAATGGACCTGAGAGCAAATTTGTCGGAGCCAATAACATTAAAATCATTAGAAAGAACCATTGTTAAAACGGGTCTTTTTATCGCTTTGCCCATCGGATTTGAAGCGCAGGTGCGACCTCGAAGCGGTTTGGCTTTCAAAAATGGAATTGCGGTTTTAAATAGTCCCGGCACAATTGATGCCGATTATCGAGGCGAAATCGGAGTGATTTTAGTAAATTTATCCACCGAAAATTTTACAATCGAAAATGGTGACCGAATTGCACAATTAGTTATAGCAAAACACGAACGAGCAGAATGGATTCTGACAGAGGAACTTTCTGATACAGAACGTTCTGGTGGAGGTTTTGGAAGTACGGGAGTAAAATAAAGTAAATAAAATAGTGGAAAATCAAGATATTAGATGGAAGCAAAGGTTTGCAAATTTTGAGAAAGCTTTTAAAAAATTAAAAAAAGCTGTTTTAGAAATAAAAAACCCTTCGGATATTGAAAAAGATGGTACTATTCAACGTTTTGAGTTTACGCATGAATTGGCTTGGAACGTCATGAAAGATTTTTTAAAAGAAAAAGGAATTCAAGGGCTAATAGGCTCGAAAGATGCTACTCGGAATGCATTCCAGAACGAAATAATTCAGGACGGACAAGAATGGATGAACATGATAGAAAGCAGAAATGAAACAGTTCATACCTATAATGTTGATGTTTTAGAAACAGAATATATAAAAATAATAGAAATTTATTATCCGTTATTTGAAAAGTTTTATATGAAAATGAAATCATTGTTATGAAATTTGGTTTAAAAGAAAGCACAATAGACAAAGTAAATTCAGTTTTTTTAAATCATTTAGAAATTGACGAAGTAATTGTTTATGGGTCAAGAGCCAAAGGAAATTTTAGAGAGGGTTCAGACATAGATTTAACACTTATCGGAAAAAATATTAAATATGAAAAATTATCAAAAATAAAGCAACAAATAGACGATTTAAACACTCCTTACCTTTTTGATATTTCTATTTTTGAAACTTTAAAATCAGAAGATTTTATAAACCATATCATCAGAGTCGGTCAGACATTTTATAAAAAACAATACCTTCAAAAATGAAAATAATAGTACCAATGGCTGGACGTGGATCCAGATTAAGACCTCATACACTAACTGTTCCAAAACCGCTAATTCCCATTGCCGGAAAACCAATAGTGCACAGATTAGTTGAAGATATTGCAGGCGTTATTAACCAAAAAATTGACGAAATTGCATTTATCATCCATAAAGATTTTGGCAAAAAAGTAGAAGAAGATTTAATTGCAATTGCCCAAAAATTAGGGTCAAAAGGCACAATTTGTTATCAAAATGAAGCGCTCGGAACGGGTCACGCCATTATGTGTGCCAAAGAAAGTCTTTCAGGACCAATTGTTGTTGCCTATGCCGATACGCTTTTTAGAGCCGACTTTGAATTAGATACTTCTGCCGACAGCGTAATTTGGGTCAAGCAAGTTGAAGATCCGAGCGCTTTTGGTGTTGTGCAACTCAATGAAAAAAATCAAATTGTCGATTTTGTTGAAAAACCCAAAGATTTTGTTTCAGATTTGGCAATTATCGGCATTTATTATTTTAAGTCTGGTGAAACTTTGCGCGCAGAATTACAGTATTTGCTGGACAATAACGTCATTAAAGGTGGCGAATATCAATTAACCGATGCTCTGGAAAACATGAAAGTTAAAGGTTTAAAATTCGTTCCCGGAAAAGTGGAAGAATGGATGGATTGCGGTAACAAAAACGCAACTGTTGAAACCAATTCAAGGTTATTAGGGTTTTTGCATACAGACGGCGAAAATCTTGTTGATGCTTCTTTAAAATCTGAAAATTCAAATGTAATTCAACCTTGTTTTATTGGCGAAGATGTTATTTTAATCAACGCAACTGTTGGTCCAAATGTGTCGTTGGGAAAAGCGTGTCACGTTATTAATTCAACCATAAAAAACAGTTTGGTTCAAAATCATTCTCATATCAAAAATGCCAGTTTAGACAATGCCATGATTGGAAGTCATGCGAGTTTTGATGGCAATTTTACGAGCATAAGTATTGGAGATTATTCGGTTTTAGAATAAAAACGTATCATGAAAAAAACATTTTTCTATTTTTTAATATTTTGCAATTCAATTTTTCTTTCAGCCCAGTCTAATCCTGAAGATATTGCGATTGCCAGCGACGATTTTCAAAATTCATTTTATGAGGCCGTAAAGCAAAAAAGTATAGAAAATTATGACAAAGCCATTGAAGCGCTTGAGAAATGTTTGGTGATTCAACCCAAAAGTGAAAATATTTTGTTTGAATTGGGCAAGAATTATTTGCTGCAAAAAGACTACAAAAAAGCCTATTATCACTTTGAAAATGCTACAAAAATTAATGATAAAAACAAGTGGTTTTGGCACGGAATGTACGATGTTTGTTATAAAACACAAGATTACAATCAGGCGATAATTCTGGTCGAAAAACTTATTCTGTTTGATGCTGGATACAAAGAAGATTTGGTATCACTGTATATGAAAACCGAACAATTTGACAAAGCTTTAATTGGAATCAACGATTTGAATGCAACGGTTGGAAAATCGGAAAAGCGCGAAGTTTTTAAAGCTCAAATTCTAACAAAACCAGAATATCAGGGAGCAGAACGAGCCATTTTAGTTGAAGCCATAAAAAAAAATCCGAAAGAAGAATCCAATTATTTGGCATTAATTTCGTTATACAATAAGAACAATCAGGAAAAAGAAGCAATTGCATTGTCTCGGCAGTTAGAACTTGAAATACCGGATTCTTATTGGGCACAAATTAATTTATTTAAACTTTATCTGATTGCAAATGAAGGTCAGAAAGCAGTTTTGGCAATGGACAAAGTTTTTGGTAGCAACAAAATTGACAGCAAAATCAAACATAGAATGTTGAATGAGTTTTTGTTGTTCGTAAAAACAAATCCGCAGTTTGATTCAGATTTAGAACGTGCAATTGGCTATTTTTCGAATGATAAAGAAATAAAGGTAGCTAAAGAAATAGGAAAATTTTATCAAAAGAAACAAGATTTTGCTAAAGCCATTCGTTTTTATGAATTGGAGTTAAAAACCAATGAAAATGATATTGAAACCAACGTTCTTTTGCTTGAAATGTATTCCAAAAACAAGAATTATGACCTAATTTTAGAAAAATCAAAAGCTTTAATTGAATTATTTCCTTTGCAACCGCAATATTATTACTATGCTGGTTTGGCACACAATCAAATGTTGAAATATTCACAAGCGAAAGAAATTTTAAATGCTGGAATAGATTTTGTTGTAGATGATCAGAATTTAGAGATGAATATTTATGTTCAGCTCTCAATAGCATTCAATGGGCTTGGTGATTTAAAAAATAAAGAAATATTTTCTAAAAAAGCAGAAAAAATACTGCTGCAAAAAAAAAATAAATGAATTTTAACTCGTTTTATAAGTACTTAATTTTCGTTGTTCTGGCATCTTTACTATCGTGTAAGGCCAAATTACCAGTCATTAAAGAAAGCGTTGCCACAAATGAAATTTCGGCAGACAAAATCATTAATGAGCATTACAAAACCAGAGAAGACTTTAAGACCGCCTATATCAAAGCCGATATTGAATATAAAGACGACAAACAATCACAAAATGTGAGTGCTGAAATTAAAATTCAAAAAGACAAAATCATTATGATTAGTGTTCGTTTTTTAGGATTTACGGTTGCAAAAGGAATTATCACGCCTTCATCTGTCAGCTATTACGAAAAAATTGGCAGCAAATATTTTGAAGGCGATTATACTTCTTTAAGCAAATGGCTTGGAACCGATTTAGATTTTTTTAAGTTTCAGAATATACTTCTGGCAAATGCAATTGACGATTTAAACAAAAACAATTATACGGCTGCTATTACAGAAAATTTATACAAGCTTCAAAACAAAAAATTCAATGAAACTGAAAAATTTTTTTACTTTGAAGCCGAAAATTATTTGCTGAAAAGACAGGAAATTCAGCAAAAATTCAAAAACAGAAGTATTTCAATTTTATATTCGAATTACAAAGATTTTACTACTTTTACTTTACCAGGTCAAATTTTAATTAATGTCGAAAATGAAAACAAAAAAACAAGCATGAATATCGAATTTAAATCGGCAATTTTTAATGAAGAATTAAATTTCCCATACAAAGTTCCTGATGGATATGTTAAAATAAATATGGACTAAATTTGAAAAATACACACACAACTTTCATCAAAAACGACATGTATAAATTTTTGTTAACATTACTTTTCCTTATTGTTTCAACTTTGTCTTGGAGTCAGGGAGAGCAGGAAAAACTTGAAAAACGAAAAGCTCAGATTCAGCGTGATATTGAGGCACAGGAAGCACTTCTAAACAGTAAAAATTCTATACAAAAATCTGTTTCCTCCATTATTGAACAACAGAAGGTTAAAATTCAGCTTCGTGAAAAATTGATAAATACTACCGAAAAACAATCAAAATTGTTGAAAAACAATATGTATATTAATCAAATTGCAATCAATAATCTAAAAAAAGAACTGGTTGTTTTGAAAGAAGATTATTCCAAAATGATTTTAAAATCTTATAAAAGTCGTTCTGAACAAAGCCGTGCAATGTTTTTATTATCGTCAGAAAATTTTCTGCAAGCTTATAAAAGAGCGCAATATATGAAGCAATATGCGAGTTATCGCAAAATTCAGGGTGAAGAAATAAAAGTTAAATCGGGAGAATTAACTGTTTATAACAAGAAACTTGATGTTCAAAAAACAGAAAAAGAAAAGCTCATTGAAGAGCAGGAAAAAGAGCGTATGCTTTTGCAAAAAGAAAAGAGGGAACAAGAGCAACTTGTAAATTCTATTAAAAAAGACAAAAAGAAAATTATTGCACAAATCAAACAGAAACAAAAAGAAGCCAAACAAATTGACCGACAAATCAACAATTTAATACTTGAGGCAATCAGAGAAGCCAACAGAAAAAATGCTGAAGCAGTCAAAAAAGCGAATCCAAAAAAGGTAATTTCAGTTTCAGAAACAAAAGAAATCGAAACATCAACTAAAATAATTTTAACACCCGAAGCTAAAATAGTTTCAGACAATTTTAAGTCAAACAAAGGCAGATTGCCGTGGCCAGTAGAAAAAGGCTCTATTTATATTGGTTTTGGAGACCAGCCTCACCCAATTTTTAAATCTGTCAGCATTCACAATAGCGGAATTGACATCGAAACCGAAGGCAGTTCAAACGCACGATCGGTTTTTGATGGAATTGTTACCAAAGTGATTGTTTTTTCGCCAGTAAACAATGCAGTTTTTATTCAGCATGGCGAATATTTTACTGTTTATCAAAATTTGAGTTCCATAAGCGTTTCCAAAGGCGATAAAGTTGCCAGAAAACAAAATATCGGAAAAATCAGAACAAGTGGTGATTCTGGTAAAACAATTTTGAAATTTATGGTAATGCAAAACACGGTTCCTAACAATCCGCGAGGTTGGCTAAGTAGTGGCAATTAAAATTACAGGACATGAACATACATATTATAGGCGGTGGAAATCTTGGCGTTGCTCTGGCTTTAGGTATTTCAAAGTATACAATCGGAAATAAGGTAATAATTACAAGGCGCAATATTGAAAGCATTCAGTATCTTGAAAAAGAAGGAATTACAGTCAATGCCAGCAATACAAAAAATATTGAAAAAGCCGATTTAATTATTTTGACGATAAAACCATTTCAGGTTGATCTAATAATTCAGGAAATTTTGCCTTTCATAAAAAATGCAACAATTGCGACAGCAGTTTCAGGACTTTCTATTCAAAAACTTCAGGAAACAACAGGATTTGATTTGCCAATTGTTCCTATTATGCCCAATATTGCCATTCGCTTTGGCGAATCTGCTACTTGCATTTCCTATTTAGAAAAAGATAAAACTGCAGCAATAAAAGTGATTGATTTGTTCAATCAGCTGGGAACAGTTGCGGTAATTGACGAAAAATTAATGGATGCAGCCACTGTGCTTGGAGCTTGCGGAACGGCTTATGCTTTGCGGTACATTCGGGCATCAATGCAAGCCGGAATTGAAATTGGATTTGATGCACAAACAGCACTTTCTATAGCATCACAAACCGCCAAAGGCGCCGCAACCATGGCATTAGAAGAAAAAATTCATCCAGAACAGCTCATCGATCGCGTTACTACGCCACAAGGCTGCACGATTGTTGGACTCAACGAAATGGAACACGAAGGTTTTAGTTCGTCGTTAATTAAAGGAATAAAAACTTCTTTGAAGAAGATAAAGGGGTGAAGTTAGATAGCTTTTAGTAACTTTGTAATTCAATATTACTATCATAAAACATTAAAATATGCAAGTATTAGTAGAAATTCCAGATAATAAAGCGGACTTCGGACTAAAAGTGTTGAGAAACCTTGTTTTTGTAAAAAAAGCAAAACAAATGAGTGCCGAAAAAATTGAACTTTGGGAGGATTTAAAAGAAGCTTCAAAAGAAGTACATTTACACAAACAAAGAAAAATTAATCTAAAAACCGCTCAAGACTTGCTTGATGAGTTGTAATATTTTCCCAACTAATAAATTTGAAAAAGAGTTAAAAAGATTAGTTAAAAAATTCCCTTCTCTCAAAATAGAATTTAAAGAACTTATAGAATTAATTATTAAAAATCCAGAATCTGGAATTTTTATAGGAAACAATTGTTACAAAATCCGAATTGCAATTGAAAGTAAAGGCAAAGGAAAAAGTGGTGGTGCAAGAGTGATAACTTGTTTGTACAATCAAAACCAAACGGTTTATCTATTAACAATTTATGATAAAAGCGAAAAAGAAAATTTAAAGCCCAATGAACTTAAAATGATGATTGAAAGTTTAGGATTGTATTAATCTAGTGCCTGTAATGTGTAGTAATTATTTTCTAGAAATCTTAATTAAAATTTATGGCACAAAATGAGACGAAAAAATTTACAATTAT
>ENA-OFCF01000986-OFCF01000986.1-metagenomes-genome-assembly--contig:-NODE-986-length-11559-cov-2.890212_pt1 | contig 11559 bp, 9 predicted proteins | sample MGYA00153387_OFCF01 | MGnify analysis MGYA00153387
CGACTTGTTCAAGCAACTAAGGACACGGCATTGTCGTGTCCCTAGTCCAAAATAATCATCAATTCTTACCAGAGATGTAACTATCGCCGGATTAATTGTTTGTAGAGAAACGGCACGTGTAGTGTCCTGATTGCGGGTAATATTAATTACGATACTTAATTTTGCGTTTAGCTGCACCAATACCTAAAAAGCTCAATCCGACTAAAGTACCGAACACAGTAGAAGGTTCCGGTACGGCTTCAGCAGATGCTTTTTCAAAAGAGCCTTTAATGGCGATCGCATCGTTAGCACATTCCGCAAACAAGTTAGCGATATATTTGCCTGAAGGCATTGATGATTTATTAAAACTAAATCCGATTGTTTGAGAACCTACTGCATTAAACTGAGCGAAATTCAGACCGAGGGCGCTCAAAGCTGCTGGCGTTAAAGAAGAGATTTCTCCGACTTTTGTTCCAGAACCAATTGAATTGAGAACGGTATTTTCTCCTGTTTGTTGAAAATACGGGTCTGTAGCAGCTAAATCACCCATTGATGGCGTTCCACCTGCTGATTGAACGCGAGTATTATATAGACTTAAATTGCTAAAGCCGTTGTTAGTTTCGGTGACGCTTTTAGCGGTAACTTTGCTGTAAACGCCTGTTGTCGCCACGCCTGAGTCATTTCCGGCGGCAAAGCGAACAGCAAATAAGTTGCCATTTGCATTAGCTGTGTTGAAGTTTTGACCGGAAAAGTTGAAGAATAAATCACCGTAGTTGATATTGCCTCTTTGGGCGAATGTGTCGGCATATCCTGCTAAACTCAGGTTGGAGTTGATGGCGATGAAAGCTGTATCTGATGTTTCTTTGACGGCGATGCCATAAAATTCAAATTCGCCGCCGCCGATTTGGGGCCCTGTCACGCCGTCGCTGAAGGAGTCGATCGCATAATTCCAGCCGTTAGATAGCGTTGCTGCTGTAGCTTTTTGTTGCTGTAGTGCGATAACTACACAGAAAACAGCCGCTGAGTAAGTCCAGCGGATGCTGTTTTTAGCAATGGAATTCATAAAATGCTCCCTGGGAAATCAGTTTTAAAGTATCAAGTCTGGTCGATCGACTATTTTTGATTTTCAGTAAATCACAAATTCCGGCAGAATTTAATAAAGTTTTGGTAAAGATTTCGTCAGGCGATCGCGTAATATCAACTAGATTTCTTAAAAAAACCAACCAACGTCAGTCATCTCCAGTCCTGTTCAATAATTATCCTTACGTTTGTAGTCAGGACTTCAGTCTTCAAAGTCCTAAAATATAGCAGAAGGAAGAAGATCGATGTGAAAATGCAGTCGCAGCGTTCCAGTAGGGACACTGCACTCCCGCCGTTTCCGGCGCTGGGAGTAGCGACACCGCACATTGCCGTGTCCTTACTTTTAATAATTGGTATCAGATTGAGGATTGTAGCAAGACTTTTTTAAAGTGGTATTACTGTAAGCGATCGACACAGCAAGCTCGATCGACCAAACAGCTAATCAGCACTTTTTCTGGAAGTGCCGCACAAAGCGAGAATTGGAAAATAAAAAAAATTTAGACGGCGTGGAGCGAGCGCACGTTTTTAGAATACTCAACAAACTTCGTGGAATACATCCGCTACAGGCGTCGCGGGTTCATTATAACTCGGGCTGTAGTTTCTGCACTCTGATGCGCTGCATAAATAAATCAAATTTTTAAATGCTGTTAACCTATGGCGGACAATTCGTTGACTATTTTGACTCTTCCCTTGAGCACAGAGCGCAGCAGGCGATTGATCGAATGTCTGTCTTGATCGTCAAGAGAGTCATCCAAAACAGCGGCCATCAAACCATAGCGATCGGCTAAAGTCAAACTGCCCGTATCGGTAACAGAGGCAAGCATTTCGGAGATAGCGCCGGGGATAAGTTGAACTAAAAACATGAGACGTTCCCTGAATTCGATATCTGTATCATCTCTTGTTTTCAGAAAATCAAGAGTGACGCTGCCATAGCGAAGAACGTGATGTTTTGAGCCAAATCATGTGACGGCGACCGCCCTAATTATGTGACGAGCTACGTTTTAAGTCTGCGATCGAAGTCACAAGATTTATCTTATGGCAGAAGGAAGAAGGCAGAAGGAAGAAGGAAACAAAAAACTATGCCCCATGCCCCATTCCCTATTCCTAATGACCTATGCCCGATGTATAAAACGCATCGCTTTGATGCAAAAGATTCATAAAATTTAATATTTTGTAAAAATAGCTACGAATATTTAGTGTGCTGCGCTTTACATTAGTTCATAACAAAGGTGCATCGAAGAAGCAGCGATCGACCGAACCATCGGTAGCAACTATAACTATACATAGTTTGGCGACTTTCGAGGCAGCGCCCAGTAGAGCTGTAGTATACAGAAAACCAACCATGCTTAAAAGAAATTCGATCGAGTAACTAAATATACAGTTTTAAATCCCTACACTCACTAAGGTTATCAGGAAACACACACTTTATGCTCCAAGTCAATACCTCCCCGGAACAAGCCAGCAGCGAGGGTAAACCAATGACCCAAACAGTAGAACCCAAAGCCAGTCAGAACAAATTTGAAAAACTCAAGGCCGAAAAAGATGGCCTAGCATTAAAAGCTGAACTCGACTACTTCGCCGAAATCGGCTGGGAAGCAATGGACGAGACCGATCGCGAGCATCGCCTCAAATGGCTCGGCATTTTCTTTCGGCCAGTAACTCCCGGAAAATTTATGATGCGGCTGCGCTTGCCCAACGGCATCATTACAAGTAATCAGACTAGAACCTTAGCAGAAATTGTACAGCGCTACGGCGACGACGGCAGCGCCGACATCACCACCAGACAAAACCTGCAACTGCGCGGAATTCGTATAGAAGACGTGCCCGACATTTTCCGTCGCCTCAAAGAAGCGGGCATGACCAGCATTCAGTCCGGCATGGACAACGTTCGCAACATCACGGGTTCCCCAGTCGCGGGCATAGACGCCGACGAACTGATAGATACGCGGGAACTGGCGAACCAAGTCCAAGACATGATTACCAACAGCGGCGAAGGCAACCCCGCGTTTTCAAATTTGCCGAGAAAGTTTAATATTGCGATCGCAGGCTGCCGCGACAACTCAGTCCACGCCGAAATCAACGACATCGCCTTCGTACCCGCCTACTCTGACGGCAACATCGGTTTTAACGTTTTAGTCGGCGGCTTCTTCTCGGCCAAACGCTGCGAGGCAGCTATTCCCCTTAACGCCTGGGCAAGTCCCAGCGACGTTGTAGATTTGTGCGAAGCCATTTTAAGTGTGTATCGCGATCGAGGCCCGAGAGCAAACCGCCAAAAATCCCGCCTGATGTGGCTGATTGACGAACTGGGAATCGAACAATTCCGAGCCGCAGTCGAACAAGAATTAGGCCGCAGTTTACTTCCCGCCGCCCTCAAAGATGAAATAATCTGGGACAAACGAGACCACATCGGCGTCTACGCCCAGAAACAATCAGGGTTCAGCTATGTAGGGTTGCACGTCCCCGTCGGGCGCCTGCAAGCAGCGGATTTGTTCGATTTGGCCAGAATCGCCGAGGTTTACGGCAGCGGCGAACTCAGGCTCACTGTCGAAGAAAACGTGATTATTCCTAATGTTCCCGAATCACGGATTGCATCGCTACTCAAAGAACCGTTGTTGCAGCGTTTCTCGATCGACCCAGCACCATTGATGCGAGCCTTGGTTTCCTGCACCGGCTCGAAGTTTTGCAACTTCGCCCTCATCGAAACCAAAAGCCGCTCAGTGGCAATGATTGAGGAACTCGAAGCCGAACTGTCTCTTGCCAAACCGGTCAGAATTCACTGGACGGGTTGTCCCAATTCCTGCGCCCAACCCCAGGTAGCAGACATTGGTTTGATGGGCACAAAAGTGCGCAAGAACGGGAAAACGCTCGAAGGTGTTGACATTTATATGGGAGGGACTGTCGGCAAAGATGCTCATTTGGGTACTTGTGTCCAAAAAAGTATCCCTTGTGAAGACCTTAAACCTGTCCTGGTTCAACTTTTGGTCGATCGGTTTGGGGCCGTTCCCAAACAGATATCAGGGGAGGTAGCTTTGCTGAATCGGCAACTGCAATTGACGGTTGACGACAGTGAAACGACAGTTTCGGTAGCGAAACCTCAGACATCTACTCTCATTTTCGCTCGATCGGGCAAACAAGTTGCTTGCAGCGAAGATGAGTTCATTCTCGACGTTGCCGATCGAGCCGGAATCGAACTCGACAGCGATTGTCGATCGGGAAACTGCGGCACTTGCAAGCAGAAACTCCTAGAAGGTAATGTTGCCTACGACGAGGAGCTTGATGCACTCAAGGACATAGAATCAGGGTTCATTCTAACTTGCAGCGCGCGGGCGATCGGCAAAGTGTCGATCGACGCCTAACCTCAGAATTTCATCTCAAAGTACACCAACAAGTCAAGACAAATGAGCAACCTTTCTAGAAGAAAATTCATCATCACCGTCGGAGCAACAGCAGCCGGCACCCTATTAGCCCACGGTTGCAGTTCTGGTTCCACCACATCTAGCACAAGTCCAAGCCCCGCAGCCGGCAGCACATCATCTCCCAGCGCCGCCCCAGCAGTCAACGTCAACCCCGCCGACGCCCCCGAAGTTACCAAAGCCAAACTCGGATTCATCGCCCTCACCGACGCAGCGCCCTTAATCATCGCCCAAGAAAAAGGTTACTTCGCTAAGTACGGCATGAAAGACGTAGAAGTTGCGAAACAAGCATCTTGGCCAGTTACTCGCGATAACTTAGAACTCGGTTCCGACAAAGGCGGCATTGACGGCGCCCACATCTTGTCCCCGATGCCTTACCAGATGACATTAGGCACTATTACCAAAGGTAATCAGCCAGTGCCAATGAACATTGTGGCTCGGTTAAATACTAATGGTCAGGCCATTTCTCTCAGCAAAAAATACCTAGATTTAAAAGTAGGTACTGACAGCAAACCCCTCAAAGCAGCTTTGGCCCAGCAAAAAATTGCTGTCACCTTTCCCGGCGGCACCCACGACTTGTGGATGCGCTATTGGTTAGCAGCCGGTGGCATCAATCCAGATACAGATGTTTCCGTGATTCCAGTACCGCCACCTCAAATGGTAGCTAACATGAAATCCGGCAGCATGGAAGCTTTTTGTGTAGGCGAACCTTGGAATGCCCAGCTTGTTACTCAAAAAGTTGGATACACGGCCTTAGTAACAGGAGAACTTTGGAAAGACCATCCTGAAAAAGCCTTAACTTTAAGAGCCGATTGGGTTACCAAAAATCCTAAAGCTACTAAAGCAATTACAATGGCTGTACTGGAAGCCCAACAGTGGTGTGACAAGCCAGAAAATAAAGATGAGATGTGCCAAATCATCTCTCAAGATAAGTGGTTGAAAGTACCACTTGCAGATATTGCAGGTCGCATGAAAGGACAAATTGACTACGGTACCGGCCGCGTTGAAGCAGCTAGTCTCGTAGCGATGAAATTCTGGGCTGATAATGCTTCCTATCCCTACAAGAGTCACGATGCTTGGTTCATCAGTGAAAATATTCGCTGGGGTTATATGCCGGCAACTACCGACATTAAGGCCACAGTTGATAAAGTTAACCGGGAGGATATTTGGAAAGCAGCAGCGACAGCACTTGGCGTTCCCGCTGCCCAAATTCCTGCTACCACTTCTCGCGGTGTCGAAACCTTCTTTGACGGTGTGAAGTTTGACCCAGAAAAACCCGAAGAATATCTGAAGGGTCTGGCAATCAAGAAGGCTTAAACAGTTGACAGTTGGTAGGGGCGGTGCCAAGAGTGCCCGCCCTCTTAGTTAACAGTTAATTGCTGACAAATTCTTAAGTTTAGTGGAGTTGGGTTTCGCAACTCCACCCACCCCAGGTGATAGGGTTCTCAATTCAAAGTATCTACAAAAAATCGATTATTCACTATACTTCAATCACAAAAATGGCAACTAACTTAGCTGTTTCTAAAAGCAAAAATCCAGTAAATTCAGTCCTAGATATGGTTCAAAAGAACCGCAGAAAAATTATCCGCCCGCTAGTCGCGATTACAGTTCTACTTGTAGTTTGGCAAATCCTTTGCAGCGGTTCTACATCATCTTTACCAGGCCCGATTAAAGTTGTTCAAGAAAGTTGGGAGTTAATTGTCAATCCGTTCTTTGACAGAGGCGGCACCGACAAAGGCTTATTTTGGCAACTTGCGGCTAGCTTGCAACGTGTGGCGATCGGCTTTACTTTAGCAGCAGTTCTCGGCATCGGTTTAGGAATATTAATCGGCACAAACTCTTTAATGTTCGATGCTTTAGACCCGCTGTTTCAAGTATTCAGAACTATCCCGCCCCTAGCTTGGCTACCGATCGCCCTAGCAGTATTTCAACAGTTCAATCCCTTTGAAGGGCTGGGGATGAAAGCTAACGAAGTTTCAGCACTTTTCGTAATCTTGATTACAGCAATTTGGCCGATTCTGATTAACACAACAGTAGGCGTTCAACAAATACCCCAAGATTACAGAAACGTCGCCCGCGTGTTGCGCCTCCCCAACCAAAAATACTTCTGGAAAATTCTGCTCCCGTCTTCAGTCCCTTACATCTTCACAGGCTTGAGAATTGGTATCGGTTTGTCTTGGCTGGCGATCGTAGCTGCGGAAATGTTGGTCGGCGGCGTCGGTATCGGCTTCTTCATCTGGGATTCTTACAACAGTTCCCGACTCAGCGCGGTGATTTTGGCAGTGGTTTATGTAGGACTTGTCGGCTTGATTCTAGACAGAATTGTTGGTTTCGTCGCTTCCAAAGTTGTTCCTGAAGAACAAAAATAGAATTTGATAATGGGAATGGGGAATGGGGAATTGGTAATGGTTGCCAACTACAAATTGCTAAAAATTAGTTGTAAGTTAATTGCCAATGCCCAATGCCCAATGCCCAATGCCCAATTCCCAATTCCCAAATTAATAATTAGCATCTACTAAAGTACAAACTAACCTAAAAGTGCCATGTCAGTATTTGTTGAAGTAGACCACGTTGACCGTGTATTTAACTTGCCCAATGGTGAGCAATACATCGCTCTTAAAAACATCGAACTTAAAATAAAAAAGGGAGAATTCATCACCCTAATCGGACACTCGGGCTGTGGCAAATCTACACTGCTAAATATCATCGCCGGCCTCGACAAAGCAACTCAGGGCGGGATTACCTTAGAAGGACGCGAAGTCCGCGAACCAGGCCCGGACAGAATGGTGGTGTTTCAAAATTACTCGCTGTTACCTTGGCTGACAGTACGCGAAAATATCGCCCTAGCAGTTGATGAAATTTACAGCGGTAACTCTAAAGAAGACCGCGAGTTGGTGATTGAACACCACATTAAATTAGTCGGACTCGGACAAGCTGCCAATAAACGCCCCAGCGAAATTTCTGGGGGGATGAAACAAAGAGTTGCGATCGCCCGTGCCCTAGCAATTCGCCCGAAATTGTTACTGCTAGACGAACCCTTCGGCGCCCTTGACGCTTTAACTCGCGGTGGTTTGCAAGAACAGTTGATGAAAATTTGCGAGGAAAGCAAAGTCACCAGCGTCATGGTAACTCACGATGTGGATGAAGCTTTATTACTGAGCGATCGCATCGTAATGCTCACCAACGGCCCGGAAGCGCAAATCGGCCAAATTCTCGAAGTGAACATTCCCCGCCCCCGCAAGCGCATGGAAGTTGTCAACCATCCGAGTTACTACTCGCTGCGTAACGAAATGGTTTACTTCCTCAACCAGCAAAAGCGGGTCAAACAGCGCCGGGCCACACAACAACCGCCTGCGATCGCCCGCAACGGCCTGGAAAAAGTCAACCTCGACATCGGCTTTATTCCCCTCACCGACTGCGCCCCCTTAGTCGTAGCCAAAGAAAAAGGATTCTTCAAAGCCCACGGCTTAGAAGAAGTCACCCTCAGCCGCGAACCTAGCTGGAAAGAAATTGCCAAAGGTATTACGCAAGGACGGCTGGACGCGGCGCAAATGGTTGCAGGAATGCCGATTGCCATGCTGTTGGGCTTGGACGGCGAAGCCCCTGTTCCCATCCACACCGCCTTAACCCTGTCCCGCAACGGCAACTCGATTATTTTCGGGAAACACCTGTACGACAAAGGCATTCGGACATTAAAGGATTTCAAAGCGGAGATCGCCAATACTCCCGATACAGTTCACACCTTGGGCATGGTACACTCCGCCTCCATGCACAATCTGCTGTTCCGTTACTGGCTGGCTGCTGGCGGCATCGACCCCGACCTTGACGTGGCCTTGACGATCATTCCGCCCCCGCAGATGGTATCGAATTTAAAAGCAGGCAACATTGATGGCTACTGCGCCGGCGACCCTTGGAACTCCCACGCTGTCAACGGCGGTTCGGGTTTTGTGATGGTCCGTTCTCTCGATATTCTGCCCGGACACATCGAAAAAGTTCTCGGCGTTACCGAAGATTGGGCTCAGAAATATCCTCAAACCCACGTCGCCCTCGTCAAGGCACTTTTGGAAGCCTGCGACTACTGCGACGATCGCCGGAACCGCGAAGAAGTCCTACAATTGCTTTGCCAAGAACAATACATCGGTGCAGATCCCAAAGATATCCGTCCGGGGTTCCTCGACCCGTACAATTCCGGTACGGAGGCAGAACCGGAAATGCTCTACAATTTTAACCAATTCTACGTTGACAAAACCAATTGTCCAGACCGCCTAGAAATGGTGTGGGTGATGGCACAGATGGCCCGCTGGGGACTGATTCCGTTCCCGAAAAACTGGGTGGAAGTGGTCGATCGAGTTTTGCGGCCCGATGTCTTCGGTCAAGCAGTGCGCGAGTTGGGTTTGCCGGATATTGCCAGAGCTCGCCGCACGATCGAGCTATTTGACGGCACTGTCTTTAATCTAGACGACCCGATCGACTATCTTCACAAAGTCAAAATCAAGCGCGATGTCCGCATTGAAGAAATCTTAATTGAACAAATAGGCAGTCAGTGTTCCATCAGAATGCCCGCATAACTAGCAAATAGGAAGAGGGAATCAGGAGCAAAAAATCAGGAAAAAGACTCCACATTTCCCGCTTCCTAAATCCATAAATCATTATTCTCAATCCAAATGTGTCATGTCTAATTCACCCAACCAAAATCCCAATCCTGAAAATATGCAAACTCTAAAAACCCCTCAAACAACCAAGATACAGACGGACAAGCCTGGTTTTTTGACTATTAAAGATGTATCGAAAGTCTACGACAATCTGAAAAACCCGGAACAACCTTTCGTCATTCTCGATGGTGTAAACCTGACTATTAATGAAGGCGAATTTATTTGTTTGATCGGTCACTCGGGCTGCGGCAAATCAACTTTGCTAAACATGATCGCGGGATTCAACGGGCCGACAAACGGAGAAGTTGCTCTCGAAGGTTCGCGGATTACTGAACCAGGCCCCGATCGCATGGTGGTGTTTCAAAACTACTCGTTGTTACCGTGGCTGACGGCTACTGAAAATATCCACCTCGGCGTTGAAACTGTTTACGCAGACAAGTCCGCAGACGAACACAATACGATCGTCCAGGAACACTTGGAATTAGTAGGGCTGACCGAAGCTTGCGACAAAAGACCGGGCCAGTTGTCCGGGGGGATGAAACAGCGGGTGGCGATCGCCCGGGCTCTAGCAACTCGCCCCAAACTGTTGATTTTGGACGAACCTTTCGGAGCTCTAGACCCGATTACCCGGGAAGAATTGCAGGAAGAATTGCTGAAAATTTGGCAGGATCATAAGATTACGATCATTATGATCACTCACGATATTGATGAAGCTTTGTTTTTAGCCGATCGCATCGTAATGATGACCAACGGGCCGGCAGCTTCGATCGGCGAAGATGTCCCTATTCCGTTCAGTCGTCCCCGCAACCGGGCGCGGATTATAGAAGACCCGAAATATTATGAACTGCGGAACTTTGCGTTGGAGTTCCTATTTTCTCGCTACGCACACCACGAAGAGGATCAATCAACGGACTCCGAGACAGCAGTCGCGGTACCCCTGCCATTACCTGCTAGCAAAAAGCGTGCGGCGGTTGCTGACAGGGCGATGCCACCTGTATCCTTTATGCCTCATGCCGCCGAGCCCGCAGAAGCTTCCCCGATCAAAGGCGCCATTCTGGCAGGCTCATGGTTGGTCGCAATGGCTACTTTAGCAGCCGTCAATGTGTCTGCTGTTTCCAGCCAGCTAAAGCAAGCGAAACTAGCAGAAACTGTTCCTGCGGTTACTGCGACGGCGGTTGTCAGTTCTCCCCCGAGCCCGCAAATCGTAGCAAGTTCGATCGCGACTGCGAGCCCAGCACCAGTTGCTGCGAACCCAGCACCGATTGCTGCTAGCCCTGCACCCGTTGCTGCTAGCCCTGCACCCGTTGCTACTAGCCCAGCACCAGTAGTTGCTGCTGCTTCGCCTGGTACTGCAAGCCCAGCACCAGTTGCTGCTGCCTCACCCTCGCCTGCTGCTAACAGCGCCGCAGCCCCCAATGCAGCAACCAGCGCCGCCCCAGGGATTTCTGACAAAGCCGAACTTGATGCGATCGGGCAACAGTTATATGCACAACTTGACCAAAATTGGAGCATAATTCCGACATTTACCGAAAGTTTGACTTATCGGGTCAAAGTGAAACAAAACGGCGATATTGTACAATTCGAGCCCACAAATAAAGTAGCTAAAGATTTCGTCAAAGAAACTCCTCTGTCGGTTTTGCAAACTCCTACCGGTGCTAGTGCAGCAGCTCAAAAAACTGCCGAATTCCAAGTAACTTTTAGCCCCAGCAATGGCGGCGTATTAGAAGTTAAACCAGGGAAATAGGCGACAGACTCCTGCACTAAAGTTCAGATTGGTATCAACAACCAGGTCAAAAGTATGACCAGCCTGCTATTTGAATCCTGCAAAGATTCATCCTAGCCCCCATCCTTGGAGGTGATAATAGTTAGGGCTGAACTCCCTCTGTGTAAGGAGGATTTAGGAGCAGCTAAAAACTGGCAACCAGCCAGAGCGAGCCGGAGTTTAAATCAGGTAGCGGTTAATTTTAAATCAGGGTATTTTCCGCTACAGAGAAGCATTTTTGCGGTAATTGAGTAATTATTGATACATTGTTTGCTGGAGCTCTCAGTTCCGACTATAATGACAAATTACGAATTATCCATTAGCTTTCCAAAATTAGCATCTAAAATCACCAGATGGAAACTAAAAAAACTCTTTGCCCTTACTGCGGTGTAGGTTGTGGTCTAGAAGTTGTTCCCGACAAAAATCAAGGTTGGAAAGTCCGGGGCGATCGCAACCACCCATCGAGTCAGGGCATGGTTTGCGTGAAGGGGGCAACGGTAGCAGAGTCCATTCGCACCGATCGGCTGCTTTATCCGATGATGCGAGACTCTCTAGACCAACCGTTCCGGCGCGCTAGCTGGGACGAAGCTCTCGATACAATTGTTAAACGCATCCAAACAATACGCAGCACTAGCGGCCCGGATGCTATATGCCTTTACGGTTCGGGTCAATT
>ENA-OFCF01000988-OFCF01000988.1-metagenomes-genome-assembly--contig:-NODE-988-length-11550-cov-2.581731_pt1 | contig 11550 bp, 10 predicted proteins | sample MGYA00153387_OFCF01 | MGnify analysis MGYA00153387
TGAAGCCGCTGGCCTGGAAGCGGGCGGTCGGGTGCGTGGTGACGTCGAAGAAGTCCTTGCTCTTCAGGCTCGGGCTCGGGCTCGGGCGTCATCGTCGGCTGAAGGGCGAGCTCGTCGACGAGCTGGCCGAGGAGGTCGTCGAAGGCTTCGGCGTTGTCGCGCTGGGATCGAGAGGTGGCCATGGTCGTGCTCCTGTAAAGTCCAAGCGACGCGCGAGACCGGGTCGTCCCGGGTGCGACGTGCACCCGGCGACTCCGCGATCGCGGCGTCGCGGGCCTCAACGTGTGGACGCCCGACCCCGATCTAGGGACCCGCAAAAAAGGTCGCAAGGGGTGAGCGGGTGACGTGCCGACGCGGACGAGGACCTCGTCGTGGCGCGTGATAGCCTGCGATCCATGATCCGCGTCGTCTATCGCTGGACCGTGGCCGCCGGGCAGGAGGAGGCGTTCATCGCGGCCTGGCGCGGGGTGACGCTCATCCTGCGCTCGCAGCCCACGGGGAGGTGATGCGGGCCTCGGCGAGCAAGCGCTCCGAGGAGGTGCAGGACGAGGTCGAGGACCTGACCCTGGCGTGACGTGGCCGATCGCGCACCAGGCGCGGTGGTCGTCGTGGTCGTCATGGTCGTCATGGTCGTCGTGGCGGTGGTTGCCACGCGCGCCGCCCTGGGTCATGGTCGCGACGTGAGCCCACCCGCCAGGAAGTCCCGTACCGGAGTGTTCGCGTTGCTGGCGGTGCTGGTCGCGCTGGTCGGCGCCTACCTCGGCAATTGCTTCCAGGGCCTCGGCCTGTCGGCGGGCGACGGCAGGGGCGCGAAGCAGGTCCAGGAGGGGGCCGCGAAGGCCAAGAAGGCGGTCGGCGAGGCGGCCGCGAAGGCCCGCGTGACCGTGGAGGGTGAGCGCTGCCGGCTCGGCGACGAGGCGAGCCCGCGCGGCTGCGACGCGGTGTGCCGCGACCTGAGTGGCGGCGCCGCGGAGATCGAGGCGACGGCCGGGGCCCAGCGCACGGTCGACACGCTCAGGAGCTGCCTGCAGGGTCGAGGCGTCAAGGTCACGGTGCTCGCGGACTAGGGGAGCGGCCGTGTTCTGGCAGGCCCTCTTCGACCCGTTTAGCGTCCTCGTCGTGGTGGCCGTCGGCGTGATGCTGGCGCTGTCGCTGGCGTGGTATCGCGGGGCGGCGCGCCAGCGTGACCTGCTGCTCGGCGGGCTGATGGTGCTGCGCCGGATCGGCGCGCAGCTGGCGGATAATCATCCGATCCGCAGGCGCCTCGAGTCGGCGCCGGTGGTCGACCTGTCGTTCGAGGAGATCGCACGCCTGATGAGCGGGCAAAAAGTCGAGCCCGCCGCGCGCACGCTGATCCGCCTCGGCGAGCGCCTCGGCTGGATCGAACGCTTCGCCCAGCTGGCCGTGCACCTCGGGATCCTCGGCACCGTGTTCGCGCTGGTGAACTCCGATCCCACCGACCTCGAGGGCTTCCGCGCTCGCCTGCCGATGGCGCTCGGGACGACCTTCTGGGGCCTGATAGGCGCGATCGCGCTGTCGATCGTGGCCGGGGCGTGCGAGAGCCTGCTCGAGCGCGCCGGCCAGCACGTCCGCGAGGCGTTGCTGGAGGGGCTCGAGCAGCCGCCGACGGCGGCCCGATCGTGAAGCGCCGCCGCCGGCACGCGCTCGACCTGCTGCCCCTGCTCGACGTGTTCATGGTCGTGCTGTTCGTGTTCGCGACGATCCAGGAGCAGCAGCTCGATGTCTCGGAGCACGAGCTGGCCACCTTGCGCTCCGAGCTGGCCGCGATGCGAGCCGAGGCACAAGCGGAGCCGGAGCCGGCTGTCGAGCTGACTCTGCGCAGCGAGCTGGCCCAGGCCCGCGGCGAGTCCGTCGAGCTGCGCGACGCGCTGGCTCGCTTGCGCCGGGCGGCCGAGTCCGCGGCCGCGGCAGGAGCGACCGGCGGGGCCGAGGTGTTACGCCGGCAGGAGGTCCTCGGCAAGCTCATCGATCATTTCTCGGTGTTCGAGATCGAGATCGACGGGGCGCTGCTCGACGGCGTGGTTCATAATCGTTGCTGTTATCGCACGGAGCCATTGAGCGGGCAGTGGCTCGCCTGCGGTGAGGTCCCTGCGGCCGCGACCGAGCTGCGCGACTGGCTGGCCGAGGGCGGCGCCGGTCTCATCGACGCCTTGCGCCGGACCAAGGGCGGCAATGCGATGACGATCGTGCGACAAAACGAGCGCGCGACCTACCGCGTCGGCCGCAAGCTCGAGGAGCAGCTGCGCGAGCGCTTCCCCGATCACAAGATCTACGACGAGGGCGTCGCGGTGCACTCGCTGGCTTGCAGCGGTCACGAGTGATGCTCGTCGGCGCAGCAGGCGAGCGCCGTCGCAGAGGCCTGCGGGTGCGCCCGGGTAAACGCGCTCAGGTGGGTGCACGAAGCTCGCCGCTGGCGAGGTCGATCGGCAGCGGGCGACGCACGCGCACGCCGGCGCGCTCGAGGATCGCAGGGTCGCCGCACAGCACCTCGGGGAAGGCGTAGGAGCGGACCTTGCGGGCCCGGACGAGCAGCGACTGCGCGGCGGCGTCGGTGTCGACGAGCGCGGCGACGAAGTTGTCGCCGCCGACCTCCAGCTCGGAGAACTGCGCGGCGCCGACGTCACTGGCGCCGCGGAGCGCCTTTCGCAGCTTCGCGTAGGTCTCGCCGTCCTTCCATGCCACCTCGCGCTGCAGCAGGACCAGGCGGGTCTTGCACCGGGCGTCGACGCCGGTCGGGAAGTCGGCGAACTCGGCGGTCATCGGCTTGCCGAGAGTCTCGCCGCAGCGCATCGGCGCGGTGACCGGTCGCGACGTCAGCACCGCGTTGAAGCGATACTTCGGGCTCTTGTCGCTGCGTCGCTTCACGCTGTAGCTCGCGTCGATCCACAGGTCGCCGCCAGCGTCGACGCCGAAGGTCCAGGGTTCGAGGGCCTGATCGGGGAACAGGGCGGAGTGGGGCAGTTCGATGCGCTCCCATCGTCCGTCGTCGGCGCGGCGGGCGATCTTCGTCTTCGCGTCACCGGCGTCGGTGCCGTAAGCCCACGGTCGGCCACGGTCGACGCCGACCAGCCTGATGATCTGCGCCAGACCGGGGTCCTCGGGGACCCACGCGTCGCCGCTGCGCCGGGTCACGGCGCTGTCCTGCAGCAGCCACAGCGCGCCGTCGGGGTGCACGTCGAGGTCGCGGATGCCACCGGACGGCGGCGCGGGCTGCTCGACCCACGCGGCGGCCGTGCTGACGAACAGACGCCCGGCGCCGGACTTGCCGACCGGGTCGACGGCGACGTACACGGTGTCCTTGCCGTCATGGGCGAGGTGGCCGGCGGCGCTCTCGGTCGGGCCGAGCAGCGCGTGGATCGTGCCCTTGAGGTCGTCGGGGGTGAAGCGCGCGGCGACCAGACCGGTGTCGTTCTCGAAGCATGACCACAGACCCACGAGCGGGCCCGACTCGAGCACGGCGACCTCGCGCATGCGAGCGACGCAGCCGCCGAGCGCCGCGCGCACGGCGTCCTGCTTCGGGGCCTTCGGTGCGCCGCGGATGACCGCGAGCCGGGTCGCGTTATCCTCGCCAGCGCCGACGGCGAGGATCGATCCGCTGTGCCACGGGTACAGTTGCAGGACCGCGTCGCCCCTGGCAAAGGGCTCCACCTGGGTCCACGCCGTGCCCTCGAAGCGGATGTAGCTGTTGGTGTACCCGCCACGCTCGCCGGTGCCGATCCGGGCGTAGAGCTGGTTCGGCCAGCGACCGGCCATCCCCTCGATCGCGGTGAGGTCGTACTCGAGGTCGTTGCGCGGCGGCTGGACCCGCTCGGCAGGGCGAGCGTCGGGGCCGAGCCTGGCGATCACCGTGCGTGCGTTCGGGTAGACCTCGCGGTAGTGCACGAACATCTGGTCGCCGATGATCGAGCTGCCGAGGCCGCCGCAGCGACCCTCGAAGGCGACGTGGAGGCGCGTCGGGGGCTGCGGGGTGACGACCGGCGTCGCTGCGACCACGACGACTTCGGGCGTGGGTGCGTCGGGGGTCGTCGTGACCGCCGGTGTCGCGGGTACGCGAGGCGGCGCTTCCGGGTTGTCACAGGCGACGAGGAGCGCGAGGGGCAGGGCGTACTTCATGGCGTGTGGACCTCGAAGGGGGGCAGGGTACCGGCGGCGATCTCGATCTCGCCGGCGATCACGGCGGCGTCGTCGAGCAACGGCAGCTCGACGCGTTGATGCAGCACGCGCCAGCGGACGCGCAGGTCCTCGGTGGAGGGGCCGAGGTCGAGGCTCACGACGGTGGCCGCGGGCCCGCGCGCGCCGGGGCGGTCGTCGGCGACCTCGATCTTGCGCGTGACCAGGTCCGAGAGCCGGCGGGTGGTGAAGCGTCGGCCGAGCGTGCGGGCGTCGGCGGCGACGACCTCGCCCTCGATGTCGAGGCCCTCGGTGGCGATGTACAGGCGACGAAACAGGTCGCCGGTCGGCATCGCGTGGCCGACGGCCGCGGGCGTGAGGCGCAGCGTGAGGCCCTCGCGCGTGCGGGTGGCGGCGATGTCGAGCGCACCACGAAGGACCGCAGGGTCGCGTGAGGCGGCGAAATCGTGGCTGCGGTGGCGGCCGGGGCCAGCGCCCGCGATCGGCATATGACAGTCGGCGCAGCTGCGGGCGGCGAAGCGCGAGGCGGCGTGCTCGAGCACGGTTCTTTGCATGGTCATGCCGGGTTGCTCGGCGAAGTCGAACTCGTGGCAGCTCGCGCAGCCGGGGACGCCCGCGAAGTCGGCGCTGCGGCGGACCGGGTGCGGCGCGCGGGCGTCCGCGCCGTCGCCGGGCCCCGCCCATACGGCGTCGTCGAGTCCGGCGTGGTTCGGCGCGTGGCAGCTGACGCAGCCGACGCCGAGGCGCGCGAGTGCAGGCGGCGCGGCCCTGGTGGGGTCGGCCTCGGGCGCGTGGCAGCCGCGACAGAAGGCGGTCGGTTCGCGGGCGAGGGCGCGGGCGTAAGTCGCGTCGGTGTACGCGTGATGATGCAGGGAGCTGCGCCACTCGGCGGCGATCTCGAGGTGGCAGCCTTCACACGCGGCGTTGCGGGCCGGGGCGTCGCGGCGCGCGGGGCCGGAGGCGGGGCCAGGCATGCCGCGGTCGGATCTCAGGTCGCAGGCCCGCGGGGGACCCTCGACCGCCGCGCGAGGCGAGCAGGCGAGGGCCAGGATGGTGTACGCGAGGGACGTGCGCGTGGAGGCGGCGAGGATCGAGATGGCCGGCGATTGTCGCGTGCGGCGGGCCGCGCCGCAATGCGGTCGCGGGCGCGAGCTCGCCCGCGCGTTCGCGCGCGATCAGCCCGCGATCAGCCCGGCACGATCGGGACGCAGCAGCCGGTCTGGCAGTAGGTGCCGTCGGCGCAGCTGGAATTGCCCTCCTTGTCGAGCGTGCAGGGGTCGCCGCCGTCGCAGGTCGGGTCGTCGCAGCCGGGCGGGAGCTCGCCGCCGAAGCAGATTTCGCAGCCGTTCGGGTCGCACTCGTCGTCGCAGTCGTCGTTCTTGGTGCACTCCTGGCACGTCTCGATCTCGGCGGCGGAGCAGGTCTGGTCGCCGATGAAGATGTCGTGCGAGACACCGCCGACGACGATCGTGCAGCAGCCGAAGCAGTCGCAGCCGTTGGGCACGCCGCAGGTCTCGGCGCACTCGGGGGACTGGGCGTTGCAGGTCGCCTTCGGGTCGTAGGGGCACTTGTCGCCGCCGGGGCTCTTCGGGTCGCAGGCGAGGTTCCAGTCGCAGGCGTCGTTACCCGAGTTGCCGTCGAAGAAGCAGTCCTGCTTGCAGGGGTCCATGTTGTCGCCCGGCAGGCCGGTGGCGAAGGTGTCCTCCTTGTCGTCGCAGGGCGAGATGCACTCGGGGTCGAGCAGGTCGACCTTGCCGTCGCCGTCGTTGTCCATGCAGTCGCCGCAGGCGTACAGCGCCCCATCGCACTCGGTCGGCTTGCACGGGCCGACGGGGCCGGTGGTGAGGTCCATGGTGGTCGCGTCGGTGGTCGAGCCGCCGGTCGAGCCGCCGATCGATGCGCCGCTGGTGGTGACCGGCTCGCCCGTGCTGGTGACGTCGGTGGTCGAACCTGTGGGGGAGCTCGTGGTCGGCGGGTCGAGCGTGGTCGGGGCCGAGCTGGAAGAAGTGGTGTTGGTGGTCGAGCTGCTGCCGGCGGTGTCGGTGTCGCCCGTCTCCGGGGATTTACAGCCGAGGGTGAGGACGCCGGAGATCGCGGCGAGTAGGGTGATGCGAGAGACCATGTGCGTTTGTTGCGATGGTCGTGGCGGATTCCAAGCGAGCGGTCCACGACGCGGTCACCCGGGGGTTCACGAGCGTCGAGCGCATGCTGGCGGGTCCACTGCGCGGACGACGCGAAGTGCGCCGCTGGAGCACGGAAAAACGGCCGCGTTCGTTCCGCGATGGAAATTTGGCTTAAATCCTGTTGCATGAAGAACAAAATCTGTGACAGATAGCCTCCGTGTCCAAGACCGAACCGATCCTTCGCCCCGCGCTGCGTGACTTCCTCGAGATCCCCTACGAGAAGCTCGAGGAGATGAACCTCGAGGTCAAGAACGCTCGCCTCGCGCGCACGTCTGCGGACAAGATCCGTGAGGAGCGCGTCCGCTACCTGACCGACGAGAAGCGGATCAAGGCGGTCACCGTGTGCTTCACCGACCTCGAGGGCCGGCTGCACATGCTCGACTACGACAAGAAGTTTTTGCTGCGCTCCGCCGACAACCTGACCTTCGACGGCTCGTCGGTGCGTGGCTTCTCGCAGCAGCAGGAGTCCGACCTGCGCCTGGCGATCGACTGGCCGGCGTTCTACTGGCTGCCCTCGGACGTGTTCGGGCCCGGCAAGGTGCTGGTGTTCGCGGAGGTGCGCAGCCAGGACGGCGCGCCGTACCACGCCGACCTGCGCGCGCGGCTCAAGGCCTACGGCGACGCGCTGTTCGCCAAGGATGGCACGGTGGCGCAGTTCGCCCACGAGGTCGAGGGCTTCCTGTTCAAGGGCCGTGACGCCGAGCGCCGCTACCACGAGACCAACCACTTCGACTTCATCTCGACCGGCGGCTACTACCACTCGCTGCCGGGCGACCCGCTGCGGCGCTTCATCGACTCGGCGGCGGAGGTGCAGCGCGCGATGGGCTTTGGCAACGAGAAGGATCACCCGGAGGTGGCGCCCTCGCAGTTCGAGATGAACTTCTCGCACACCGAGGCGTGCGTGGCCGCGGATCAGGTCCAGCTTTATAAACTTCTGTGCCGGCAGGTGGCCCAGAACTTCGACATGAGCGCGAGCTTTTTGCCCAAGCCGGTCACCGGGATCAACGGCAACGGGATGCACACCAACATCTCGCTGCTTCGTGACAAGAACAATCTCTTTCACGACAAGGCCGGCGAGAGCGGGCTGTCGGCGCTCGGCTGGAACTTCACGGAGCGGATCCTCAACAGCGCGTCCGACATCTGCCTGGTGCTCAACCCCAGCGTCAACGCGTACCGCAGGCTCGACCCGCACTTCGAGGCCCCGAACCAGATCAAGGCCAGCGCGAGCGACCGGGGGTCGATGGTGAGGATCCCGATCGCCAACGAGCGTTCGTCTCGCATCGAGGTCCGCAGCGTCGCCCCGGACGTCAACCCCTACATGACCGTGTACACGCTGCTGCGCTGCGGCCTCGAGGGGCCCCAGCCGGACGCCGCCGAGGTCGCCAGCAAGCGCGCGCGCACCCGCTTCCTGCCCGACAACATCAACGACGCGATCCGCCTGTTCAAGGCGAGCCGTGTGATCGCCGAGCTGCTCGGCGAGGGCGTGCAGGCGAGGTTCGCGGAGGTCAAGCAGGCGTCCGCAGAACGCTGCCCGCGGGCCCTCGGGACGATGATCAAGTCGGCCGAGGTCCAGTTCCACCACGAGGTGACGAACCAATGGTTGTGGAACCAGTTCTGAGGCGGCCTTCGAGGAGCAGCAGGGTGCCGGCCATGATCTCCAGGTGGCCGTGGAACCTCGCCATGCGAAAGTAGCCGTGGTTGGCGGCGGTCAGGTCGACGAGGGCCCATGCGGCGATGCCGACCGCGATCATGGCGGCGACGATGAGCCCGACGTCGCCGAGGTCAGCGCGCAGAGATTCGTGGCTGGCGCGGAAGGTGGTGGGGGTCGGACGGTCGCGGTCCTCGTCGGGGATCAACTGCAACCATAGTGCGTAGTGGATCGTCTGCGCGAAGCAGAACAGCAGGACCAGGCGCAGGCCGGGCCCGGGCTCGAGGTCGGGCGCAAGGCGCCAGAGCTGGTAGTCCGGGCCCATGTCGGCGCCGAACCAGTCGAGGCCGCCGGCCGCGTGCACGAGCTGGAAGGCCGGGCCGCCGAGCAGGAACATCGTCGCGGCGATCAACAGGGCGAGCGGGATCCAGTGCGCCCGGCCCAGGCGCGGCCGCCACAGCCACCATACGCCGACGGCGACGAAGTTATGCGCGTGGGCAAAGACGACGTCGGCGGTGCGACCGAGCGCGAGCATAGAGGCCGCGCAGGCGACGAGCACGGCGAACGCGACAGCACGCGGCAGGAGGTCGGCGCGGGCGACCAGCGCGACCCCGCAGGCGCCGACGAAGCCCCACACGAGGCCGCCGCCGAGCGCGAGCCACATGAGAGGCAGGCCGGCGACGAGGCCCAGCAGCGGGCGCCGGTGATAGCCGGTGCGGACGACGAGGTAACGCAGGTCGGCGACCAGGTGCGGCACGCCCCACACGAGCGGCCCGAGGATCAGCAGCCACAGGGGGACCAGCAGGGAGCCGGCGAGGGCGGTGACGATGACGGCGGAGAACATCAGCGCGACGCGAAATTCGCGGTGGCGGACGATCGGTCGCGCGAGGCCGCCGAGCACGCGTAACCACCGACGTCGCAGCCAGTCCGCGAGGGCGATCGGGGCGGAGACGACGGCGGTGCTCATGGATCGCGCGGCAGCTTGGCATGCATCGCCGGCAGCGTATACCGACGAGGATCGGACCGGCGAGCGATCGTGATCAGGCGATCAGCATGTAGAGGAGCGCGCCGACGCCGAACAGCGAAAAAGCGGTGTGCGTGGCAGCGAGGGCGACGGCGGCCCTGGGCCGGCGGTCGACGAAGCGGCCGCCCTCGCGCAGCGCTCGCTTGGTGAAGGTGAACATGCACTTCACCTCGTAGGTGCCGTCGATGTAGCGTCGCAGGTCGTCGATCAGCTCCCGCGCGCTCTGGTGCCGCTCCTTGCGGTCTTTTTGCATGCCATGGCAGCAGATGTGGCGCAGCTCGGGCGGGAGCCTGGCGTTCGGGTTCTCGCGGTCGCCAAAGAAGTCGACCGGCTCCGACTTCACGGCGTCGAGCAGGCCGTACAGCGAGTCGGCGTGGTGGGCGAGGTAATGGCGCAGCGCGAAGAACTCGTGCAGCACGACCACGGCCGAATAAATGTCGCTGCGGGCGTCGAGCTCCGCGAGCGTGGCCTGCTCGGGGGACATGTACGCGGGCGTGCCGATCAGACCGGGCGTGGCGTCCTCGCCGGGGTCGGGTTGACCGATGCGCCGCGCGATGCCCCAGTCCATCAATCTCACCTCGCCGTGGGTGCCGACCATGATGTTATCGGGCTTGACATCGCGATGCAAGATGCCGCGCTCATGGGCGTAATCGAGGGCCTGCAGCACGGCGATCATCAGCTCGACGCGGCGCTCGGAGGTCCAGAAGGCGAGCGCGGGCGGGTCGCCGGCGGCGAGGCGCTCGATGATGTCGGCGAGGGTCTGACCCTCGACGTACTTCATGACGAAGAAGTAGCGGCCGTCGACGTCGAGGCCGACGTCGTGGATCGGGACGACGTTGGGGTGATCGAGGCTGCCGACGATGCGGATCTCGCTGACGAAGCGAGCGACGCCGATCGCGTTGTTGGCCTCCGGCAGCAGCCGCTTGATCGCGACCGGACGGCCGATGTCGATGTCCTCGGCCCGCTCCACCACGCCCATGCCGCCGGTGCCGAGCACCTCGAGGCTGCGGTAGCGATCCGCGGCCTCGTGGGTGAGCTGGATCTGCCCGCCCTCGTTGTGCACGGTCGGGAGCACGGAGATCGACCGGGGACGCGAGCCGGGCGCGACCAGGCTGGTGCCCGCGCGGCTCGACTCGGCGAGGGTGGCGTCGTTCGCGAAGCTGGTCGCCATGCGTGTCCAGGCCTGGGTGGCTCGAATAGATCCGGTTTGCATCGCGCGAAGGCTAGATCGCGGAAGGCTCGATCTGTCACCCGGTACCGCGAGGACCCGCCGTGCCGCCCCGCACGGGACTCGCCAGCGCCCGAGACCGCACTCTCGGGGCTCACGTCGTCGCGCCCCCGCAGCTGCTGCCGGACCCCGCGGTGCAGCCGTAGCAGTGCGCGGCGGTCCGGATCGCGCGCGACGCCAGCTGCGCGGGGTCGGCGTCGAGGATGGTGCCGGGCAGCGCCAGCTCGAGCATCTGATTGAAGTCGCAGTCGTAGAGCTGGCCGTCCCAGCCGACCGAGAGCGTATCGCGGCACATGACCCCGGCGACGGCGCGGGGATTGAATGCAGCGAGGAGCTTTTGCATGTACGTGGCGAGCTGGTCGGTGCGCTCGAGGTATTCGAGGTAGCGCGAGATCGGCATGTTGGTGAGCGTGTATAGATTGTTGAACTGGAGGCCGTGGAGGCGCAGGAGCTCGCGTTTCCAGTCGCGCTCGAGGGCGGCCTGGCCGGCGGGCAGGCAGGCGCCGACGGGGTTGGTCACCAGATGCAGCAGGAGGCCGCTGCCGGGGATCCCATAGCCGAGGGTGTTGAGGTGCTCGAGGGCGGCGATCGAGTCCTCGAACACGCCCTCGCCGCGCTGAGCGTTGGTCTGTGGGGCGCGATACCAGGGCAGGGAGGCGACGATCTCGACGCGGTGTTCGGCGAAGAATGTCGGCAGGTCGGCGTAGTTGGGCAGGCGCGTGATGGTGAGGTTACAGCGGTCGATCACGCGGCGGCCGAGCGCGCGGGCGCGGGTGACGAGCTCGCGAAAGCGCGGGTGCAGCTCGGGGGCGCCGCCAGTGATGTCGAGCGTCGGGATGTCGGTGCGCGCGAGGAAGGCGAGGCAGGCGTCGAGCACGGCGTCGGGCATGACCTCGCGGCGGTCGGGGCCGGCGTCGACGTGGCAGTGCTGGCAGGTCTGGTTGCAGCGGGTGCATGGTCGAATCCGATCGGTCTCTCCTGCTGCGATCTTGGCGACGAGATCGGGATCGGCGATCTGGGCCCTCGTCATCTCGATGGCATCACACAAGGCGTCGTCGTCGTAGCCGCCAAGGGCCCACTCGGCCTGGCCGACCTCGACGATCGAGCCCTGCAGGATCACCGGAACCTCGGGGTGCGAGGCGTGTACGGCTGTGCGCACTGCGCGGCAGACATCGATGTTGAAGCCGGTCGGCTCGTGGAAGTCGGGCCGCGTCTTGTCGAGGGTGAAGATCGAGCCACGGGTGACGACCAGATAGTCGAGCCCTGCGGCCACCAGCGCCACGGCGATCTCGGGTGCCATGTCGGGCGTGATGCC
>ENA-OFCF01000989-OFCF01000989.1-metagenomes-genome-assembly--contig:-NODE-989-length-11548-cov-16.507004_pt1 | contig 11548 bp, 13 predicted proteins | sample MGYA00153387_OFCF01 | MGnify analysis MGYA00153387
ACGACATGGTGATGGGCCAGAAAGACAACCTGATTCTGGGCCCCTACCTCTACAAGAATCTGCCCTGGAACCCGCTCAAGGATCTGACGCCCGTGGCACACGTGGCCTACACGCCCGTCATCATCGCCACCAGCGTTAACTCCCCGTACAAAACAATTGCTGACGTGGTTGCCGCAGCCAAGGCGCACCCCAGCAAGGTGACCTACGGCTCGCCAGGCAACGGCACCAGCATTCACATTGCTGGCCACCAGTTTGAAAAAGCCGCTGGCGTGCAGCTCACGCACGTACCCTACAAAGGCTCCAACCCGGCACTGATGGATGCCATCGCGGGCAATGTCGATCTGCTGGTGTCCTCCATCCCATCCGCTATTGGTCAGATCAAAGCTGGCAAGCTGCGCCCATTGGCCGTTACATCGGCCCAACGCTCTACATCGCTGCCCGATGTGCCCACCATGCAAGAGCAAGGCATGAAGGGCTTTGACGTCAGCACCTGGTACGGCCTGTTCATGCCAGCGGGCACCCCTGCCGACATTGCTGCCAAGATGAACGCCGAGATCAACAAGCTGCTGGCCCAGCCCGAAGTGCAGCAAGCCATTTTGGCCCAGGGTGCCGAGCCTAAAGCCATGAGCGTTGCCGAATTCGACAAAATGTACCGCGCTGACTTCACCAACTCCAAAGCAGTGGTTGAAGCATCTGGTGCCAGCATTCAATAATGCATGCATAACTGCCAGCGCTGCCAGCTCAGCGCTGGAGAAATTTGGCTCCTAAACAAAAAGCCCAGCACATCTGTTGCTGGGCTTTTTGCTTGGGGCACTAGCTGGGGCACTACCTGCGGCACTGGCATGTCTGCCCCCTTAAAGCGCTCATTGAAGAGTGACACAGAGCAAGTAGCCGCTCTCGCATACGTTGAAGTTGAGCAACTGACCCATTGCTGCACTTTTAAAAGAAGGTAGGCAGCCACAGAATTTCGTCAAAATGCGGGTGGCTATTTGCCCATATCACTTAGATGCTGCGTTGATTGACCCGCTTGGACATCTCTTGAGCGCTTTCACGGCGCTCGCTGTAGCGATCCACCAGATAGCCCGCACAGTCTCGCGTCAGCAGCGTGAACTTGACCAGCTCTTGCATCACGTCCACTACCCGTTCGTAATACGAAGAGGGCTTCATCCGGCCAGCCTCATCAAACTCCATGAATGCCTTGGCAACCGAGGACTGGTTGGGGATGGTGATCATGCGCATCCAGCGGCCTAACACCCGCATCTGGTTGACTGCGTTGAAGGACTGAGAGCCGCCCGAGACTTGCATCACCGCCAGCGTCTTGCCTTGTGTTGGACGCAACGCGCCAACGGACAAAGGAATCCAGTCAATCTGCGCTTTGAGAATACTGCTCATTGCACCATGGCGCTCCGGAGACGTCCAGACCATGCCCTCGGCCCAAACAGCCAGCTCGCGCAGCTCTTTGACCTTGGGGTGATCGTCAGGTGCGCCATCGGGCTGCGGCAGTCCGCGTGGGTCAAAGATCCTCGTCTCTGCCCCCATCTTTCGCAGCAGTCGCGCAGCCTCTTCGGTCAGCAGCCGGCTGTAGGAGCGGTCGCGAACCGAGCCGTACAGCAGCAAGATGCGCGGCCCGTGTGCAGCACGCTGTGCGGGAAACAGGCCTTCCAGGCTGGGCTTTTCAAAGACTTGTTCGTCGAGGTTCGGTAGATCAGAGCTTGCCAATTCGATTTCCTTTGGAGTCAATGACGGCTTGCCCGTCTTCTTTGGAGAATGCGTTCTGTTGAGGCTGCGCAAGGATGTCCAGCACGGCCTCCGAGGGACGGCACAGGCGGGCTCCCAGAGGGGAGACCACTATCGGACGATTGATCAGGATGGGATGCTGGAGCATGAAATCAATCAATTGCTCGTCCGTCCATTTGGGATCGCCAATGCCCAGCTCTTCATACGGCGTGCCTTTTTGACGCAGCACATCGCGCACTGGTATTCCCATGGCCTGGATCAGGCCCACCAGCGTGGAGCGATCCGGGGGCGTCTTGAGGTATTCGATGACCGTGGGGTCTTCCCCGCTGTTGCGGATCAAGGCCAGAACATTGCGGGAGGTGCCGCAGGCTGGGTTGTGATAAATCGTGATGTCACTCATAGCGCTAGATTTACGTTGCAAAGGTTCATGAACCCACACTGAGCCGCAAGGCCAGCGCTGCGAGGGTAATGACAAGCACAGGCATGGTCAGCACAGCCCCCACTCTGAAGTAGTAGCCCCAGCCAATCCTTGTACCTTTCTTGGCGAGCACATGCAGCCACAACAACGTGGCCAAGCTGCCAATCGGGGTGATCTTGGGGCCGAGATCACAGCCAATCACATTGGCGTAGACCATGGCCTCCTTGACCGCCCCGCTGGCCGTGGAAGCATCGATGGACAAGGCTCCGATCAGCACGGTGGGCATGTTGTTCATGATGGAAGACAGCACCGCAGACAGTACGCCTGTACCCAGTGATGCGGTCCATACACCACCAGCTGCAAATTGATTGAGTAACACGGCGATGTAATCCGTCAGACCCGCGTTGCGCAGCCCGTAGACCACCAGATACATCCCCAGCGAGAACACCACGATCTGCCATGGAGCGCCATGAAGCACTTTCCTGGTGCTGATAACACGGCCTCGCGCCGCGACAGCCAGCAAGATGGCGGCACCCACGGCGGCCACCGCACTGACAGGGACGCCCAGAGGCTCCAGCGCGAAAAAGCCGGCCAGCAGCAAGACCAGTACGACCCAGCCAGCCCGAAAGGTGGCCACATCCTTGATCGCAGCCGACGGCTGTTTGAGCTGGGCCACATCGTAGGTGGCTGGAATATCGCGCCGGAAAAACAGCAGCAGCACACCGAGGCTGGCCAGGACCGAGACAATGCTGACAGGCACCATCACCGACGCGTAGTCGTTGAAGCCGATCTTGAAAAAGTCGGCGGACACGATATTCACCAGATTGGAGACAATCAATGGCAGGCTTGCCGTGTCTGCAATAAACCCGGCAGCCATGACAAACGCCAGCGTTGCTGCCGCAGAAAAGCCCAATGCCACCAGCATGGCCATCACGATGGGCGTGAGAATCAGGGCAGCCCCGTCATTGGCAAACACGGCCGATACGGCGGCACCCAGCAGCACAATGAAAGCAAATAGCCTGACTCCGCTGCCGCCCCCCCAGCGGGCAAAGTGCAATGCGGCCCACTCAAAGAATCCGGCTTCGTCCAGCAAAAGACTGATGACGATGACCGCGACAAAAGTCGCCGTGGCATTCCAGACGATATTCCAGACCACGGCGATATCAGCCAAATGCACGACCCCCAGCAGCAGCGCAGCAGTCGCCCCCATCGAGGCGCTCCAGCCAATGCCAAGGCCGCGTGGCTGCCAGATGACCAGCGTCAGCGTGAAGATGAAAATCAGGATGGCCGTCAGCACGATGAAGTGTTCCTAGCAACTAAGGCTGCTGGGGATCAGCACTTGCACAAAGCCGCAGCGTCTTGAGGGCAGGCTGCGCCCTGACAGCAGTTCTCGGTGAGGTAGGCCAGCAGCCTGTTCATGACAGGAAACGCCGCTCGATACAGCACGTTGCGCCCCTGCCTTTCCTGACTCACAAGCTCCGCATGGGTGAGCTCCTTGAGGTGAAACGACAGTGCATTGGGTGCAATACCCAGCTGCTCTGCCAATGCACTGGGTATTAGGCCTTCTGGCCCGGCAACGACCAATGCACGAAAAATGCGCAGCCGTGCCTCATGGGCCAAAGCGGAAAGAGAACGGATAACTTGGGCTTCTTGCATCATTCAATAATACAACTATTGTTGAATTATTGCCAGAATGACTAAGCAGCCTCATGACTACTCCAGGGCTATGGAATGTTCGCTTTCGGCCAGACACCATGCGCGAGACATCAAATGGCAGCTTTTGGCCGAATGTGTGAGGTGAAAATGGCCTGCGCCAGCAGATGCTCGATTTGATTGCCATGGCTGCCATAGATCACGTTGAGCAATGTGCTTGAATTGGTGCTCTGGGTCATCAGCTGCCATTCAGCACAAGACTGTCAGAAGCAGGCTCAGGCTGGTTGCCGTCGTTCACCTCAGAAGTTCCAATGACTGCTGTTACCCAAGAACAGTCATCGCACCAAGACTTTCGAGAAGCTCAGGTCTAGGCCTCAAAGCTGCCACTGGAATCTGACGATCACCAGGTGATTGCTTGGGCGTGTGCTGACTTGGTGCTATCAACCCATTTGAGCCGTTCAGGACTCAATACGTCTGACCGTTCTTGTGCTCAAAGGACCACTGACCTTTTGTATCCATTACGGCGACCAAATCATCTTCAGGGTAGCTAACTTGATCTGCTTGAACTCGGCTACCGACTTCGAGAATTGTTGCGGCTGTCTGTGAGCAGTTGTGAAGATGATGCGCTTTCCCACTGGCCTTGAAGCCAGCACACATACCGGTCTTCAAGACGTGCTCTTTAGTACCTATATGGAGCACGACCTCCCCAGACAACACATAAATAAACTCATCTTGTAGTGAGTGTTGGTGGTGAAGTGCCGAGACTGCGCCAGGGTGCAATGTTGTCAAGTTGACTCCGAACTGACCCAACCCAAATAGGTCGCCAAGTGGTCGCTTATCGCGTCCACCCATGCGTCGCGCAAATTCTTCCGGATAGTTGGAGGGCTTTACTCTGAGTGGCGCCATGTCAGCTATCACGAAATCAAGTGCTTCATTCATTGCAGTCACTCCATAAATGATTCAGGCGATAGAAATTTTCATTTACTCGGCATGGAATATCAATTTCTTGAACAAGCGACCGTTCAATCGACAACTGCAAAAGACCGGTAGTGGCCGATAACTGCCTTGTGGCGCGCTGCGCTCATGCCCGAGCAATTGGCATGTTTGCTGCACAGGTCGTATTACGCTCTGTATTTGCGGCTCGATACGCTGATGGAGTTCCCGTCCGGGTCCTTTGTATTGGCAAAAGCGTAGCCGTTAGCACGATGAATTGCTCCGAACTTGAGGCCAGCAGCAGTTGCTGTTGCAACAAATTGGTCGACATCAGTCACGCTGAAAGACAGTTTCAGAACCGCCGAGCCAAACTTGAGACTCTTTGCGGCTTGGTGGATAAGAATCCCTGCACCATCGTCACCAGCAACTAGTTCAATCAGGCCATCAACCACCTCATAGTTCGTGGCAAATCCAAAGTTTTCTGCATAGAAACGCGCTGTACGCTGCATGTCCTTTGCATAGATGAGCAATGTGGAGAGCGAGGTGTTCATGGTGCTGAAGTATCGCTGTATTGCCCCGACGGGAGCTTCACCGTACCTTTCTTTTTATCTGCATTCTGTGGCTCACTGAGAGTCGTCTGTTGGCCGGGAGCGTGAGGTCGACAAGAATCCCCACAGCAGACGTCCAACCTGAGCGGCACATCAGCTGGAGATAGCTCACTAACACAATTCCAGCATCCTCCAGCCGTGGCACTTCAATCATCAACTGAATACGGCCTACGGGGCCAGGAATCTCTATTTTCACTCTCATACTCACGATTTCAGACGGATAGCCCGATGGGCTCAAGACTGAGGACGCAGATTCGGCTGCCGCTGTCCCCGCAGCCAGGCCACCGCAACGTCTACCAATGGGTGGTGCCGCTCGGTATTCCAGGCCAAAGCTGCCGTGACCACCATGACACGCTCCTTCAATGGCCTCACGACGACATTCTCGGGTGCCAGCCTGCGCATGGATGCGGGCACCAGGGCCACACCCTGCCCACAACCGACGTAGGCAATCTGCGCAGTGACGGAACGCACCTCATGCGTAATCCGTGGCGCGAAACCATGCTCACGGCAAACCGCCGTCAGCATGTCGAAATAGACCGGGCTGATCTGGCGCGCCGACATTACCAACTGTTCGTCGGCCAGCGAACGCAGCCGCACACGCGGCAGCGCGGCCAGCGCATGATCTTTGGGCAAGGCCACGGCCAATCGATCCTCGGTCAGCGGCAACGTCGCGATGCCGCCACCCACCTCGCCGTCAAGGCGCACGAAGGCCAAGTCCAATTCGCCAGCCTGAAGTCGTGGCACCGCTTCCACGCTGTCGATTTCCTGCACGAGCACGGTCAGCCGAGGATGGCTTTGGCGTAATGCCTGCAACAGCCCCGGCACCGTGTCCAGCATGGCTGAGGTGATTGCTCCGATGTGCAGCACACCCGACTGGCCAGCGGCAACCTCGCGCACCACACGCTCCAGCCGCGCCGCTTGTTCGGCAAACTGGCGCACGGCTGGCAGGATAGCCGCGCCGGCCGGGCTGAGCTTGGTACCCTGGCGAGACCGCTCGAACAACTGCAGGCGCAACGCGTTCTCCAGCACTTTGATTTGCGCCGTCAGCGGCGGCTGCGACATGTGCAGCCTCTGTGCCGCACGCCCGAAGTGTTCTTCCTCAGCCACGGCCAGAAACATCCAGAGCTGGCGGATCAACCGGACGTCAAAGCTGCTATCGAGCATGCGAGTTCTCCTGATTGCGTGTTAAATAATTAGTATCACCGTAATACTAGATTGAAAATTTACATATCAGAAGAAGCGAGTGATGCTTCGGGCTGCTTTATTGACCCGGAGCCTTACCGACATGTCTTCGCCCTCCCTGCTCGACCGCCTTGCCTCCCTAGACACCAATACAGTGTCCGATGCCTTGGACTTCTTGAGCCTGACCGGTGCCACCTACGGACTTCGCCCGCTGTGGGGCTGTCCCAAGATCGTGGGCCGTGCCAGCACCATCCAGCTTGGCCCCAAGGCTGATGCCAAACCCACCGTGCATCTGATCTCGCCCGTCATCGACGCAGTGGTCAGCGACGACCGCGTGCTGGTCATCGCAGGCGGCGTAGATGGCATCTCGTGCTGGGGCGACATCCTGGCCAACGCAGCGACGACCAAGCGCATTCGAGGCTCGGTCATCGACGGACTCTCGCGCGACATCGAGGGCAGCGAGTCCATCGGCTACCCGGTCTACGGTCGCGGCGTGACCATGATCAGCGCGCGCAATCGCGTGATCCAGATCGACTCCGGCAAGCCCGTGCAGATCGCTGGTGTGACCGTGCACGAAGAAGACTACGTGATCGCCGATCGCTGCGGCGCGGTGTTCATTGCGGCGGCCCGCATCGAGGAGGTACTGGATCTGGGCGAACGAATTGCCCGCCGGCAGGACGGCATGGTAGCCGCCGTGCGCGAGGGCCGCTCGGTCGCCGATGTCATGCACGACAAGGAATTCGAGGCGATCAACGCCAAGGCCGCTCACTGAACCCAAGGAGATTTTCATGAGCACAAATCCCAAGAAGGCCACCGCCGAAGACCAGGAACTGGTCGCGCTGTTCGAAGGGCTTGACACGCCTGGCGTATCCGACGCCCTAGACAAGCTGGGCCTGCACGGCCAAGCGCTGGCCATCATGCCGCTGGCCGACTACACCAAGGCTGCGGTCGGGCCGGCCTTCACTGTCAAATACGTGCCGGCCAGCAACCCGCCGGGCACAGTGGGCGACTTCATCGACGACGTGGCTGAGGGCGACGTGGTGGTGATCGATAACGACGGTCGCACCGATTGCACCGTATGGGGCGACATCATGACCCAGTACGCTGGCCTGCGCGGCATCGCCGCCACCGTCATCGACGGCGTCTGCCGCGACGTGGCCAAGGCGCTGAGCGACAACTACCCGCTGTTCACCGCAGGGCGCTTCATGCGCACTGGCAAGGATCGTGTGCAGGTCGAATCGGTCAACACCACGGTCGGCATCGGCACCGTGCGCGTGGCATCGCGCGACATCGTGGTGGCCGACGCCAACGGCGTGCTGATCGTGCCGCGTGCGCGTGCCCGTGAAGTGGCTGAAACCGCACGCAAGATCGAGAAGGTCGAATCCCGCATCCGTGAACAGATCGCGCTGGGCAAATCGCTGGGCGATGCCCGCGCCGCGCTGGGCTACCACACGCTGCAAACCAAGGAATGAGCACATGAACACAGCGCACACCTACAGCGCCGAGCAACTGGCGCAGGCCCGGCAACTGGGCACTTCCACGCTGTTCGAGGCCTCGGGCCTATCCACTAGCTCTGTCGATCCGGCAATCCGTCCCGTGTGGGCAGGTGCTTCGGTGGCGGGAGCGGCCTATCCGCTGGAATGCCATCCGGCTGACAATTTGGCCATCCACATTGCAATGGAGCGTGTGCCACGCGGCAGCATTCTGGTGGTGTCCACCAGCGCTTTCGTTGCAGGCTACTGGGGCGAGGTGCTCACGGTGGCCGCCGAGGCCGCTGGCGTGGCTGGCTTGGTGATCGACGGCGGCGTGCGCGACATCGCGGCATTGAAGGCGCGGCGCTTCCCGGTGTTCAGCCGGGGTATCTCGATGCGCGGCACCATCAAAGCCAGCGCACCGTCGGTGGGCCAGCCGATCAGCTTCACCGGCACGCCGGTGGCCACTGGCGATCTGGTGGTAGCCGACGACGATGGCGTGCTGGTGATTCCAGCAGCCCATGTGCAAGCCACGCTGAACCAGGGCCAAGCCCGTTTCGAGAAAGAAACCAAGATGATGGAGGCGCTGTCCCAGGGTCAGTCCACGCTGGAACTGATGGGCCTGACCCAGTGGAGGTACAAGGCATGACAGTCGAGCCGCATCAATTGAACCGCCACCTGGCTGGTGCCAAGCCATCGGCCACCTACAAGGTGATGGATCGCGTAGCCGCCCACCGCGCCAGCGGTGCTCAGGTTATCTCGCTGAGTGCCGGCGAGCCGGATTTCGACACGCCTGAGCATGTGCGCGAGGCTGGCATCACTGCCATTCGCACCGGCCACACGCGCTATACGCAGGTGGCCGGTCTGCGCCCGCTGCGTGAGGCGATTGCCGCCAAGTTCCAGCGCGAAAACGGTTTGGACGTGCGCTGGCAGGACACGCTGGTGTGCAGCGGTGGCAAGCAGGTCATCTTCAACGCGCTGGCCGCCACGCTCAATGAAGGCGACGAGGTCATCGTGCCAGCACCGTACTGGGTCAGCTACCCGGAGATCGTGCAGCTATGTGGCGCCACGGCGGTGACTATTGCCTGCGGGGCTGACAGCGGCTTCAAGCTCACGGCTGATGCGCTGGCAGCCGCGATTACGCCGCGCACGCGTTGGTTGATCCTGAACTCGCCCAGCAACCCCACTGGCTCGGTGTACAGCCGCGCGGATCTACAGGCGCTGGCCGAGGTGTTACTGGCCCATCCGCAGGTGCTGGTGCTCTCGGATGACATTTACGAGCACCTGATCTTCGATGGGCTGGCGTACTTCACCCTGGCGCAGATCGAACCACGGCTGCGCGGGCGCGTCCTGACCATGAATGGCGTGTCCAAGGCCTACGCCATGACCGGATGGCGCATCGGCTTCGGCACTGGCCCCGGCTGGCTGATCGAGGCCATGGAAAAGCTACAGGGCCAGCAAACTTCGGGGGCTTGCACCATCTCGCAGCACGCCGCGCTGGCCGCGCTCACCGGGCCGCAGGACTTCATCCAGCAGTCGCGCGCGGTGTTCCAGCGCCGACGCAACAGGGTCGTCGATTTGCTCAACCAGGCACCGGGGCTGCATTGCCAAGTGCCACAAGGTGCGTTCTATGCTTTTGCCTCTTGCGAGGGTCTGCTGGGCAAGACGACCGCTGCGGGCCAGCGGCTCGTGAGCGACGAAGACGTAGTCAACGCCCTGCTGGATGAGGCAGGCGTCGCCACCGTGCACGGCAGCGCCTTTGGTCTGGGCCCCTACATCCGAATCGCTTACGCGCTGGATGATGCGTCGCTGCAACGTGCCGGCGAAGCCATCCAGCAGTTCTGTCGAGCGCTCAGTGATTGAATAAGAGAAAACGCTTTCAGATGAAGACCGAATTCCGGACGACGTCCGTTCCCTTGCGGAGCGATGACACCAACCTCATGATCGCAGCCATTCAGATTGGCCTGCGTCGCGACTGTCTGCTGCACCCCAGAAACCAGTCATTGAGGATCGGCCGCAGCAGTAATCAGGATGACTGTTATCAAGCTGAACGCTGTCTTCGATTGGCAGATGTGACCTGCAGCACGCTGCACATCAGACTTTGCCGGTTGAAGCTCGAACGACAGCAACGGGTCGATAGCGGTAATCGCAAATCGACCAGAAGCGGCCAGAAGCAGCCATTTGTACCGATGAGTCTCAGGTCAGAGAAATGGCTTTAGCAGAGAGATACACACCCAATCCAAAAATCAGATGTGTTGCAAATCCTGCTGCACGACTCTTCCATGGGTGAGGCATCTTTGTGCCTGCCAAACCTGCTCCTAAGGCGGGTTGCAACACCAGCCAAGGAATCAAAACCGTGACTCCACCAAATAGTAAAGCGGGTGCAACTGTTGGGCTGTGTATCCATGCAGGAGATACGATGCTCAGCAGTGCAAAAGCAAAGACAATTCCTGTTAGGTAGTGCAGCGCCCAGCCAATGATGTTTTCGCCTCTTACTGGAGCAGCATCCTTGATGGATGAGTGAAACCAGATGCCGTTTTTCCAGTGCAGGCACCAGCGCCCAAGCCATCCATAGTTCAGGGTAGCAATGCCTATGCGGCGCATGATTGCAGACCATAAATCCATGATCAATGTGGCGCCTATGCCAATGCTCAACGACATCGCCAAGAGGCTTGTTTGGTTCATCATTTTTTGTACCTAGTCAGAGTGGTTACAGTAAGGAGAACTACTGTAAAAGCTCAAGTGCACTTGAGCGCAAACTCTAAATATGGATATTTCTGAAGTAGTAAAACAAACAGGGCTGCCCCCATCTACCCTTCGCTTCTACGAAGAGAAGGGATTGATCAAGTCTGTGGGCCGACAAGGGCAAAGGCGCTTGTTCGACGCTAAGGTGCTGGAGCGTTTGTCAGTCATAGCCTTAGGTCGGTCGGCGGGGTTTTCACTCGCAGAAATTCACTCGATGCTGCCTGTGAACGAGAAAATTCAGGTCTCGCGCGAAACGCTTCTCGCCAAGGCCGAGCAGGTGGACAGCGACATCAAAAGGCTAAAAGCAGTCAGAGATGGCTTGAGACATGCTGCCAATTGCCCTGAACAAAATCATCTGGAGTGCCCAACATTTCAGCGCTTGATGCGTGCAGCCATCTCTAGGCAACGTGAGCCGATAGCGTCGCCAGTTCGTAAAGCCAAAGATTCCTGAGTGGCTGCTTGGTGACGTTTTTCGACTGCAGCAAACGACTCGTTGCAATCGTCCACAGACCTGAGCGATGAGGGTCTCATCGTTTTCTAATCATTCATATGCTCAGGGCAAGGGCCCTGCCCTGAGGATTAGTCCTCACTGGCGCGCGGGTAGCCTGCATCTGCCCAGCGCTGCGCAGATGTGCGGGTGAGGCTGTGATCAGGGCGGGCTTGTACCTTGGCCAGCTGGCTGCCGTCTGCAGCAGTGGCCGTAAGAGTGGCGGTAGGGTTCTCCTCATCAGGCTCAATATCAAGGGCCACCGTCACGCGCAATCCGCGAACTTCAATCTCAATCGTTTTGTGCAGCAGCG
>ENA-OFCF01000991-OFCF01000991.1-metagenomes-genome-assembly--contig:-NODE-991-length-11542-cov-2.634630_pt1 | contig 11542 bp, 10 predicted proteins | sample MGYA00153387_OFCF01 | MGnify analysis MGYA00153387
ACGGCCTCGGCCCCGATTTCGGTGGCTAGGGTCAGGCCGTTGCTGTTGGGCGCCGGCGCCGTCGACGAGGCCACGTACTCGCCACGGTAGTTGACGACGACGCGTGCGCTGAACTTGTTGTCGTCGTAGTACAGGCCCACGTTGCCTGCCCACTTGGACGCGCCAGTCATCGGCCGGCCGTCCTCGACCTTCGTGTCGGCGCGGCTGATGTTGGACGTGATGCCGAAGCCGGTGTTGCCGATCGGCTGCTCGTAGCCGATGTCGAAGCCCTTGATACGCGCCGTTTGTTGCCCGGCGGAAATGACGAAATAGGTCTTGATCGTGTCGGTGGTCGGATCCAGCAGCTCCACCGTGCTGTCTTGCACCAGGCCGCCGAACTTGGTGTAGCCGCGGATCTTCGATTCAGGAAGTTCAGCGAACAGCTCGCGCACCGGCGTGAAGATGCCCGTGTACGTGGCCGGGTTCGAGCGGGGTGTGCGACCGATCGGCGACTGGTCCATGTCGATGACCTTGTCGAGGAACTCGATGCCGTCGATGCGCTTGTGCTTGCCGGCGGACATCTTCGACTTGTAGATCCGCTGCATCAACACCGGCAGCAGGATGTCGCGCACGAGCGACGACTTTCCCGAACCCGACACGCCGGTGATGGCCACGAAGTTCCCGAGCGGGATGTCGACGTCGATGTTCTGCAGATTGTGTTCGCGGGCGCCCTGGATGCGCAACGATTCGAGCCCCTGCGGGCGACGTTGCTCGGGCACCGGGATCGACTTGCGACCCGACAGGTACTGCCCGGTGATCGACTCCTTGACCTTGAGGATCCCCGGCACCTTGCCCGAGTAGACGACCTCGCCCCCGTGCTCGCCCGCGCCCGGGCCGATGTCGACGATCCAATCGCTCTCACGGATCGTCTCCTCGTCGTGCTCGACGACGATCACCGTGTTGCCCAGATCGCGCAGACGGGTGAGCGTGTCGATCAGGCGTCGGTTGTCGCGCTGGTGGAGCCCGATCGACGGCTCGTCGAGCACGTACAACGTGCCGACCAGACCGGATCCGATCTGCGACGCAAGCCTGATGCGTTGCGCTTCACCACCGGCGAGCGTGCCGGCTGACCGCGACAGCGTGAGGTAGTCGAGGCCGACATCGAGGAGGAAGCCGAGCCGCGCGTTGATCTCCTTGGTGACCCGCTCGGCGATCATCCGATCGCGCTCGGACAGCTCCAACGCGGCGAGGAACTTCGCCGACTCACCGATCGACATGTCGGCCACTTCGGAGATGTTCTTGTCGTCGATGGTGACCGCCAGCGTCGACGGCTTGAGCCGAGCGCCGTCGCACGTCGTACACGCCACGAGGCGCATGTAGCCCTCGTACTGCTCGCGGGCCCAGTCGCTGTCGCTGCCCTCGTGGCGCCGTCTGATCCACGGGATGACGCCCTCGAACTCGGTGGAGTACGACCGCGACCGCCCGTAGCGATTCTGGTACTTGACGGTCATCTTCCCCTTCACGCCGTGGAGGATGACCTTCTGCTGTTTGGCCGTGAGTTCCTCCCACGGCGCGTTGACGTCGATGCCTTGACCTTCGGCGACCGATTCGAGCATGCGGGTGAAGTACTGCGTGTTGGCCGATCGCCACGGGGCGATCGCCCCGTCGACGAGCGACATCTCGGGGTCGGGGATGATCAGTTCGGGGTCGACCTCGAAGGTGGTACCGAGGCCGTCGCACGCTGCACACGCGCCGTACGGCGAGTTGAACGAGAAGTTGCGTGGCGCCGGTTCGTCGTAGCTGGTGCCGCACACCGGGCACGCCAGGTGCTGGCTGAACGTGAGCGTTTCCGGCACACCGTCTCCCCCACCGGCGCCGTCACGCGGCACGACCTCGATCTCGGCGACACCGTCGGCCAGGCCGAGCGCCTGTTCGAGCGAGTCGGTGAGACGCCGCTCGATGCCCTCCTTGAGCACGAGGCGGTCGACGACGATCTCGATCTTGTGGTTCTCGTACTTCGCGAGCCGCTCGTCGCGCTTGAGGAACTCGTCGATGTCGACCGTCTCTCCGTCGATGCGAGCGCGTACGTAGCCCTGGCCGGACATGTCCTGCAGCAGCGTGTCGTACTCACCCTTGCGACCACGCACCACCGGTGCGAGCACCTGGAAGCGGATGCCGTCGTCCATGTCGAGAATGCGATCGACGATCTGCTGCGGCGTCTGACGTTGCAGGCGGGTGCCGTCGTTGGGACAGTGCTGCACGCCGATGCGGGCGTAGAGCAGACGGAGATAGTCGTAGACCTCGGTGATGGTGCCGACAGTCGACCGCGGATTGCGGCTACCCGACTTCTGATCGATCGAGATCGCCGGCGAGAGCCCTTCGATGATGTCGACATCAGGCTTGTCCATCTGACCGAGGAACTGGCGGGCGTAGGAGCTGAGCGACTCGACGTAACGGCGCTGCCCCTCGGCGTAGATCGTGTCGAACGCCAGGCTCGACTTACCCGAGCCCGACAGGCCGGTGAACACGATGAGCTTGTCGCGCGGCAACTCGACGTTGACGTTCTTGAGGTTGTGCTCACGAGCACCACGCACGATGATCTGCGGCTCGTCGGCCTTCGACTTCGTGGTGCGCTTGCGGGGAACTGACTTCTCGGGGGGCGCCGCGGGCGAGGTGCCGGTGGCGGTGGTACTGGCGGCCATCAGCGTTGAATCCTATCACCGAACATGTGTTCCACATGGTGAGATCGGGCACCCACCGGGCGCTGGCCGAACGGGCGCAATCCGCTCAGCAGCGGTACTGCATGGCAGCGCGGTCGGCAACCCGACCAGTGAGCGCATCGGCGATGAACGCTGCGTGCACGGGATGATCTCGATACACGACGTAGTCGTCAGCCGAGTCGAAATCGGCCACCACGACGTAGTCGAAGTTGCCATCGTTCACCCGGGCGTCGACTCCGTGGCGGTACGAACGGATCACCGGTATCGCCACCGGCAACTCGTCGAGACGGCGAGCCACCTCGGCGATATGCGCATCGTCGACCCCATCGGCCCACCGGAACATCACGACATGGCGAAACACGTCAGCCTGCCGCCGCGGCGATGGAACGCTCGTACGTGAGGATCTCCGCAGCCCAGTTGCTGACGGTCTCGCCGGCGATCGATCGACGTTCGGGCCACGGCTGCTCCAGATCGACCATCGAACCGCGACTGATCACCGCACGCAGACGAGAACGATCCTGGAGCACGGTGACGTCGCTCGCCGGATCGCCGTCGACCACCAGCACATCGGCCCGTGCGCCCCCGGCGATCACACCGAGTTCGCCTTCCATACGCATGGCGATCGCATTGGTGCGTGTGGCACACGAGATCGCCTCGACCGGGCTGAGACCGAGTTCGTTCACGAACACCTCCATCTCGCGAGCATGCCAGTGTCCGTAGGGGGTCAACGCGAACCCACTCTCGGAGCCACACAGGATCGGGACCCCGGCGTCGTAGGCGACCCGTATCATCGCTGCGGTCGCGGTGATCTCACCACGGAAGATGTCCTGCATCCCGACACCGGCACCGACCTGCTCGCCGTAGTCGGCGAGGTTGGCGAGGAAGGTGAACGTTGGACAGAGCGCTGCGCCGTTGTCGATGACGGCCTGCAGCGCCTCGTCGTCCATGAACGACGCGTGCATGATCAAGTCGACCCCGGCGAGCGCGGCGTCACGTGTGGACGACGCGCTCCGACAGTGGGCCACGACCGGTACTGCGAGCGCGTGCGCTGTCTCACACACCGCCTTCATCTCGTCGAGGGTCCAGACCTGGAGTTCGCCTGCATGCGTCGGGATGGAACCGGTGGCGTGGATCTTGATCCAATCGGCCCCGTGCTTGACCTGACGTCGGGTCTCGGTGACCATCTCCTCGATCGTGTTGACCACCGCGGCGTAGCCGACCCTGCCGTCGTCGGGGATGAGCCGCCCAGCGGTGCCGCCGACGGACGTGAGCAATGCCTGCACACCAGTGGAGATGCGAGGTCCGGGGAAGGCACCGGACTCGACCACGTCGCGAACCTCGGGTCCGATTCCCATGACCGTGTCGGGATCCATCATCGAGGTGACCCCGGCGAGGAGCAGCTTGGGCAGATTGAACAACGTGATCATCGCAGCGGTGGTCGGTGGGCGATGGAAGAACAGCTCGTCGTTCGACTGCGCGTCGTCGAACGTGACGTGACAGTGGGCGTCGATCAGGCCCGGCATGATCGTCATGCCACTGGCGTCGATGGTTCGAGCCCCCGCGGGAACTGCGACGGTGCCGTGCGGGCCGACGGCGCTGATGTTGTCGCCGTTGATCACCACGTCGGTGCCCGGTACCGGCGCCGAGCCGGTGCCGTCGATGAGCGAACCGTTCGAGAGATGGAGCACCGGGTTCCCGGTGGACTGATCAGTGTTGGCTGGCATGAGAAACACCCCGGTGTCGGACGAGCAGGAGAAAGCGTCGTCAGGATTCTAGCGACGGCGGTCGGATCCATGCCGATGTGTGTTCTCGCCCGTGGCAAGCTCGCATCGTGAAACGAGCGTTGGTCACGGGCGGCACCTCCGGCATCGGTGCCGCCTGCGCCGACGTGCTCGAACGTGAGGGCTGGCAGGTGATCCGCGCCGACATCACCGCCACCGATGCGCACGATGCCACCGGCGCTCCAGCGGTTCGACGACTCGACGTGACCGACGAGGACGCCTGGGAGCGGCTGATGGTCGACATCGGGCCGATCGATGCGTTGGTCACCAGTGCGGGGATCCGAACCCGCAGCATGATCGTCGACACCACGCTCGACGAATGGGAACGACACCTCCGGGTCAATGTCACCGGCACCTGGCTCGCGATCCGCTCGTTCCTCCGAGCGATTCCCCCCGACGACCAGCGCCTCCGCTCGATCGTCACCATCGCCTCGGTGAACGCCACGATCGCCGTACCCGGTCAGGCGCACTACGTCGCATCCAAGGGCGCGATCGCCTCACTGTCGCGCGCCGCCGCACTCGAGGGCGCTCCGCTGGGCGTTCGCGTCAACTCCATCGCACCCGGCCCGATTCGCACGCCGATGGCCGCCGAGCGGCTCGACGATCCCGAACAGGTTCGCTGGCTCACGGGCCGCGTCCCACTGGGTCGCGTGGGCGAACCTTCCGAGATCGCCGAGATCGCCGAGTTCCTGCTGTCCGATCGGGCGTCGTACATCACCGGCGAGGTGCTGTACGCCGACGGCGGCTGGGCGGCCAATGCGGTCTGATGTGAAACCCGCCACCTCGAACTCCCGACGACCCGACCCCAGACACGAGGAGACCCGACCCCGATGGCCTATGAGGTACAACTCGACAGCGACGAATGCGTGAGCGCCGGCAAGTGTGTGGCGTCCGCTCCCGGCTTCTTCGTGTTCGACGACGACGAGATCGGCACGATCGACCACGACGGCCCACGTCCGGCCGACGACGCCCTGCTCCGGATCGCCCGCCAATGTCCGAGCGGCGCGATCAAGCTGTTCGCCGACGGGGTCGAAGTCGAGCTGTGACGAACCGGTACCGGTCAGCTGAGCCTGAGTAATCGACGGGCGTTGTCGTCGTAGGCATCGACGAACGGAATCTCGGCGGGTTCCTTCGGCGAATCCCAACCGGCGAGGTTCGTGCCCACCACCAGCCGGTCGCGGCCGACCTTGCGTTCGAGCAACACCAGTGAGTCGTCGTCGTGGACGTGGTTGTCGAACCACATCCGTTGCATCGCCCCCTGGAAATCGGTGGGGTTCGCGATCGCCCACGGGCGCGTGCGACCCTGGTGCTCGAGTCGGCCGAGCATGTAGGCACACGCCCCGCCACCGTGCGACATGCAGATGTCGAGACCCGAGTGGCGATCGAGCACGCCGCCGTAGATCAGGTGCGCCATCGCCAAGGTCTCTTCGAACATGAACCCCACGGACAAGTCGAGGTCGTACTTGCGGATCCGTTCGTCGCGCAACGGGCCGTCGATCCCCCACGGTGCGGGGTGGATGAACACCGGCACGTCCAACTCGACCGCAGCCGCCCAGAACGGATCGAGGCGCTCGTCGTCGAAGTCGGTCCCGAAGTCGGTCCCGATGTACGCCGAGACCAACCCGAGATCTCCAACGGCACGGCGGAACTCGACGACAGCAGCATCGACGTCCTGCATCGGCAGCTGGGCGGCGCCGAGGAACCGATCGGGGTGCCCGGCCACGAGGGCAGCCAGTTCGTCGTTGTGCCAACGACAGAACTCGGCAGCCACCTCCGGCTCGACGTGATGGAAGTAGGTGATCGGGTTCGGTGACAGCATCTGCACGTCGATGCCGAGATGGTCGTTGAGCCGCAGGCGGACATCGGGGTCCATGAAGGGCGTACCGCGGTAGTCGACGCCGTCGAGCACGTAGCTCCCGACCCGGAATCGTGGCCGCCCCTCAGGGCCGATGCCGAGTTCCGGTCCGTACTCGCCGGCGCACCCCATCACGCCAGGGAGCACCGTGTGTGCATGCACGTCGATCATGGTGTGATCCTCGCAGCTCGGCGCCCACCCGACGGCGGACCTACCGTGGCACCGTGCCGTTGATACTCGCCGCCGGTTCGATGCTCGACCAGACGCCGACGACGATGATCGACGCCGCAGCGGCTGCCGGGTTCGACGGCGTCGGGCTGCGAATCTCCAATCCGCCCACCGCTGCGCACGTGGTCACCGACCCGTCGGCTGTTCGCCGATACGCCGAGGGCCGTGCGATCACGATCCACGACGCCGAGGTGTACCGCATCGGATCCGGCGACGACCCGACACCGCTCGTCGAAGGCACGGCAGCGGTCGGAGCAAGCGCCCTGCTCGTGGTCTCCGACACCATGACCCGCGCCGACACCATCGCCGGAATCGCTGAACTGGTAGGTCTCGCCGGCCCGCTCGGCATTCGGGTCGCGATCGAATACATGGCCTGGACCGACCCGAGCCAACCGCTCGACGCCGTGGCGATAGCGCTGGAAACGGGATGCCAGGTAGTGGTCGACCTCCTGCACCATGTTCGTGTCGGCGCCGACGCGGCCGACCTGCTGGCCGTGGTCGAGTCGGGCACGCTCGGGTGGGTGCAGGTGTGCGACGCGCCCGCAGCGGTCCCTGACGATCTCGTCGACGAGGCCCGCCACGGACGTCTCGCACCTGGCGCCGGTGCGTTGCCCCTGGCCGAGCTGCTCGCGTGCTTCGACGCCGACGTGACCATCAGCGTGGAAGTCCAGAACGACAGCCTGCTCGCCATTCAGCCGACCGAGCGCGCACAGCTGCTCTTCGACGCTGCTCGATCGGTGCTCGACAGTCGCTGAGGCGCCCACGCCGGGGCCGGCTCAATTGCCCAACAGCACCGGGTACCGACCGAAATACGGACGGGTGGTCGACTCGTCCATCTCCGGAGCGTCGTCGGGATCGCGACGCACGCCCGCGTCGAACAGCATCTGGACGGCCTCGGGCACCAGCCCGAAGATGTGGTCGTCCACGGTGGACTCCTCGTGGAAGAGCAGACCGGCGGCGAGGTCCTGGCCGATGCAGGCGTGCATGCCCGACCCGAACGACAGTCCGTACGCAGGAATCCCGTCGCGCAGGGCACGATGTGGGTCGAACTCGTCGGCTCGGTCGCCGAACACACTCGGGTCGCGGTTGACCGACAGCAGGTCGATCACCACCTTGGCACCTTCTGGGATGTGGCGGCCCGACTTCAGGTCGATGTCGGCGAGCGCCCATCGCATCGCGACCGGCGACGAGGGCTGGAGCCGGACGGTCTCGTGGGTGCATCGCTGGAGGAACAGCCGGTCGGTTCGCACGAGTTCGGCGTCCTCGGGGTGATCCTGCAGCCAGGTCAACACGTGGTGCGACACGCGCGTGAACGCCGTGGCCGAGGTGTGTGCGCCGGCGAGCAGATAGAACGCGACCTCGCGCACGATCACCTCGTGCGGCAGGTCGAGGGCGTCATCGTTGGCGAGCAGAATCGACAGCACGTCCTTGGGGAGTTCCTCGCCGGCGTCACGTAACACCGACCGCCGCTCGATCGAGGGTACGACGAACTCCTCGTCGAACAGGTGGAGTTCGGCTGCCACCTCGTTGCGCTTGGCATCGCGATCGCCGGTGTAGTGGGCGAGCGTGGCCCCTTCGATGAACGTCATGAGATAGCGGTAGAGGCGACGCGTCTCCTCGACAGTGCCGAGGGGCCGGTCGACGCCAGCGGTGAGTGCGGCCAGGTTCATCATCATGCGGTGACCCAGATCGACGAGTTCGGATCGCCCCACGGCGATGTCGGGCGCCAGGGTCGACTCGATGATCGGCGGGAACAACTCGCGTTCGTACATCTCGAATGTCTCACGGCGGAACAAGCGGTTCTCGAGCCGACGACGGTCTCGGTGCTCGGACCCGTGCAGGTTGACCAGCACATCACCCATCACCACGTCGCCGGCGTCGTACAGGGCCTGGCGGAGTTCCTTCTGCCGGTAGACCTCTTTGGCCTCCTCGAACCCGGTGATCGTGATGACGGTCGCTTCGTCGGTCATGGCAGACGCCTCTCTGTGAACGCTCCGGTGATCGCGCACGTCGGTTCGATGATCTTCATGCGTTGGTGACCCCGAGGCCGAGCCCACCGTCGACGGTGAGCACGTTGCCGGTCGCCCACTCGGCCCGGGCCAGGTATTCGACGCCTTCGGCGATCTCGTCGACCGTGCCGAGGCGGCCGAGCGCATGCGCTGGTGCGAGCCCCTCCAGTCGTTCGCGCGCCGTGTCGTCGTCGAACAGCCCGGCGCGCTGGTTCAGTTCGGTGAATACTCCGCCCGGCCGGATGCACGACACGCGCACACCGAGCGGGCCGAGTTCGGCGGCGAGTACCCCCGTGAGCGTCTCGACCGCCCCCTTCGTGGCGGCGTACGGCGCGGCGCCCGGGAACGCCCGTTGCGAGTGCACCGACCCGATGAAGATCACCGCACCGGATGCGGCCACGAGATCGTCGAGCGCGCGTTGCGTGAGCATGATTCCACCCACCACGTTGGAGTGGAAAACGTCGAGGAGTTGCTGTTCGTCGAGTTCGGCCAGCGGGCCGCGATACATGTTTCCGGCGTTGTTGACCAACACGTCGAGACGTCCACCACCGTGTTCGACGGCGGCAGCCACCATCGCATCGCGGTCGTTCGCCACGGTGACATCACCCACCACGGAGCGACACGCCGGCCCGATCGACGCAGCCACGGCCTCGACCTTGTCCGCTCGACGGCCCGAGATGGTGACCGCTGCGCCGGCACCACCGAAGTGCCGGGCGATCCCCTCGCCGATGCCCGAACCACCCCCGGTGATCAGCACCGACATTCCCTCGATCGGCCTCACGTCGCTCCTCCCGTCGTGGCTACCGTCGTGCTCGGCGTCGTGGTCGGCGTCGTGGTCGCCGTCGTCGTTGGCGTCATCCGGCACGGCGGCGAGGCGACCCAGTCGACCGCTTGTCGGATCAGTCGGGCGTGATCGGCATCGGCGATCGACGTGTCGTCGTGGCCGAATCCGTCGAACACCACCAGGCCGTCGCCGCAGCGGTACGTCCAGACCACGGGTTGATCGGCATCGCCATCGGTGCGCTGCGCCACGGCGAGGGTCTCGATGCCATCACGAACGTCGAGATCGCCGTACACCTCGTCGACGAGCTCGATCGTCGACGACAGCCCAGCGACCACAGGATGATCGGACGCGATCCGGGCCGACACCGGCCCGACCGGCGGATGCGACGAGATTCCCCAACGCCACGAGCCGCCGACGATGTCGCCCCACCCGGGCCAGTCGTCGAAGCAGATCGGTGCAGTGTGCAACGCCAGCAGGCCACCACCGGAGCGAACGAATGTGTCGATCGCCTCCCGAGTCGGGGCCGGTGTCGAGTAGGCGAACTCCCTCCACGGTTCGTAGACCTCGTCGAGCATCCTCCACCACAGTCCGTGCACGACGAGCACGTCGTACTGAAAATCGCGCAGCAGGTCGGCGGCCTGGTCCGGGTGACCGACGCGAACGACATCATGACCTGCCGTCGACAACACCGTGTCGAGGGATGCGCAGATCGTCGTGAAGTCGTGCGCGTGGGGCGAACCGCCGGTGAGCAACAACACCCGGGTCACGTGGACGGCCCCACCGAGTCGACCGTGGCCGGACGGGGCAGGTGGGCGATCACCGAACCGGTGACGCCGCCGTCGACCACGATGTTCTGCCCGTGGATGTAGGCCGCCCCGTCGGACGCGAGGAACAGCACCACGTTCGCGATGTCGGAGGCCAGCCCGAGACGTCCGAGCGGCACCTTGGACTCGCGCGCCGCTCGCACCACCGGGTCGGCGTAGATCGGCTCGGACATACCGGCGTCGATCAACCCCGGAGCGACGGCGTTGACCCGAATCCCCGACGACCCCCATTCGAGCGCCATCTGTGAGGTGAGCAACGCCACGCCCGCTTTGGACGCCCCGTAGGCGCCGGCGTTCGGACCGGCTGCCACCCCGTTCATCGAGGTGACGTTGACGACGCAGCCCGGACGGCCCTCGGCGATCCACCGGCGTGCCGCTGCTCGTGCCACCACGAACGTCCCGACGAGATTCACGTCGACGACGGCACGGAAGTCGGCCACATCGAGGTCGACCAGTGGCCCGAATCGAACGATGCCCGCGTTGTTCACCACCACATCCAACCGGCCAAAATCCCGCCGCGCCTCCACGATGGCCTGCCTGATGGATTCCGGCTGCGTCACGTCCAACGGATACGCCCTCGCCTGCAACGGATGGTCATTCACGAAATCCTCCACCCTGGAAACCTCCCGCGCCGTCACCGCCACCTGATCACCATGTGCGATCACCGCCGTCGCCAGCGCCCTGCCAAATCCCGTGGATGCTCCTGTGATGAACCATGTTTTCATACTGATCCAGCTACGCTTCAACCCTGACGCCGGACCCCGCTTTTATTCCCCGCCACTTCGCGCCAGCGCTGTTCAGGGAACCCAAAAACGACTGACAAGCCCGCCCCGTCTTCTCCCGGAACATCCGGCGGGAAATACCGCACCGGCGCAGCGCGGTTCCATGGTCCCACCACACCACCAAACCCGCCGCCCCGAAAAGCAGGCGGAACTGCGCCCGCCAAAGTGCGGCCCGCCACGTCGGCCAAACCGCGAGGCGCTCCCGGAAGAAGTCCACATGGAACGCGATGTGCCCTGCCTCATCCCGGGTAATTCTCAGACAGGTTTCCCGGATGACCGCGTCAGGCGCATGACGTGCCAACAACCCGTAATAACCCCGGGCGATCAATTCCGCGCTCAGCAGAATCTGCACATTGAACTCCAGACCAAGCGCACTCCTGACAAACCGGAAGACCGAATTGCTCCACTGCTTCTCCAGCAGAGTGCCGCCGAGGCGCCGCACCATCTCCTTCAACAATTCCGCATGGGCGTTTTCCTCCCGGATGAACAGCTCCACGGCACGGCTGTAGCCGGCAAAAGTCGGGTCCACCACTGACAACGCCTCAGCATAGCGCCGCAGCCGGGTCCCTCCGCCGGACTC
>ENA-OFCF01000992-OFCF01000992.1-metagenomes-genome-assembly--contig:-NODE-992-length-11541-cov-6.358088_pt1 | contig 11541 bp, 12 predicted proteins | sample MGYA00153387_OFCF01 | MGnify analysis MGYA00153387
GGAGATTTACCAGGATTGGGGATCGATCGTACTTCCCAGTTTTAAATAGTCAGTAACTGGGTAGGAATATCGATCGAATAAAAATTGCCTGAAATCTAAATGGTGGGCAGTATCCACACTATTAGTATAAATCTGAACTACCAAAAGAAAAGTCTATGTCTAAACGTCTTCTTTCTAGGTTTTTGTACTCGATCTCAGGTACTTTTTTGACAGTTATACTCACCTGGGTATTCTCATTAGCTCAATCGTTTCAATCTTTCTCTAGCCCTATGATACTTGCACCTAAACCCGAAGAAGCAACATTCTCAAGTGGCAAGCTGCTACTACACGGGTTTATTCACAAGCCACAAGGGGATGGTCTTTTTCCTGCAATTGTGATGAATCATGGGAGTGAACAGTTTCCAAAATCGGGGGAGAAAATGGCTAAACCTTTTGTTAGCAGGGGCTATGTTGTATTTTTTCCGCACCGTCGTGGGCAAGGTCGCTCCAGCAATCAAAGCGAGTACATTATGGATGTAATTCGTCGAGAACCAGTAACCGATAGAGATAAAAAGTTTGTTGAGCTTCAGGAAACACATCTTGAGGATACGATCGCAGCACTATCCTATCTCAAACAGCTTCCCTACGTTGATAAAAACAGAATCGCCATAACAGGCTGCTCTTTCGGTGGAATTCAAACTGTACTTGCAACTGAGAAACAGATTGGAATAAGGGCTAGTGTTGCATTTGCTCCGGCGGCGCAAACCTGGTCTACAGTAACCCTTTTGCCCTCACGCCTAATCAAGGCAGTTCGTTCAGCCACTGTTCCAATCATGCTAGTTCAAGCCGAAAATGATTATGATTTGACTCCAACTAAAACAATGGCAAAAGAACTTGAAAAAGTAAATAAACCACATAAGTTGTTAATCTTTCCTGCTTTTGGGACGACACACGCTGAGGGACATGGTTTTTGTGCATGGGGTGAAAAAGTTTGGGGAGATGAAGTGTTCTCATTCCTTGCATCGGCGATGTCTCACCATGCTCCTAGCATAAGAATTATTGAACGTGAGTGAATCACATACATTTGCACTTTCCCTTTTAGAGGATGTTTAACCAAGCCCATACCAGGTAGATCTGCCATTGCCATAACGCAGCAAGAGTCGATCGATCGTGAGTTGTTTGAGTCGAGCTTTAATAGTACTGCGACTCTCACCTGTAGCTTGTTCGATCGATTGAGTTGTCACCCTACCATGCTCCTTTGCCAATTCGAGGATGCGTACCGATAACAACGGCAAAGTTGAAGCCATCATTCTTTCGTTATCGATTTTAGTTTGCAATCTGTTCTTCTGACGTTGGAGTACTCGGAGGAAAAACAGTAGCCACGGCTCCCAGTTGGGTTGTCGCTCTGAGTTGAGAGTACCTTGAGTCTGGCGCGGGGTGTCAAACGCCGATGTAGTTTCAAATACAATTCCTAAACTGTTTCCATCCGCGTCAAATGCTTGCACACTATTAGAATTCTTGTATTCACCCCGATGTCGCTCGTCTTTAGGGCTATATTTCAGCAGCATTTTGTGGAACTGCTTGATATAGTTCTCGGAAAATGGGATCGACTCCCAGCTTGCAAAGATCGCATCCATAACTTCGGCATACCCCGCGACTTCTTGTTCGTCGCGGGAAGTAAAACTTTGTTTCCCTACGTTAGCCAGTAATTCTTGTACCTGTCGATCTGAGAGTCTGGCTCCTTCAATCCGCGTCGAAGAGCCAACACTTTCGATCGTGGCAATCTTGCGTAGTGCTGCCAATCGATCGGGTGCTAACGTATTCAGCGCGCGCCACTTGCCTTTAAATTCGTCAATCTCAGTGATGAGCAGCAGTAATTCCTGAGTGATTGTAATGTTGATATCTGCCATTCGATCGGCTGCCTTGTCCAATTAATGAACCAATTGTAGCCAATTATGTCCGATTATGTCCGATTAAACAATCTACAAATGCTTGACATAGCCGATTAGGAAAATGGCTGGTGTTAGTATGAGCTACCTCATAGAACTTAGGTTTAGGGTGTGTCAATGTAAAGAAGTAGTCAAACCGAGGTTTAGGAATTTGGCAAGAGGCTAACCCTAAGCGATCGCCCTCTTTTCTGACTGCATTCGACCCAAGATTAGATCGGTGAGGTCAAGACCATGACTCAGACAAAGCTCAATTTTGAAACTGCGCCAGGACACCAGCTTTTAGCGGCTGCGGGTAAGAAAACATTACGACCGGGCGGACGAGTTGCCACTGAACAACTGTTTCAATGGGCAGACTTTCAACCGGGCGAAACGGTGCTAGAGTTGGCTTGTAGCTTTGGCGATAACGCGATCGCTCTCGCTCAACGCTACGACCTGCGTGTCGTCGGCATCGAGAATAACCCCGATAGTATTGCCCGCGCTCGTGCCAATGTGGCAGCGGCTGGGTTGAGCGATCGGGTTGAAATCATCGAAGGCGATATCTTTCACCTCGATCGCTTGAATGACCAATTTGACTATGTATTAGCAGAAGCGATTCTCACGATGCAGTCACCCAGTGGGAAAGCAAAAATTCTGGCAAGTGTTCGAGATCGCCTCAAACCGGGTGGAAAATTTCTGTCTCACGAGTTAGCGGCTCACGATCGAGAAGCCGAAATTCATCGCGCTTTAGCCGAGGCGATTCGTGTCAATGCTACGCCCCTCTCAGAGGCGAATTGGATAGCTGCTTGTGAAACTGCCGGACTAACGGTGCAGGAGCACCAGATGGGAGCAATGAATTTGTTAAATCCCCGGCAGATGTTGCAGGATGAAGGTGCGATCGGCACAGCGCGGATTTTGTGGAACGTCTTGACTCAGCCGCCCTTGCGAAAACGAGTGCTGGCAATGCGTCACGTCTTCCAGCAATACCAGCAAGACTTAGGCTACATCGTCCTCTGCGCCATCGCTCATTAGCAAAGAACACTTCACGTAAATTTTTACTAACAATCATGAATCCTACAACACCGATCGCTTCTCTAGTAACCGATCTCAATGAACAGGCTGACTATCCTGAAACAGGAGCGCGAAACAAGCCTCTACACAAAGACGAGCAGACCCAGCATGGACTCATGTGCCTAGCAGCAGGAACGAAGATCGCCGAACACGCCTCACCGCGCAATGTCACCGTAACGGTTGTGGCAGGACAAGGAACTTTGACCCTAGAGGGGCGCGAGATTCCTTTACAGCCAGGAGTTTTTATTGTGATGCCTGCCAATGCACTCCACGCCGTGCAGACGACGGATTCAACGCTGGCGTTTTTGCTGAGTAAGTGGTGAATTTAGCGACTCGATCGACCGATGACTGACTCAACCTCAATGACTCCCAATACGGTTCGGTTAGCCAGCGATTGTGTCTTGTCTTGATTCGCTAAACCCTCGGCAAAGCCGAGGAGCGCGAATCGCTGTCTCGCTAAACCGTCGGGAAACAAAGGCGGGCGCGAGCCGCAAATCGCTGCTCATAGTGCAAAGTCCGCCTTCGCGGACTAAGATATCCTAACCGAGGTGGCGACTGCCATAACAACAGCAGGGACGATCGATTATCCCTGCTGCTGTTAAAATTTTAGAGAACGCGATCGATTATTTCACTCCAGCATAGATAGCAAGATCGATAGAACATATTAGGCAACTAGATTTGATATCATTGAATGAAGGTTCTCTGGATTTGCAGGCATTTTGTATGACCATTGCCCAATCACCACCGACGCTATCATTGCCAGATCATACCCAGCTACCTGAGTCGGATGGGACATTTGTGAAGAATTTTCAAGAACATCCGCAGAGTCTCTTGCTAACTAGTTCTATTCGCCCCGTACTAGAACAACTGCACCCAGATGGACGCTACTGTATCGGTCAAGACTCTGGTATTTATTGGCGATCGATCGACCCGCCAGAGCGGGGAGCAGAAGCACCGGACTGGTTTTATGTCCCTAATGTAGCTCCGTTACTAGATGGCAAATATCGTCGCTCTTATGTGATGTGGAAAGAGATAGTTGCGCCTCTAATCGCGATCGAATTTGTCTCTGGCTTCTGGATTGAGAAAAGCGCGATCGTACTTCGCCTTTTCTCAATCCAGAAGCCAAAGCTGGAAAATTTTGGGTTTACGAACAGGCGATTCGCATTCCGTTCTATGCTATCTACGAGGTGCAGAAAGCATCAGTCGAAGTCTACGAATTGGTTGCCCAACGATATCAGCTATTAGAAGCAAACGATCGCGGTCACTACGCAATTTCGTCTCTCGGCGTGGAGTTAGGGATCTGGCAAGGGAAAGTAGATAACCAGACTTTGCCTTGGTTGCGCTGGTGGGATAGCAACGGTGACTTACTACTGACTGGAGAGGAACGGGCAGATCTAGAAAAACAACGAGCGGATGTAGAAGAACAACGAGCAGAACTAGAAAAACAACGGGCAGATAGACTTGCTGCCAAACTACGAGAAATGGGTGTAGATCCTCAAGATATTTGAGTAGAGAAAATCAGGCAGATCCTCGAATAGGAAGATTCCCACACAGATCCTCGATCGATGTGAATGGGGGCATGATGACTATATTTTAAAGGTCGAAAACTTGCCCAAAGCTCCAGTCAAACCAGGACAATTAGAGTTAAATCTATTAAATCATCATGCTCGATCGAACACTGGGCGCGATTCTCGCGTCCAGCAGAGGCTCCGCCAACTAATCATCTACCCACAAGGAGTTTACCCATGCAATCAGCCCTACATATCACAGCTAAAGTACTACCAGGCAACCGACTCGAAGTTCAGCTTCCTGACGGCGCAGAAGGTCAAGAAGTCGAAGTATTTATCGTCATGCCAATCGTTCCCGCTCATATTCCAGATCCCAGAATCGCTCTCCTGGCTGAAATGTCCCGCGACCTAGGCATTCAGGCAGAAATCGCCGCGATCGATCGGGAATTTGCAGTTGCGGAAATGGATGGACTGTAAACCTGATGAGTATTAAACGCGGACAGATTTATTTTGTCACCCTCGATCCGGTTCAAGGACGCGAACAAGCTGGCAAAAGACCAGTTCTCGTACTGTCGATCGATGAAATCAACAATCTACCACTAGTTGTAACCGTCATCATTGGCACAAAGGGAACCACCACGACTAGAGACTACCCAACCAACGTGCGCGTTACGCCAGCAGAAAGTGGATTACCTTTAGAAACAATATTTCTTGGTTTTCAGATGCGTTCCCTAGATTCCCATCGGTTCCCTAGCGAACCAGCCGGAACCCTGACTGCCGATAAAATGCTCGAAGTCGGAACAGCAGTCCGATATTGCCTCGGACTATAAAACTCATCTTGGGGCTTACCCGACCGCAGCTAATTAGCTACCCATTACGTAGCCAATCCCCCAAATCTAAATCCTGTAACCCCAAGCAGCAATCCATGAATCGTCACGTCAACGCCATTTCCGGTCGTCTCAGCCTGCGCCGCCCCCAACGAGATTCGTTAGCAATCCTCGATCGAGTTTGCGAAATCCTCCCCCCGAAAAAAGACAGCGACAGAATAGCGGGACTAGCCGCCATTCACAGCGAATTCCCCACCGTCACCGACTTCGAGCGCGAATTCCCCTCCCTCTGTTTTTCCCTCGCCACCGGAGTCGGCAAAACCCGCCTGATGGGTGCCTTTATCAGTTATCTCTACCTCGCCCACGGCATCAAAAACTTCTTCGTTCTCGCCCCCAACCTGACGATCTACAACAAACTGATCGCCGACTTCACCCCAAATACACCCAAATATGTATTCAAGGGCATCTCAGAATTCGCGATCGATTTTCCCGAAATCATTACTGGTGACAACTACGAAAAATCTGCTTCCACCCTCCCAGGCTTATTTAAGTGCAAAATTAATATCTTCAACATCTCCAAAATAAACTCCGAAGTCCGAGGCGGTAAAAGTCCCCGCATCAAACGCCTATCCGAATATATCGGCGAAAGCTACTTCGACTACCTCGCCGGATTGGACGACCTCGTAATTCTAATGGATGAATCTCACCGCTACCGCGCCTCTGCGGGCATCCGCGCCATTAATGAACTCAAACCCGTCCTCGGACTAGAACTCACCGCCACGCCCTTTGTAGAGACTAGTAAAGCAGCAATTCCGTTCAAGAATGTCATCTTCGACTATCCCCTCGGCAAAGCAATGACCGATGGTTTCGTCAAAGAACCCGCCGTCGTCACTCGTAAAGACTTCAACCCCGCTGGAATGCCCACCGAAGAGATCGAGCGAATTAAACTCAAAGATGGCGTTCGCCTCCACGAAAGCCTCAAAGTTGAGCTAGAAACATACGCCCGTAATAATAGCGTTCCCATTATCAAACCCTTCATCCTCGTTATCGCCCGCGACACAACTCACGCCGCTGCACTTGTGGCACTAATGGAGTCTGAGGAGTTCTTTGCAGGACGCTACCGCGACAAAATCCTTCAAGTAGATTCTAGCAGCACTGGAGCCAAAGAAGACGAAATGGTCGAACGGCTGCTCAAAGTCGAAAGCACCGCCGAACCCACCGAAATTGTCGTTCACGTCAACATGCTCAAAGAAGGCTGGGATGTTACCAACCTCTATACGATTATTCCCCTCCGCGCTGCTAATGCCAGAATCCTGATCGAACAATCGATCGGACGTGGCTTACGCCTTCCCTATGGTAAACGCACGGGTGAAACCGCAGTCGATCGACTCAACATCATTGCCCACGACAAATTCCAAGAAATCGTCGATGAAGCCAAGCGTCCCGACTCTCAAATTCGGATGACACAGGTAATTTACGCTCCCGAATCACTCAAAGAAAAGACCGAAACGTTTATATCGCAACCTCAATTAGATAGCCTTTTAGGATTTCAACCCAACAATCAACTTCACACACTATCGACATCAACAATCGCCCAATTTTCCCAACCTGAAACCCCACCTATTTTCAAGACTCCCACCGAACAAAAAATCGCTCAGTTTACCTATGCAGCCATCCGCAAGCTAGAAACCCAAACCGATACAGTTCCGACAACTGCTTATCTCGCTTCACCCACCGTCCAAGCCCTAGTGAGAGAATCAGTCACCCAAGCATTTAAAGCAACTGAAATTCAACTAGAACTCGAAGGCATCGTCGAGAAGCCCGATCTAGATGCAATTATTAGTAAAACCACCGAACTCGTGATCGATCGAACCATCGATATCCCCAGAATTATCGTCGTCCCCAATGGTGAAATTCGCGCTGGTTTCCATCCCTTTACACTGAATTTGAATAGCATCAACTACCCTGTCCCTTCAACAGATCTCTGGATTCAAACCCTCAGAACTCAAGAAACAGAAGTTTTGGGGTTAAATAGTCAAGGAATTCAAGAAAATCGGTTAGAAGACTATATCGTGAGCGGACTAATCGACTTTGATGATATTGCTTATGACGAGCAAGCTAATTTGCTATATGACTTAGCTAGTCAAGTGGTTCATCATTTTCAGACATATCTTGAAGATGAAGAGATTCAGAAAGTATTGCAAGTCTATCAACGTTCGATCGCCGAGTTAATTCACGCTCAAATGCAACCACATTTCTGGGAAGAAGCATTGGGCTATGAAGTTAAAGTTAGTCGAGGATTCACAGAATTAAAAACATCTGCTTATACTGTATCTACCGATTCAACGCTAGACTTCCGCCAATCGCCTACCGATAAAAGCAACATGGCTAAATATTTGTTCGGTGGCTTTTCGCGGTGTTTATATCCATACCAAAAATTTCAATCAGATGCCGAACGAGTTTTAGCAGTAATTCTCGATCGCGAATCACTCAAATGGTTTAAACCAGCCAAAGGACAGTTTCAAATTTACTATCGGTGGCAAGGAGAAGATCCTGAATATCAACCTGATTTCGTTGCCGAAACCAGCGACACTATTTACATGCTAGAACCCAAAGCTCGAAATCAAATGGATGCAGAAGATGTAAAAGCGAAGAAAATTGCTGCGATCAAGTGGTGCAAGAATGCTTCAGATTACAATCAAAATAATGGTGGTAAGCCTTGGTGCTATACACTCATTCCCCATGATGAAATCAAAGAGAATATGACACTGAAAGGATTAAGTGCCAGATTTATTAGTAAATAGCATTTGCTCATTTACCCCAAGGATTCAGACATCATTATTACTACCACCCTAATCCTTACCCGACCACTCCCCCATTGCTACATTAACTGCAACTATAAATTTAATGCTTGAAATCAGCTCACTAACTTAGATCTACAGACTGACGGCTTGGATAAGTCAATAAATAAAGTTGGTATCGATCGAATCTTGACTTAGATAAAATTACCGAGTTGTTTACCCTATGAAATGGTGGCTAAACGCTTTGTGTTAACTTACTTGACAGCAGTAAAGAATACGAGCGTTTTCTTTACTTCCCCGCTCACGATTTATGGTTGCACTTAATGTGGTCTCAAATTTAGTATTGTGGGCTGGTTGCAAACAATGTGGTTCCAGTTGCAAATAATGTGGTCTCAACTGCATTTATAGTTGCAGCTAATGTGGTCTCAAATTGGCGGTTATTGTGATCCTGAATGATTAATATTGTGGGTCGGTGAGCGTAGCATTTGTCTGAACTTTTGCTAATGCATATGAAAAATTAGGGCTATTCCTGCTCCATCGACTGGCTCAGTTTGTGGAGGCGATCGCGCTCCAATAACTCAACTTGTGAACCATTAATACTAATCATCCCTTCACTGCTGAGTCGATAAAATGCTCTAGAAAGAGTTGCTGGAATAGTACCTAATGCCGCAGCTAGTTGGCTTTTACTCAAATCTAAATTCATAGTGCTGCTGGTATGATTCGGTACCGTCGATGCTACACTATCGCTCAGATTCAATAAGTATGATGCCAACCGTTGCGGCACATTTTTAAATGACAGTTCTTCAATCAATCTGCTCTGATTTCGCAAGTGCTGAGAAAGACTAATCAACAGATTAATCGCAATACCAGGAGCCTGATGGAGTAAATCAAGGAATGCCATTCGAGGGAAAAAGAGCGACTCTGTTGGCTCTATTGCCGTCGCTGATGCTGGAAAATATTTGCCATCCAATGCCGGAACTTCTGCAAAATTCTCTCGCGCATTCACAAAGTGGATGATTTGCTCTTTGCCATTGGCAGACACTTTAAAGATCTTGACCCGTCCCGTTTTTACAACAAAAAATCCTGTAGCTTCACTACCTTGCTGGAAGATTGGTTCTCCTTTGTTGAACTGTTTTAATTGGGCTATTTGAGCTACCGATCGAAGTTGCGATCGAGATAAGCCTCGAAAGATCCGTATTGTTTGCAACCAGTCTGTTAAATCCGAACCATCTGTCATTTACTTTACTACACGATCGGCGATCGGTCATCAACACTTTCTGTATTCTAACCCCTATGCTTAACGATCTTTTAATAACTGACTTGACTAAAGTCAAAGCATCCTACTGTGTCGATCTTCTATGCTGGAAGTTGTCAAGTTATCCATCCTCTCAGGAAAATTTTAATGACTTTATTTGAAAAACTCGGTGGTGAAGCAGCCGTTGACTTAGCGGTCGATCGCTTCTACGAGCGAGTATTACAAGACGATCGCATCAATCACTTTTTTGCAAGTGTGGATATGGTCAAGCAGCGAGAACATCAGAAAGCCTTTTTTACCTATGCTTTTGGTGGAACCGATAAGTATAACGGTCGCTATATGCGGGAATCTCATAAAGAGCTAGTGGAAAAGCAAGGTTTAAACAGTGAGCATTTTGATGCAGTAGCAGAAAATTTGATGATAACTCTTAAAGATATGGGGGTTGCCGAGGATCTACTGGCAGAAGTCGCGGCGATTGCCGCTGCACCTCAACACAAGCGAGATGTCTTGAATCAGTAGGCGGATTATCCTTTAAGTTTATTGTCGATGAAAAAACATATCATGGTTATTTCGGTACCCCTAATGGGTCACACCAACCAACTCATAGCACTATCTGAAGAACTTGTAAGTAGAGGTTACACAGTCAGCATTGCGATTCATCCAACCGCAAAAGCATGGGTCACCGATCGCAATATTCAGTTTATCCCTTGGAAATTTGAGTTGGCAGCCAGCGATGATGAATACATCACTCAGAAGGACACATTCTGGCACAAAATTTCTCAAGAACCTCATCCTTGGCGCAGCAACCAGTTGATGCTAGAAAGAGTCATCACTTTCTACCGTCCCATGTATGAATCGCTTAAGAGTCTTCTGCAAGAGCACCATCCTGACTGTTTAGTTATCGATCGAGCAGTGGTACCCGCGATCGACCTGGCAATCCAGCAGCAGTTGCCATTCATTATTCAAACTCGATTTTTAGGTAACTTTGTCAAGTCCAGTTTCGATCGACCGCAATTTGGCACTGATTACCCCATGCGGATGAATTTATGGCAAAAGACCCTTAATTTTCTCGATCCGCGTCTGGAATCGGTTTACCTTTTGCCCACAATGCTCAGGTTGAATCGGGTACGTCAGGATTGTGCTCAACGGCAAGATCTGCCCAGCCCCTGGGAGAATCAAACGATGATTGTAGGAACCTCATTTGGCATTGAACAACAGCGTCCACTACCTGCCAACGTTCATATGGTCGGCCCCATTTTTTCAAAAAACCGAAAATCTGTAGGGGATTCACTGCGACAGTGGTTAGAGTCAAACTTAGACAGAACTGAAGTAATTTACATGGCTTTTGGCACTCTGGCGACCCTCACTACCTGGCAAGCAAAAGCACTCCTAGAAGGGTTGGGGGAAACTGGGCTTAAGATTCTATGGTCGTTACCAGAAAACCAGCGATCAATTCTGCCTGCGTTACCCACTACTGTCCGAGTTGAATCTTTTGTTCCCCAAGCCGCAGTTTTATCTCATCCTAACGTCGTTGCTTTTGTGAGCCATTGCGGCATGAATGGTATTCATGAATCCCTCTATTATGGAAAACCAATTTTGGCTTTGCCTTTCTTTGGGGATCAGCATTACAACGCTGCGCGCCTAGTTGATTTAGGTGTTGCTTCAAAGCTTAACAAACACGATTTTAGTCGAATGGATGTGTCCAATAAAATCAATCAACTGCTGCACGATCGGTGCTATCGGGAAAAGGCTTTAGACATATCCATAGCGCTAAAACAAACTGATGGCTTGAATCAAGCGGCGCAAATTGTCGAAACAGTACTTCAACAAGCAATCTAACCTAGTACAGGTTGCTCGTTCGATTCTCGTGGAAACGCCGCATAACAATCTCAATGCACCGGAACAAAGTCAAGTAGTCGGTGAGATTTCAAGGATATTGGTGTCTGATGATTGAGAACGTTAGGCATCGCTACCTAAAGAACCTATAAAGGGTCTAAATAGGCACCACTTGGGTGACCCGCCACGCTCTAAATCCATCGCTAGTCAAAACCGTAGAGAATGGCTTACAGTATTTTGAATTGGACTGCAATGGCAGGATTTTCGCTGTGACCGTTAAGCCCAAGGTATGGAAGAAGCTCACAGATGCCCAAGCAAACTGGACAATGTGGGTAGCAG
>ENA-OFCF01000993-OFCF01000993.1-metagenomes-genome-assembly--contig:-NODE-993-length-11534-cov-4.888492_pt1 | contig 11534 bp, 8 predicted proteins | sample MGYA00153387_OFCF01 | MGnify analysis MGYA00153387
GGACAGGTGCGAGACAGGTGCAGGACAGGTGCAGGACAGGTGCAGGACAGGTGCAGGACAGGTGCGAGACAGGTGCGAGACAGGTGCGATGATGTGTACTCATACGTACAAGACCGGATACAGCACCGCCCCTGCCGCATCGATGTTTGTACCATGACGCCCGCCGATGTTCTCCCATTTGCACGTGCTGGTCAGCCGCAACAGCGCGGGCAGGCAGCCGACGCCCGGTACCCTGGCGGCACAGGCATCGTGATGATGAACCTTGGCGGGCCGGCCACGCTGGATGACGTTGAGCCGTTCCTGCTGCGGCTCTTCGCGGACAGGGAGATCATCCAGCTGCCGTTTCAGTCCATGCTCGGCAAGTTCATCGCGACTCGTCGGGCACCCAAGGTGAAAAAGCTCTACGACGCCATTGGTGGCGGCTCGCCGATTCTGGGTTGGACCGAGGCGCAGGGCCGCGCGATGTGCGAGCGTCTCGATGCACTGTCGCCGGAAAGTGCTCCGCACCGCTTCTACGTGGCATTCCGCTACACCACGCCGTTTGCTGACGACGCCGTGCAGGCGATGCATGCAGACGGTGTCACTCGCGCGATCGCGTTCACGCAATACCCGCAATGGTCCTGCTCCACGACGGGTTCCAGCCTCAACGACCTCTGGCGTGCACTCGCGCGCACCGGACTGGAGGATGCATTCACATGGAGCATCATCGACCGGTGGGGTGAGCACGAAGGCTTCGTGAGCTCCATGGCGCGGGCGATCGAGGACGGGCTCCAGCAGTATGCGCCCTCGGAGCGTGATGACGTCCTGGTGATGTTCAGCGCGCATTCGCTGCCGCTCTCGGTGATCGATCGCGGCGATTCCTATCCCGCCGAGATCGCGGCCTCTGTCAGTCGCGTGGTGCAGTCGCTGCAGGTGCCGAATCCGCACATGCTTGCGTTCCAGAGCAGCGTGGGCCCGGTGAAGTGGCTCGGGCCGAGCACTGAGACCATGATCCGACAGCTCGCAGCGCGTGGGCAGAAGAATGTGCTGGTCGTGCCCATCGCCTTCACCAGCGATCACATCGAGACGCTGTCGGAGATCGACATCGAGTATGCGGAACTGGCGCACTCGCTCGGCATGCATGGCTTCCGTCGGTCGCCATCGCTGAACGCTCGCGCGGAGTTCCTGGATGCGTTGGCCGACATCGTCGCCACACACCTCGCGGCAGCGAAGCCGTACAGTCCGCAGTATCGCCAGAATTGCCCCGGCTGCACGAACGCGGCGTGCCGCGGTGTACCGAGCCGCATGGCAGTGCGCGCGGAGTCGCATCCGATGGAGTCGGCCGCGAGAGGCTGACACACGGTCCTCCTGCCGGTGGCGATGTGCAGGCGTCTGGATTGCCCGCCTCGGTGCAGTGGTTAGGTCGTGACACCCTCACGCGGCACTCGCGCGTGGACCGTGTCACTCACAGGCTGGCACCGAACAATCGGCCCACCGCCGCCGATGCGGCCATGGCCAGCGCACCCCAGAACAGGACGCGAACGGCGCCAAGCCACAGCGTCGCACCGCCGACACGTGCGGCAAGCGCACCCAGCACCGCGAGCAGCGCCAGCGCGCTGCCCGTCACGAGCGTCGACAGCATGGGCAATGGAGCCATCGCGGCGACGGCCACGGGCAGCATCGCGCCGACCGCGAACGTGGCGGCTGACGCGAGCGCGGCCTGCAGGGGACGCGCAGCCGACATGTCCGTGATGCCGAGTTCGTCGCGGACATGTGCACCCAGCGCATCGTGCGCCATGAGCTGGTCGGTGACCTGTGCCGCGAGTTCCGCCGTCAGTCCGCGCGCGACGTAGATCGTGGTCAGCTCACGGCGCTCGCCGGCATCGTCGGTGTAAAGCTCACGTCGTTCGCGTTCAATGTCGGCGCGCTCCGTGTCGGCCTGGGAGCTGACGGAGACGTACTCGCCCGCCGCCATCGACATCGCGCCCGCGACGACGCCAGCGACACCGGCAATCAGGATTGCCGTGCGCCCGGTGCCCGCGGCCGCCACACCGACGACCAGGCTCGCAGTGGAAATGAGGCCGTCGTTCGCGCCAAGGACGGCGGCGCGCAACCATCCAATGTGCGCAGTACGGTGGAACTCTGTGTGCCGCATCATGTCGTTGGTCCGCGTGAATGACGAATGCGCTAGCCCGCCGCCGCCGGCACCGGCACCGGCACTTGAACCGTCCCCTGATCGGCCGTGCACAAAAAGTCGGCAAATCCAGCGCCGACCGGCCCCACACGCCGCGACCGGTCTGCCGTCGTGCCGTATTTCGTCCGCTCGGGAGCCTTTCTGGACGAACTCGCCGAGTTCAAGCAGGTCGCAGACGGCATGCCCATCGTCGTCCGCGCCACCCAATCGTCTTGTACGCGGTCGGCAGCGAGAGCGTGGTGATGCCGATTTTGGCGAGGGCCGCCGCCGTGATTCGGATGCCATGGTGAGCGACGGGACGCCGTGCGCAGGGCGTCGCGCGCCAAACGACCGCGCCGCACTGTATCGGCTTTCAGGTGCGGGAAGTTCGTGCGTTGCGTCAAGTAATCGGTCCATTCTGCCGACAGTTGCGTCATGCACGGTGTCGCGGCACGATTCGTGAACTGCAGAGCTCGTCGACGCATCGCGCCATGCAAATGCGTCGAGCATCACAAATTGTGACAGGCGATCGAACCGCACGCAGGCACGCGACGCTGCACGCGGCATCATGGAAAAGAATAGGGAAACGACAATGAAGAACATCGGCATGAAGCTCATCGATACCTCGGCCGCGACACGTCGCACTGGCATGCTGTTCGTGCTCTGCGCACTCGGCCTGAATGGATGCGCCTCGTGGAGCAGGAAAGGTCAGGGAGCCGCAATCGGCACGGCCGCGGGTGGCGCCATCGGTGCCGTGATCGGGAACCAGACCGGCTCCACCACGCGAGGGGCGATCATTGGCGCAGTCGTCGGTGGCGCCACGGGGGTGATCATCGGCAACCAGATGGACCAGCAGGCGAAGGAACTCCGCCAGGACATTCCCGGCGCCGTCGTTGCCCGCGTCGGTGAGGGCATCACGGTGACGTTCGCGTCAGGCTTGCTCTACGATTTCGACTCGGATGTCGTGCGTTCAGAGGCGGCGAAGAACCTGCGCAGTCTGGCGGCGAGCCTTGGCAGGTATCCGAATACCGACCTGCTGGTTTCGGGACACACCGACGCCGTGGGAACGAGCGCATACAACGAGGCGCTGTCGCTGCGCCGCGCGAGCGCTGCGTCTCGGTATCTCATCGAGCAGGGCGTGTCGACCGTGCGAGTGCGATCCATCGGGCGCGGTGAGGCGGAAGCGCTCGTGCCAAACGAGACCGAGGCAGGCCGTCAGGCCAATCGTCGCGTCGAGATCGCGATCTATGCAAACGAGGCGGCGCGCAAGAAGTAGAGCCCGCCGGGGGTGCGTCGCACCCTTCCCAGGTTGGAGGTCAACGACCAGTCGCAGCTGCGTGCCCCACGGGTCATGCGTCACTGCGGCTGGTCGGTCGTCGTGACTGGCATGCGCCACCGCAACGCCACCTAAACGCCACCGCAACGTCGCGGGAATGAAGCCGCGCGACCGTCGCCTGCGACGCATCGATATCAGTGCAGACGATGGTCCGCCTGTCAGGCGCGGATCATCCGACAGCGCCACGCATGCTGCGATCGGGATCGGCTGTTCGCGCCGTCAGGCACCGATGCATGAGGTCGATGTGGTGGAACGACTCCTGCCAGTCTGACCGAACGGCCACCTTTCTGCGCGATTGAGAAGGGGTCGCGCGCACGACGCTCATGTCGCGCTCGCTCAATCAGCCGTCGGTCACGTTTTCGGAGACACACATGCATCCAGTTCTTCTGCAACGCCGCCTCGCGTCGACATTCGCTGCGGTGGTTGCACTTATCTCGTCATCTGCAGTCGGTGCGCAGAGTGCGACCACGCTCTCACAGCCAACGAACACGCAGGAATTCGGGCTCGATGCCGGCGCGCTGTTCGGCCTCGGTGACCGATCGTCGGTGCAGTTCACGCTGCCTGCCGCACGTGCGCGCATCGGCTTCTTCCTGAACAACAACTCGCGCTGGTCCATCGAGCCCGCGGCAGGCCTGGCCTACACGAAGGTCAAGGACGTGCCGTATCAGTTCACGTACAACCTCGAAATGGGCGCGCTCTACCATTTCCGGGCCCCCTCCGACCTGATCAGCGCAACGCGCGCACGAGTCGCGTACCTGCGCCCGTTCGCAGGACTCGCCGGTGTCGCAACTGGCGGTGACAACGGTGGCAGCGACAATGAATTCAGCGTCGGCGCGGGTTACGGCGTCAAGATTCCGCTGCGTTCAGGACTGGCGCTTCGCATGGAAGCCAACTCAGGCTACGGTTTCGACAACAAGGCGCTGCGACTCGGCGCGTTCGCCGGCGTGTCGTGGTTCGCGCGCAGCATCATCCCGACGCCTCGCTGATACACCGGCCCGGACGTATCGTCATGCTCGCGTTGACGGTGCCGCGCAGGCGTGGTGTATTCGATGCGCGTCCACGAGCGCGTCGGGTTCACCATGCGCACGACGCGTGACACGGGCACGGCTGTTGCCACATGTTGTGACATCCCATAACACACGAGTCAGCAATGAGCGAAGGCTACAAGCACGACGCGAGCGACAAGAAGCTGGATCACGCGGCCGATGAGTCAAAGGCTGCGGACGCGAAGCACACGCCAGGCCCGAAGCACGACCCGGCGCAGATCGCTCGACATGACGACAAGGGCAAGGATCGTCTGTTCGAGAAGCGCGAGCAGCACGATGACGCCGACAAGGCGAGCGACCGTGCGCGGCTGGAGAAGGACGTCGCGAAGCACGGTCATCCTCATCCGGACGCCCCCACGGACGTCTGAAACACGCGGTCGCACGAACGGGACGCACTGGCATCCAGTGCGTCCCGTTCGTGCGTCATGCCATCCATCTCGGCATGCCACGCCAGGCTGCCCGACAGGCCGCACGTGGGCCGACTTCGTCCCGCTGGGCCGAGCCGGTCTTCGACGAGCCAATGGCGGGTGGGTGCGGGTCGCGTGATGTCGTCGCTCACGTGCACGGACTTCAACTTCTCGAGCCTGTCAGACGCGGTGTAAATCGCGCGGCGCAGGTCGAGAAACGCGGCACCCGTCACCAGTGGCGGGTGCCGCGTTCGGCGTGCTAGTCGCTCGCGCGGTGAGTTCTCGCCACATGGGCAACGTCGAATTCGCGCCAGTTCTGATGCATCGAGCTGCGCACCCAGGGCATCGCACATGGCGCGCCGCGTGACCGACACCCATGTTCCGGCCGCACGACACACCACTCGACGGGAGCGTCATGACCTACTTTCACGTGAACGTCATGTGGGCCATCGTACTCTTCGGTGTCCTGCTCTGGACGACGGTATGCGTGGTGCTGAACGCCGCGCTGCGACGTGGCATGGCCACGATGGGCATGGTGCTGAGCTACTCCGTGCTGGTCTGGATGCTCGTCGACCTGCCCGTGCGCGATGCGCTCACGACCTGGGCGCTGTTCGCGGTCGTCGGCGGAGGCGTGAGTTTCGTCTACGAGCTGTGGGCCAGGCGCCGCTATGCAGGCCGCACGCGAAGGCGCCGACCGCTCGTGCGCCTCGACGGCATTGCGCTCTGGCCGGCGCTGGTGCCGGACGCGTTCGGCCTGGTGCTGAACGACCTCGGCATCCTGCCGTCGGACGACCGCAGCGAGACGCACCAGGAAGACACGGTGCGCGCGACCGGAGCGCAGCCGGTGGTGACGAAGCGGCTGACGTGACGTCCGCTGCCGCAAATACCGGCCATCTGACGTGCAGTTGGCGCCCGCTCAGCCGCTGCGCGGCAGTGCCTCTGTCCGATGCCAGGCACGAATGCTCACGGCCTCCGACCGGTTGATCAGCGACTGCAACACGATCACCGCCGCCTCGACGCCGGGATTGTCAACCGGAAGCCGCATGCGTATCACGCGCTCGATCTCGGTGCGGAACACATCGTGGTCCACACGCAGCGCCTCCAGGTCCCAGCCCTGGTGACATCGACGCGCTCCATGATGCTCCGCAATCGTGCGCTGGATCGCGCTGCCGTCGCGCAGTAACTCTGCCGCTTCTGCGCCCGCCTCGCTCAGGATGATCAGGCTCTGGGCCAGATCAGCCAGAAAGCTCACGGCGTGATCCTCGAGCTCCGTGCGCCGCATCTCGGGGCCGAGTGGCACGGCAGCCCGCAGCCGGTCAGTGTAGGCCACCAGCACGACCTCGATCGACTGTCGCAGCACATCACCGACCGCGCTCAATCCCGGTGCATCCGCCGAGCCGTAGTCGGGTCCCGAGCGCGCGGTCCGCGCATCCGCCGACTCGGACATCGAACGGCCCTCGCGCGCGGCCGGCAACCAGAGCGTGAACGTGGACCCCTCGTCAGGAACACTCGTCAACGTCAGGTCGCCGCCCATCATCCGTGCCAGACGACGGCTGATCGCGAGGCCCAGCCCTGTGCCACCCTGCTGGCGCGTCATCTCACCGTCAACCTGATGGAACGCCTCGAATACCCGGCCCTGCTCGCTGTCGACGATCCCGACACCGGTATCAATGACGCGGACCGCTGTCCACGGCCCGCTGCCGCTGAGGCTTCCGGCTTCCGGCGGTGTGCCCTGCTCGCGAGAGCAATTGATCGTGACGGTTCCACCCTCGGATGTGAACTTCACCGCATTGGAAAGCAGGTTCAACACGATCTGCCGGACCCGATCCTCATCGCCCACGAATGGCTCCCCATCCTCCTGGGCGTAATCGTCCACGAGTCGAACGCTTTTCAATGCAGCCTGAGGTCGCACGAGGTCGACGGCCTGCAAAATGGCGGGGCCGGTCAAGGCATCCACGTGCAGCACGCGCAACCCACCTGCCTCGATCTGCGCCAGGTCGAGCACCTCGTTCACCAGTCCCAGCAGGTGCTCTCCACAACTGGCGATGCGGGCCAGATACTCGCGCTGCCCTTCGTTGACGGAACCGGCAATGCCGATATCCAGCAGCTGCGCATAGCCGAGCACCGCATTGATCGGGGTGCGCAGTTCGTGGCTCATCGTGGCGAGGAACGCAGACTTTGCACGGCTCGCCTCCTCAGCGGCCGAGGCCATGGCTTGCAGCTCGACTGTCCTCAGAAGGAGCTGTTCCTTTTGCCCCTCCAAGTCGCTTGCGTGCGCTGTCGCGGCGTCGGGCGGTGCGTTTGCGATCTGCTGCGCGCTCTCCGGTGCCGCATCGCTGGCGCGCAGCAATGCATCGAGTCGTTCGCCAGCAGAACCGGTCATCAAGCGACCTGAGTTGAAGTGGGGCGGACCGACCGGAAAAAGAGCATCTGCGCTGTATAGGTCAGCGTGCTGATCTGGTACGCCGCGGTGCAAGCTACCGGAATGATCGCTACTCGCAACACACGACGTTGGTAAGCCGCGCGGCGATATATCACACGAATTCATGCCTCCACGTGCTAGTCACGTTGCAGTGACGCTCTGCACTGTGCCATCGTTCATCGTGCTCGTCCTTGAAACAGAACAATCGCTCCCGACGCCTCGCGTGCCTGAAAAGCTGCCGGTTCGCATCCGTCGTGGCCCGTTACGCGCTGCCGATCTCCTGTTTGCCGGGTCTGGCGAGATGCGCGCGATCTGTCGTGACATCGACTGGTCGACCACGCCCCTCGGGATGGTCGAGCAGTGGCCGCTGAGCCTGCGCACGCTCACTGCCATGGTGATGGCGGCGGCGCACCCGATGTTCCTCTGGTGGGGACCGGCGTACGTCCAGCTCTTCAATGACGCGTACCGGCCGAGTTTTGGGTCAGGCGACCGTTTCCGGCACGCCGTCGGTGCATCGGGACCAACGTTCTGGACCGAGATCTGGGCACAGGTCGGCGCCGACGCCGCGGCAGTACAGGCGGGCAGTGGCGCTGTGTCGCATCACGATCAACTCGTGCCGATCCTGCGCAACGGCGTCATCGAGGATGTCTGGTGGAGCTATAGCTACAATCCGGTGCATGACGATGATGGGCAGATCGCGGGCGTGCTCGTCGTGTGCGAGGAAACGACGACGCGCGTCCTGGCCGAGCGCGTTCAGGTGCAGCTTCGCGAGGACGCCCGGCGTGCCGACCGCCGCAGCGCGAGGATCATCGAACAGATCACCGACGAGCATCTGACGCTGGATTCGGAATTCCGCATCGTCACGATCAACGCAGCAGCGGAGCGCAGTCTTGGCGTGCCGCGCGAACATCTCCTCAACCGCACACACTGGGACGCGTTCCCCGCATCAGTCGGGTCGGTTGCCGAGATGCACTACCGCCGCGCAATGGCGGAGCGCGTCGAGATCCACTTCGCGCACCGGTATGTGGGCGAAGGCTACGACAGGCACCTCGAGATCGATGTCTATCCCACCGACGACGATGGGATCGCCGTGTTCTGGCGCGACGTGACGGATCGGGTGCACGCCGTGAAGACACTGGGGGAACTCGGCACGCGATATCGCACGCTGTTCGAGAGCATCGACACCGGCGTCGCGCTGATCGAGATGGTGTATGATGGCGCCGGCGCTGCAGTGGATTATCGCTTTCTCGAAGTGAATGCCGCGTTCACGACGCATACTGGAATTGCGGATGCCGTGGGACAGATGGCGCGCACGCTCATACCCGACCTCGAACCGTTCTGGATCGAGACGTACGCCCGGGTCGCGGCGACGGGAGAGTCCACGCGCTTTCAGCACGGCTCCGCGGGAATCGAACGCATGTTCGACGTGTTCGCGCATCGCATCGGCGAACCGCAGGAGCACCGCCTCGGATTGGTGTTCACCGACATCACTGCCGCGACACGCGCAACCCGTGAGCGTGACGACCTGCTGGAGTCACTGGCACTCGAGCGTGCGAAGATCGAGGAGGTCTTCTGCCACACGCCCGCCTTCCTCGCCGTGCTCGAAGGTCCTGGCCATGTGTTCACGCTCGTCAACACGGCGTACTACCAACTCGTCGGTCATCGTGCACTGCTTGGCAAGCCGCTCTTCGAGGCCATCCCCGAAGCGATCGGGCAGGGGTTCGATACGTTGCTCGACCGTGTGCTGACGACGGGTGAGCCATTCGTCGGCATAGCGGTGTCTGCGACGTTGCTGCGCACTCCAGGCGCACCGCCCGAAGTGCGGTTCGTCGACGTCACGTACACGCCCCTGCGCGCGGTCGGCGGTGTGGTCACCGGCATCATCGCGAGCGGCGTGGATGTCACCGCGCAGATCAGGACGCAGCGCGAGCGGGAGCACCTGCTGGAAGCTGCGGAAGCTGCGCGCGCGGAAGCGGTTGCGGCAAACCGCGGCAAGAGCGATTTCCTGGCGATCATGAGTCATGAACTGCGCACGCCGCTCAACGCCATCGACGGCTACGCGGAGCTCATGGAACTCGGTATTCGCGGTCCGGTCACCGACGAGCAACGCCACGACCTTGGGCGGATCCGCAAGAGCCAGGAGCACTTGCTCGGCCTGATCAACGGCGTTCTGAACTACGCGCAGGTCGAAGCGGGCGCCGTGCATTACGACATGGAGGCCGTGAGTGTGGAGGAGAGTCTGTCCACGTGCGAAGCCCTCACCATGCCGCAGGCGCGCAGCAACGGCCTGACGCTGCATCGGGAGTCGTGTGATGCATCGATCATCGTGCGCGCAGACCAGGAGAAGTTGCAGCAGATCGTGCTGAACCTGCTGTCGAACGCCATCAAGTTCACCAACGCCGGTGGCCGGATCACGCTGCGGTGCGTGCGTTCGGCACACTCGGACGCGCCGGTCCGCATCGAGGTGACGGATACCGGCATCGGTATCGCTGGTCATCAGGTCAGCCGCGTGTTCGAGCCGTTCGTGCAGGTGGACGCAGAACTCACCCGCACGCGCGCGGGCACCGGTCTGGGGCTCGCGATCAGCCGCGACCTCGCGCGCGCCATGGGCGGAGATTTGAGCGTCACGAGCACGCTCGGCGCCGGAAGCACATTCACCCTGACGCTTCCGGCTGCCTGAGCACTGAATGACGGGTTGTGCGCTGCACCGTGCGTCTTTTTTGTCAGCTGAGCAGCAGTTCCAGCTCGGCCCGCCCGATCGACGCCAGTCCGCCGCGATCTGCCGTGAGCACGGAGTCGGCGAGTGCACGCTTCGTCGCCTGCAGCGCAAGGATCTTCGCCTCGATCGTGTCACGCGCCACCAGTCGCGTGGCCACCACGCGTCGCGTCTGTCCAATGCGGTGCGCCCGATCAATTGCCTGCGCCTCGACCGCGGGATTCCACCACGGATCGAGCAGGTACACGTAGTCGGCGGCAGTGAGGTTCAGGCCTTGTCCCCCGGCCTTGAGACTGATCAGGAACACGGGGCAGTCTGCGTCATCCTGGAATCGGTCCACCCGCGCCTGTCGATCGCGCGTGCGACCGTCGAGATACTCGTAGCGCACGCCGTCCGCATCGAGCCGTTGTCGCACGAGCGCCAGCAGTTCCGTGAACTGCGAGAACACGAGCGACTTGTGCCCCTCGGCTGCGATGGCGATCAGTGCGGGAATCAACGCGTCGAGCTTCGCGCTTGGCAGCGCGTGCTTCGACGGATCGGCCAGCGCCGGATGACAGGCGGCCTGCCGGAGCCGCAGCAGCGCTTCGAGGATGTGAAGCTGCGACTTCTGAATTCCGTCGCGAGCGACGCGCGCCATCACCGTGCGCTGCGCGAGCACACGCACGGCGTCGTAGAACTTCCGCTGCTTCGGCTCCAGTTCCACCTCCAGCGTCTGCTCGATGCGCTCGGGCAGTTCCGGCGCGACATGCTCCTTGGTACGGCGCAGGATCAGGGGGCGCAGCGCGCGCGCCAGCACCGACTGCCCGTCTGCGACCACGTCATGCGCGATGCGTGCGTCGTCGGCCGATGGTGCCGCCATCTGTCGTGCAGCTGAGGCGAATGTCGCCGACGCGCCGAGCATGCCGGGATTCAGGAATTCCAGCAGGCTCCACAACTCTTCGATGCGATTCTCGATCGGCGTGCCGCTCATCGCGAGCCGGTGCCGCGCACGCAGCAGCCGGCTCGCTTTCGCCGTCGCCGTGGACGCGTTCTTGATCGCCTGCGCTTCGTCGAGAATGGCGTAGTCGAATTCGACGCCCGCCAGCATCGGCGCGTCGCGCCGCAGGCTGCCGTAAGTCGTCACGATCACATCCACCTGCGTCGCGTCGATCGACTCCGGCCTGCGCTCGCCCTGACTGAAGTCTCTGATGCGCAGCGCTGGCGTGAAGCGTCCGGCCTCGCGCAGCCAGTTGAACACGAGGGAACGCGGCACCACCACGATGCTGGGACCATGCCCCTCCAGCCGCCGCGTCTCGAGCAGCGCCAGCACCTGCACCGTCTTCCCAAGGCCCATGTCGTCGGCCAGGCAACCACCCAGACCAAACCTCCGGAGAAAATGCAGCCAGCCCAGCCCTTCGCGCTGGTACGCGCGCAGTGTGCCCGTGAAGGTCGGCGGCGCATCGGCGGGGGCTACGC
>ENA-OFCF01000994-OFCF01000994.1-metagenomes-genome-assembly--contig:-NODE-994-length-11533-cov-2.633821_pt1 | contig 11533 bp, 9 predicted proteins | sample MGYA00153387_OFCF01 | MGnify analysis MGYA00153387
TTAAAGGAGGATTTTAGCTGGAGTTAATTGAAATATCAAACTATTCTCAAAAACCTGTAGGGGCGGGCGATGCCCTGAGCGTAGTCGAAGGGTTCGCCAATAATCTTAAAAGCTGCAAATAGGTCAAATAAACCCGCCCCCACCCACAAGAAAGTCGTTGATTAATATTGGTATTAAATTTATTAAAAACTTTTTTAAATCACAAATTAACTAGGCTCAATATAGTAAGGTAAACAAATGAAACGAATATTTTTAGTTGGAGCCCCGAGAAGCGGTACGACAATTCTTCAAAGTTTATTAGCAGCCCATCCAGAAATTATTTCTTTTCCTGAGTCTAAGTTTTTTCACTATTTGCTGTATGAGGAGTTTGCAGCAAATCTACCAAATAGATTGGCAAGTTTTTTTAGTAATGAGATTCATCGCCCTGAGTTGTTGAATGATTTTGATGACAACCAAACTGTCGCAAATAAAGCTAGTTGGTTTGTCAGAATTTTAGATGGTTTGGCTGTAGAAGAAAATAAAAGTATCTGGCTGGAGAAAACACCGGAACATATATATTTTATTGAGGATATTCAGAGTCTGGTACCGGATGCTAAGTTTATCCATATTTTGCGAAATGGTATGGACACCATAGCTTCTATGTATGAAGCTACGAGAAATTTTACCGATTTGTGGGGTGGTGTTTGGGATTTAGAACACTGTATCGATCGCTGGAAATACGCAATGTTAACTAGCCATAAATATGTTAACACCTCTAATCATATATTGGTTAAATATGAAGAGCTTGTAGATAATAAAACTCATATTTTGTCTCAAATTTGTATTTTTTTGGAAATTGAGTATGATGCTGGGATGCTAATTAATTATAAGGCAAAAGCGGCGAATCTGAGTTTGAATTTACCTTGGCATCAAGGAATTGCCAGAGATATCCAAAGCACTAAGATTCACAAATATCATCAGATTTTCAACCGCAATCAAATTCAATCTATTTTAACTCAAATCCAGTGGGTTAATTCTGAAGTTGCCTATAAATTTAAGGTGGAGGTGAGTCAACCAATTTCGGATATTGAGATTCCCCTAATATTCGATCGCCTTTACTGTACAATTGAACTAGAGGACACTGCACTCGGAATCATTGAATTGCCTGTCTGTGACGGGATGGTGGCTGGTGTAGTGTTGGCTGATGCGATCGCATCTCAGTTTGCTTGGCCAATTATTGATCGCTTTTTTCGACAAAATCCCGAAAATCCGCTGTTTGATTGGACGCTATTTTTACAGGCAATTTGGAATCGCCCGAATTGGCTTCAGGCTTATTTTTACAATCCAGAAACAGCCGATGAAACATTCACAATCAACCTTGATAAAGACTTGATTGTTGTGGAGGTTAGCCAAGAATTACCTAACATCAAAGTTGAGCTTTCCGAAATTGATGTGCTGGTAAAAGTCGGCGGTGTTGCTATCGGTATTATAACTGTTGCGGTTGACAATAACTTTGTTTCTGCTCAAAAAGTGCGATCGGCAATTACTCAAAATAGCGGTTTTGAATTGTGTGTCGCGTGCGTGCGGGAAGCTTTGCTGGGAAAACCACTACACAGTGAGATGTCACTGCGATCGCGCTTAACCGATGCTGCTCAAAAAAGGGCGAATTCACCCAACTGGTTGAATGCACCAGGTTCTGGGGGCATTTACCCGCAAGATGCGATGATGTTCGGGAGGCGCGAAAGTGCGATCGGCACCAGTGTCAATCGTCGGGCCGCACTACCAGCAGCGGCGATACGAGAATTAATAGAAACAGCGGCAATTGCAGGGGAACCGATAACCCAAATTCCCTTAGAAAATGAGTTGCCAAAACAAGTATTTTATGCACCGGAAATCCTTTGGCGAAAGTCGCCCTATCGAGAAGTTTCTCAATCATTTCAACCTCAATTCTTTGACAATAATACTGTTACTGAAAGCTTACCTATTCTCGCTTACAATCGCATTTGTACAGATATTTTTGAACAACACTTGCAGTATCTGAAAGATGCTGGTTATTATAGTACGAGTTGGGAAGATTGGCAAAGTGCGAAACTGGCTAAAATTCCTTTACCAGGTAAAGCTGTACTTCTGACTTTTGATGGTGGCTATCTCGACTTTTTTAACTATACTTTCCCTATGCTAAAACGCTTTGACTTTACAGCAACTGTTTTTTTAGTAGCAGAGTCAATCGGAAAGACAAATAGTTGGGAAAAAGCAGACTCTGAACAAGTACAATTAATGGGATGGCCCGAAATTCGGCAATTGCGAGATGCAGGGATTGAGATTGGTTCCATGTCTGCTACTTATCAACCTCTGACTAATTTGTCACCCACAGAAATTGTGCGGGAAGGGGCAAAATCTCGTGCTATCTTGGAACGAGGATTGGGAAAACCTGTCAAATGCTTTGCTTATCCCTATGGAAATGTTGATAAAATTGTAGAAAATTTAGTTGGTGCGATCGGCTATACTTATGGTGTGTCCTATGAATCAAAATTTAGCAATTTTAACAATTCTTTATTATCGCTACCGCGCATTCAAGTTACCACAGAAAATTTCCGGCAATTAGGTTTGTAGATTTTATAACTGGTTCCCCGGCTCTGCCTGGGAACCCATGTCTAGAGGCTCTGCCTCGCTTTATAACTGCTTAGTCAGCTTTGCCTCGCAAGAGAAAGGAAAATTGGAGGCAGAGCCTCCGGATCTGCGTTACCAGGCTCTGCCTGGTAACGAGTAATCTTAGTCCGCGCAGGCGGACTTCGTATGTGTAGATGCGGTTTCAACCGCCGAGTTTTAAACGAATTTCAACCACCAAATTTCTGAATAAAACCCTGAATTTTCCTACTCAAATAACCACCCAATCCTCTTGAAATCTTCTCAAACTTATACTCAAACAAAATATCCATCACATCTTCAGTTTTCATATACTTCAAATAATCAATTGTTTTATCGGTAAGTACATCATTCACATCATCGATATACTTTCTCACCGCCAATCTTTCCGAAATATGCCATTTCTTATCAAACTTGCGGTGCATTTCCGTCTCATAACCCCGAAAATCTGATATTTTGCCATCCAAATATTTTTGAATGTATTTTCCCGCTATTTCCGCGCCATCCATCCCGTGTCTGATTCCTTCACCGCCCAAAAAGTTAACCGTCGAGACAGTATCGCCGATCGCAATTATGTTATCCTGGCAATAAATATCCTTCAAACCCTGACTGTATTTCAGCGTTGAACCGTGTTTGTCAATAATTTTATAACTTTTAGACTTCAGATACTCATCAATCAGTAAATAAATATACTTTTTCAAAGGTTCCAAATTCTTCACACTTTTCGGATCTAAAAAAATGCGTCCCGCACCAACTTTCAGCCGATTTTGTTCCATCGGAAATATCCAGGAATAACCCTTCGGCATCCATTTATCGCCCAAAAAGAAGATTAAATCATTGGCATATTTATTATATATTTCTGGTTCTACTTCAATTAAATATTCTATACCAGTTCCTGACAAGAAATCAGGTTTATCATTTTCCTTCTCATACATAACCGCCCTAGCAAAACCAGTCGCATCAACCAATACTTTCGCGCTAACTTGGATGATTTTGCCGTCGGATAGCTGTTTGAATTCTACAATGGTTTCACCGTTGGCTTGTGAATGTTTTATGTAGCGACAACCAAGCCAAACCTCACTTCCGTTTCCCTGAACTTCGCTGGCTAGAAATGCTCTAAATTTAGCAAAGTTTAAAACAACTCCCAAGCTTTTAGGAGATTCCCAAGTTTGACTGACTTTGCTAGTTTCAATAGTAAGTTTGTGCCAATAACTGCCGATTACTGGGTCAGGCAAATCGAATTGTGAGAGAGTTCCTAGAGGTGTGGCGGCGCTGGAAAAGTCATTTTTATTAAAACTATGATTTTGTTCTGCAAGTAAGACTTGACGACCAGATTTTGCTAATATTCTTGCACAGTGGCCACCTGCGGGGCCTGCTCCTACTATTACTATATCAAAACTTTTTAAAGTCATCTTGCTATTAATTCGCTTCCAATGTCAAAACACCCGCTGAAATATCAACTACCAAGCGCCGATTTTTCAACAACTGGCGGCCGATTAAAACTTCGGGTACTCCCGCACCCACATGAACAGGAATGTCAAATTCTTGACCCTCAATACGCATTTTTCCTGCATAAAGATCGAAATTAAATTCTCCTTTACATATGTCCAATCAAGTCCATCTAAATCTTGATCGTTTATAGCTAACCAGCCCGAAAAACCTGTATCTAGCAGGGCATCAACAGGTAATTCTAAGCCGTTATCAGCAATCAATTCAATTTCAAAAAATAGCTCATCCTCATCACCAAATGTTCCTTGAATCATATCGTGCCACAAACTCCGGTTTCATTGATCCGAAAGACGTGCAATTTAACTTTCGGGTATTTCTCATGGGCTATGTTTGCAACTAGCATATCATCCTTATCGATAAAATGTTCTCCGCTGTCGGGTTCAACGGCCATGTACCAGTTGTAGTGGGTTTTAATCAATTCTGGTTTGAGGCGATCGAAAATTGGTTTGCAGCGCTGATAAAATGCTTCTCTTTCAGCATACCATTGGGCTATTTCTTCTGAAGAACGTGTGCGTTTTTGATGTAATTTTTTTCGGGGCACTGTGCGAGTTGGGTTGAGATAAGTCATTGTTGATTCTCCCTTGTCGTGAAACTTTCATTCAATCATATCATAACTGGTTAACTGGTTCCTAGGCTCTGCCTAGGAACGAATGTCTAGAGGCTCTGCCTCGTTTTGGAAGTAGAGGGAAAATTGGAGTCTGGATCTGCGTTACCAGGCTCTGCCTGGTAACGAGTAAGATTAGACGCTAACCGGAGACTCTTTGCGGCTGAATGTTGCCAAGATTCGATCGCACATTTGCGACGGATTCAATCCCAAAGTTGCAAAGGATTGTTCAGGAGTTGCATGATCCACCAATGTATCAGGTACACCTAACCGCATCAATGGAACCAGGATATTATTATCTAACAAAGCTTCGGCTACTGCTGAACCAAATCCGCCCATTAAACAGCCTTCTTCCATTGTGACAACTTTGCCGATTCGCTGTGCCAAAGGCAAGATTAATTCGGTGTCTAAAGGCTTGACAAAACGCGCATTAATCACGGTTGCTTCAATGCCATGTTCGCTCAACATCTCGGCGGTTTGCATTGCCGGATAGACCATTGAACCGTAACCTAAGATTAGCACGTCGTCGCCGTTGCGAAGAATTTCCGCTTTGCCGATCGCCAATTCTTCCCAACCTTCTTCCATCAAAGGCACGCCGTGACCGTTGCCACGCGGGTAACGCATCGCGATCGGACCACTGGTATGATTGACTCCCGTGACTACCATCCGCTGCAATTCTGCCTCATCTTTTGGAGCCATAATTGTCAGATTTGGCAAGCATCGCAAGTAGGCAATGTCATACATTCCTTGGTGAGTTGGGCCATCAGCACCGACGATTCCGGCTCGATCCAAACAGAAGAAAACGGGCAAGTTTTGGATACAAACATCGTGAACAATTTGGTCATATCCCCGCTGCAAAAAAGTCGAGTAAATTACAACAACTGGGCGCATTCCTTCGCAGGCTAAGCCAGCCGACAATGTGACGGCGTGCTGTTCGGCAATGCCGACATCAATGTACTGTTTCGGCAGTTTTTCCTGAAGCTTGTCTAGGCAAGTTCCCGTTGCCATTGCCGCAGTAATACCGACAATTTTCGGATTATCTTCTGCTAGCTTAACTAGACAGTGGGCAAACACTTTCGAGTAGGCTGGAGGCTTGGGTTTGGTGGAAGGAATGCCTTTACCAGTCGCTAAATTAAACGGATTTTGGGCATGATATCCTACTTGGTCTTTTTCGGCGATCGCATATCCTTTGCCCTTCACCGTTACAACGTGAACTAACACTGGCCCTTGGATGGTATGACCATGTTTGAAAGTAGCAATTAACTCTTCCAAATTGTGTCCATCTACCGGCCCCATGTAAGTGAAGCCTAATTCTTCAATTACGGCTCCAACTTTCGACACAGCTAACCGTTTCATCCCTTCTTTGAGGCGTTCCATTTCTGGAGTAAATGTTTCACCCACAAACGGAATTTGTTTGAATTGTTCCTCTAAGTTATCTTTGAGAAATTGCACCGGCTGCGAGAGTCGCATCTTATTCAAATAGCGGGTAATTGCGCCGACATTGGGCGAGATTGACATCTCATTGTCGTTGAGCACTACCATCAAATTGGTTTTAGGCATATGGCCCGCGTGGTTAATCGCTTCGAGTGCCATACCCCCTGTCAGTGCACCGTCGCCAATGACTGCTACAGTTTTAAAGTTTTCGCCTTTGAGGTCGCGCGCCATTGCCATTCCTAGAGCGGCGGAAATGCTCGTAGAAGCGTGACCAGCACCGAAGTGGTCAAATTTGCTCTCGCAGCGCTTGAGATAGCCTGCAACGCCGTCTTTTTGACGTAGGGTGTGAAAATTGTTGTAGCGGCCAGTGATCAACTTGTGTGGATAAGCTTGGTGGCCGACATCCCAGGTAACTTTGTCGCGATCGAGGTCTAGTGTCTGGTACAGTGCTAAAGTCAGTTCAACTACGCCCAATCCGGGGCCGAGGTGGCCGCCACTGGCTGCTACAGTTTCTAAATGCTTTTCTCGAATTTGTCGGGCAATTTGTTCGAGTTGATGAATCGATAAGCCGTGTAATTGGTTTGGGTGAGTTAGTTCGCTGAGATGCATATTTTAAAATCTTGCTCCTGTGAATCAGGACGAATCCTTAACAGCTATAGGTTGAGCCTGCGACGCTTAAGACGTGCAGGTTAGAATAGTTTAACGGTTATTTGCAAAAAACAGTGAGGTGTAACAATTTTATTATTTCTGAATTGGTAGTAATTGTAAATAAATTGTTAAAAATCAATACAAATACTGATTAGGTTGCTAGTCGCTGATGGCTAATTATTAGTTGAGCGGGGATCATTAGGAATTTACAACAACTTGTTGTATTGAAGGGTGACAGTATTCGCAGAGATATTTAGCTCGTTGTCGTATAAGTTGTCGAGTGCGATCGGACACCATTTAGCTTGGGTAGAAAGTTGGGCGTTAATCAAGGTAAAAATTCGGGATAATTCGATAATCCCAGCTAATTCTGGAATTTCATCGGCAGTTAGCAAATCTAGTTTTTTTCTCTCAAGCAGTTCTTCCATTCGAGATTGGAGCTCGTCGGTAAATCTGAATAAGTAAATATTCCCAAACTCTACCATTTTAAGGCCTTGGGGCATTAAGGAGGAAGGTTTCACCATTAATTGAGTATTCATAGGGATTAAAGCTCTCAGATACTCTTGAAATATTGTATAGCACACTTCGACTACGCTCAGTCACCAGAAGTACAATGAAGGATCGATCGCACTTATCATCAAATACGATCGCCCTCATCAAAATTACAACATTCGTTCTAATTGAGCCGATCGTACTTCTGGCAATTTCTCATCCCCTGTCGTATCAAAAACGATCGCGTGTTTAGTCGCCGGTAACAACCGCCGCAAAATCTGGATATATCTATCAGCATCACCTCGACGGTGGAATCGAGCAACCACCAATCGCTGCATATTTGGCAATTGCCGCACAATACACCAGGGATGAATGTTTAATTTGGGCTTGGATGTTGGTATCATAGGAAAATCCTTCCCCGCGTTTGCGGGGTGTGATAGAAAAAGGCGATCGCCCTCAAGTTTTCGAGGCTAGGTGGGCGATCGTTTTTAGTTATTCTTATATTTAAGGTTAATACTAACCTGTTGTCAAGGGCAAAATGGGGCGAGTTAGACTAAAGATTCGAGAATTGGCAGAAGAAAAGGGCTGGACGCTGCAAGATGTCGCAGATCGCTCAGGAGTGAATTACAACACGGTTAAGGGCTATGCTAGACGGGATGACGGCATGAGTACGGTTGACCTTAGCGCCGTTCAGAAAATCGCCCTGGCTTTTGATGTAATGATTGAAGATTTAGTCGAGTTTTTGGACTAGGGGCGATCGCACTAATGGGATATGCGAGGTTGCTAATTCGAGACCTTATATCAAATCCGTCAGCATCCGAACCATTCATCTCTCTCTTCTCTTCCTCTGCGTTCTCTGCGCCCTCTGCGGTTAAATCATTCCTATTTCTTCGTCCGCGGAGGCGGACATTGTTTGACAAGACGCGGTTTCAACCGCCGAGTCGCTAAACCCGCGTTTGACTACGCTCAATTTCTGCCAACAACTCCTCTCCACTCTTCGCCGGTTCCTTACAAGTCAAAGACTCACAAACCAACCCAACAATCCCTTCAGGCAAATCAGTCTCAACCCGAAAAATAGCAGTCGGATAATACTGTGAAATCAACTCAGGAATTAGCTCAGGAGTCGTGCGAATCAAAGTAGAATGCTGATACCAATCCAGCGCCGAAATCAGACTCGGACAAGCTTGGGGAGCATCTTGCACAATACTGCTGAAAGCTTGCAAACCTTGTTCCGCGCGATCGAGAAATTCCAAATTTTGATCCAACAGCGCTAAACGAACCAAAGAGGCGATCGCAATTCCATTAGCCGCCGGAGTAGCATTGTCCGTATAACTGCGTTCCCGCACCAACAAATCGCTGCTAGCATCCTTCGCAGTATTATAATATCCCCCCAATTCTACACTCCACAAAAACTCATCAAACTCTGATTGCACTTCCACAGCCTTCTGCAACCATTTATCACTTTCTACAACTACTGACAAACTCCCTTGATGCAAATCCAGCAATGCTTTAATAAACAAAGCATAATCTTCCGACTGCGCCATCACAGCCGTTTCACCATCATAATTCAATCGATGAAACCGCCCATCAATCCACTGATGCTCTAAAATAAAATCAGCAGCCTTTACCGCCAATTCCAGATATTCCAAATTCCCAAAAACAGCAGCAGCCCTAGCCAAACCAGAAATCATCAAGCTATTCCAAGCTACAATCATTTTAGTATCAGTAACTGCCGGAATTCTACCAGGCCAACTATCATTTTTAGCTTCCTGATTATTTCGGGCTGGCGGAAAAGTTTTTACAGTATCGGGATGACCGCCGTAACGAACTTGAAAGAGTTTCGCCAAAGCCATTTCTACCGTTTCGCTCAATTTCTCGTAATGGTGCCGCTGCAATACATTTTTTCCTTCAAAATTCCCGGCGCGACTAACAGTAAATTGTTGTTCAATTTCTACCAATTCCTCAGCAGTCAACAGTTGTTCTAGTTCGCTATAAGTCCAAACATAAAACACTCCTTCTTCCGGTTCAACTTCCTCAGAATTGTTAAAACTGTCAGCATCTTGTGCAGCGTAGAAATAGCCTGTAGGTGCAGTCATTTCACGCTTCAACCATGCTACAGTCCCCGCGATCGCACTTTCAAAAGCCGGTTCTTGAATTCCCGCACTCCAGAGATTAGCTAAATACTCAACAATTTGCCCGTTGTCATAGAGCATTTTCTCAAAGTGTGGGACAGTCCATGTGTCATCAACTGTATAACGATGAAATCCGCCAGCAACATGATCGTAAATACCGCCTAATGCTAGGTCTAATCCGCGCTGAGCACAGGCTTGTTGGCTATCATGTTGAGATTCAAAATCAAACCGTATTCCCCGCAGTGCTAACTCAGCATAGGGCATCATCGGAAAACAGGGAGCGCGATTGCCAGTGGCAATAATTCCGGTGTTGAGTTCTAGGCCTTTTTGGAATACTTCTCGACTTAGTTCTGCTGTTCCTGATGACAGCATCGCCGACTGTTGGAGGTTGCCTAAAATTTCTGATTTGAAGGTTTCTAACTTGGCTTTATCTGTGTCGTAAAAGCGACGAATTGCTTGCAAAACTTCTAAAAAGCCTGGTCTTCCGTAACGCGGTTCTACGGGGAAATAAGTGCCACCATAGAAGGTAACTTTGTCATCGGGGGTGAGAAAAACGTTGAGCGGCCAACCACCTTGACCAGTCATCATTTGCAAGGTTTGCATATAGATGCTGTCGATGTCTGGGCGTTCTTCCCGATCGACCTTTATGGCAATAAAATGCGAATTCATGTATTCGGCGATCGCGCGATCGGAAAAAGCCTCCCCTTCCATCACCGTACACCAGTGGCAGCTAGAGTAGCCAATTGACAGAAAAATCGGTTTGTTTTCGCTCCGGGCCGTTTCTAGGGCTTGGTCACACCAGGGCCACCAGTCGATCGGATTTTCGGCGTGTTTCCGCAGGTAAAGGCTTTGGGATTGGGCAAGACGGTTGACCATAATCAAATCCACTTTAACTCATACTAAGTAAGCTTATCAGTTCTCTAGCAGTTTAGCGCGAGATGTTTGAGTTGAGTTGTTGCCCATAATCATGTTTTAATATTATGCCTGATTATCGCGATCTAACATGAGTTTATGATCTCCGAGAGCCTTCAATCAACGGCTAGGACAATTTTTGCTGAGTACGGCTGCTCCTTTTGCTGTTCTAAAACAGTGTCAAGCTGAATCTTTGGAGACAGCTTTATACCTAATTAATTTTAACAAATTTTTAGCAAAAATTGAGCCTTAAATAGAATTATTAGTTCCGAGATTTTCAGGAAAAGAGCGGCAGAAACTATACGAAATAGAGGTTCCGAAAACTAGGTTCCATAAAATAGATTCATCCATTTAGTCAGCCCCAGTTACGGATAACAAGCAATAAACAGTTACTGAAACCTGTCCCTATCTATTGGTTGGACTCCCAATATACTTACGAGAAAATACGTAAGTATGCTTCTATCTAGGCATTTTCACTAAGTCCCATGAGCGTGCCAAAGCTTCATCAAATCTTCATAAAACCTACTTGCCTTAACCTGTATTTTGGTTTATATTGAAAAGGTCAAAGAAAAAAACTATCAGTCCACTCAACTTAGAAAAGGTGTCAACCATGAAATCATTATTAACTGTAGTCAAATCGATGTTAGCTGTTGCCGGTGTCGCCGCTCTTAGTGCAGTATCCGCAGCACCTGCCTCCGCTTTCAGCTTTGGTAATATCGTTGGTGGCGATACGCCTGGAGATGCCTATCAAAGCAGCTTTACATTTGACGTAATTGACCAGGGTGCATCAGTTCTTTTTAACATCTCCAACTCTGGAAATGCCGCAGCCTCTAGTATGTTTATCAGTGAAGTTTTGTTTGATGATAATAACTTTCTGTCTAATGCCGTGGCTAACGTTGGCAACGTTGGTCAGGTAGCCTTTAGTGGTGGTCCTAGTAACGATCAGTTACCTCAAGGTGGTAATGGCTTCACCACAGACTATGCCTTCTCAAGAAATACTGGTGCTGGTAATGCATTTGGTGTCCAAGGTGGCGAAACTTTGGGATTGAGCTTTAATGGTAATTATGCTAACGTAATTTCCGCTTTGAATAGCGGTGCCTTAAAATTAGGTTTGCACGTTCAAGCATTACCAAATGGTGCAAGCGATTCTTACATCAGCAGTATCAGTGCTGCCAACACT
>ENA-OFCF01000995-OFCF01000995.1-metagenomes-genome-assembly--contig:-NODE-995-length-11523-cov-2.966254_pt1 | contig 11523 bp, 9 predicted proteins | sample MGYA00153387_OFCF01 | MGnify analysis MGYA00153387
GGGGCAAAAAACTAATACCGATAGTCTTTTAACGGTGATTGTCAAAGATTTGAAAAACAGTAAAAATTATGAATTTTTCCAAGAATTTAAGAAATATTTCGAGATAGTAATTGCCAATCAAAATGTGCTATTATTAAAGGATCAAGGAGCTTTTGCCGCTGCCATTGAATCTGTAAAACCGAAAATGAAAACATTGTCCCCTATTTACAACTACTTGGATAAGTGGAAAGATGTTTATACGATCGACAAACCGATCAAAGTCATGCACTGCACTTACCCCTACCGCCCGCAGTACGCCAAGAATGTAACGCGATCGCCCTTTACTCGAATAGTCGATCGCATAGCCCAACTATTTTTACCAAATCAACTTAACAATCCCTGGCGCTTAAAATAAACTTTCCTCTCACTCTGCGTCCTCTGCGGTTCAAAAAAAATATAACTACTCTCGCTACTGTGCAACACTACACTAAAGAACTATACAAATACTTACAAAAAACCTCCCGAGAATCAGCCCGAGAAATCATCCCTATCCTTTGGGAATTTGTGCAGCCAAAGCGAGTAATTGATGTTGGTTGCGGCACAGGAACCTGGCTGTCAGCATTCCAAGAATTCGGCGTTGAAAATATTTTGGGAATCGACGGTGATTGGGTAGATCCAAAAATGCTAGAAATTCCTACTGACAGATTTTTAGCATTAAACTTAAGCCAGCCTTTACCCATCAAACAGCAATTTGATTTAGTTGTTTCCTTAGAAGTCGCAGAACACTTGCCATGTGAGTGCGCCAAGGTATTTGTAGAGTCTTTAGTGAAACTGGGCCCAGTTATTTTATTCTCTGCCGCAGTGCCATTTCAAGGAGGCACAAATCACGTAAATGAACAGTGGCCAGAGTATTGGGCGAAACTATTTCAAGAGCAAGGATATGTGGCGATTGACTGCATAAGAAACAAAATATGGCAAAACGATCGAGTTAAATGGTACTACGCCCAAAATATACTTGTATTTGCTAAGGCAGAATATTTAACAACTAATCCAGTCTTGCAAAAAGCAGCAGAAAAAACTAACATTTTTCAGCTTTCATTGATTCATCCACACCTTTATTTGAGAACAGCCTTAGAAGCCACTAAATTAAGACAAGAAATCAAAGATGCTCTAGCTTTAAAAGATTCGAGAATTTCCCTAAAAAAACTATTTTTTGCTTTGCCAACCTTGACAAAAGCTCGGTTAAGTAGGAAAATAAGTCAGCTTTTTGATAAAAAAATTACCAAGTGAAAGTTTCATTAGTGGTGAGCGATTTGTCGGGAGGAGGTGCAATTCGTGCTTTTCTCTTGGCTCAAGTCCTGATTGAGCTTAACTATGACGTAGAAGTTGTTGGATTTCAGTTTGGCAAGGAATTGTATGCTATTCCTCCGAAAAACATCCCAGTATATGCGATACCGGGGAAAAACTATCCTGGGTTTTTGATGGATGCTCAAAAAGTTTTAAAAAAAATAGATGGGGATATTATCTATGCAGTCAAACCTAAACCTACAAGTTTTGGTTTATCACTGCTAAAAAAACTAGATACTCGCCGCCCTGTGATTTTAGATATAGATGATTGGGAACTTAGCTGGTTCGGCGGAGATGAATGGAAATACCGCCCTAATTTCAAACAACTTTATCGAGATATTTTCAAACAAAATGGTGAATTGAGAAAACCAGATCATCCGCTATACATCCAGTGGATGGAAAGTTTAGTTTCCCGTGCTGATGCTGTCACAGTGGATACTGAGTTTTTAAAACAGCGTTTTGGTGGTGTATATTTGCCTAATGGCAAGGATACTGAGATGTTCGACCCTGCTAAATACAATCCTGAATTGAGCAGACAGCGTTACGGCTTATCTGGGTATAGAATTTTAATGTTTCCCGGTTCACCTAGACCTCACAAAGGTGTTGAGGATGTTTTGATAGCCCTCGAACAGTTAAATGAGCCAGATTTAAAATTAGCGATCGTCGGCGGAAGTCCTTATGATGATTATGATGATAGACTTATGCAACGATGGGGGCGTTGGATTGTTAAACTGCCAAGGTTTCCAGTCGAGACGATGCCTGAAGTTGTAGCGGCGGCTCACATTGTGGTTGTTCCTCAGCGAGAGACTCTCACAGCCGTGGCTCAGTTTCCGCTTAAGCTGACAGATGGCATGGCAATGGCTAAGCCTGTTTTGTCTACGCGAGTGGGAGATATTCCAGCAATTTTAGGGGGAACTGGTTATTTAGTCGAGCCGAGTTCTCCTGCTCAAATTTCCCAAAAAATTCAATGGATATTTGAAAATCTGACAGCAGCGAATTTGCAAGGAATGAAAGCTCGGGAAAGATGCGTGAAAAAATATAGCATTCAAGCAATGGCACCGATACTTTCAGATATTCTAATTGCACCTAAGTCTAAGTAACTTTAAAGCGACTGAATGGAGGAAGAAACACTGGCTGTAATTAAAGAATATTTTGAGATGCCGTACTGTTTATCTGGGAATGCTTCATGTCTGCTAATAAGCTACTCCTAAAATTTGCCAGACGATATCCGGGGAGGATTCTGTTAACTGTGATCCTCGGTTTTTCTGGAGCTTTATTCAACGGTATCAGCACTACTCTAATCGTACCAGTGCTTTTGAGTTTTTTGCAGGAAGCTGTCGAGTTACGCGGCGCTCCACCTTTCATTAAAACTTTGATGTATCCCTTTGAAGGAATGCCTCAAAATCAGCGGTTGGTTTTCATGACAGCGGCGATTGTTTTGGCAATTATCTTGAAAAATATTGCTAGTTATATCAATACTTTATTAGCTACTTCTCTGACGCGCTCTTTAACTTTTGATTTGCGAGAAACTGGTTTGCGGTTGTTGTTAGAAGTAGATTTAGATTTTTACTCTAAAACTAAAGTCGGGGATTTAATTAATAGGTTGGGCGGAGAAATTGGTCGGACTGCTAGTGCAGTTGGTATCGCGATCGGAATGTTTACTACCTCAATCACCGTTTTGGTATTTGTGAGTCTGCTGCTTTCTATATCGTGGAAACTGACGGTGACAGCTACGGTTTTGTTGGGGTTAGTTGCTTGGGGAAATCAACATATTATTAACCGTTCTAAGTATTTTGGCCACCTGCTTTCTGAAATGTCGAAAGATTATTCGGTTAGGGTGCTCGAAACCATGACTGGGATTCGGTTGGTGAAGTCAACGGGGAACGAGGAAAGGGAGTATCAACGGATCAAGAATTTAATTCAAAGGCGAGAACAAGCGGATTTTCAGGCTCAGGTAAACTATGCGGCGATCGCCCCAATTAACGAAGTTGTTAATTTGATAGTGATTATTTTGATTGTATTTATAGGGCGCACAATATTTGCCAATGAAATAGAGTCTATTTCTACAGTTTTGTTGACCTATTTATTGGTACTTTTTCGGTTAATTCCTTTGATCTCTCAGTTAAATGGCGGGCGCAGTCAATTCGCTAATACATCGGCTAGTGTAGAAGTGGTAAATGATTTCTTGAGCTGCGATGATAAGCCGTTTATGCTGAATGGTTCCGTGCCTTACACTCATTTGCGATCGGGAATCCATTTTAATAAAATATCTTTTAGCTATCCAAATCACAAAAATGTAGTTCTGCAAGGAATCGATTTATTTCTACCTCACGGTACTACTTTGGCATTGGTAGGAAATTCGGGTTCTGGTAAGTCAACTTTGGCAGATTTACTGCCGAGATTTTACGATCCTACTGAAGGTTGTATCTCGATCGATGGTATGGATTTGCGTAAATTTGAGCTAAAAAGTCTCAGAAAAGCGATGGGTATTGTTAGCCAAGATACGTTTTTGTTTAATGCTTCTGTGCGGGAGAATATTGCTTATGCTAGGCCCCAAGCGACTGAGGCAGAAATTATGGAAGCGGCAAAGGGAGCAAATGCTTATGAGTTTATCGAACTGTTGCCGGAGGGGCTGGATACTCGAATTGGCGATCGGGGTGTGATGCTATCGGGAGGGCAGCGTCAGAGAATTTCGATTGCTAGAGCTCTGTTGCAAAACCCGGAGATTTTAATTTTAGACGAAGCAACGAGTTCGCTAGATACGGTTTCGGAAAGGTATGTGCAAGAGGCGATCGAGAAACTGAGTTGCGATCGTACAACCTTAGTCATCGCCCACCGCCTCTCCACAGTCCAAAAAGCCGACAAAATCGCCGTGATCGATCGCGGACAAGTCGTAGAAATTGGCTCCCACGAAGAATTGCTAGCCAAAGGAGGTTACTACACTCGCTTGTATTCAGTACAGTTTGCCGAAGAAACCGCACGCGATGAAGCTTTAATTAGAGGCTCTTACGAAATTCGGACGCGCCTGACTCCAATGATTGCTTACCTCAAATTGCTAGTAGATGAAATGGTAGATTCTCCCGAAGAAAGAGACGAGTTAATCAGAGAATCATTTCACTCCGCTGCTAATATTTTCAAGACTTTAGAATTTATCGAAAATACTATCAAGCGTCAGGCTGTTAAAAAGTAGTTATTAGTTATTAGTCATTAGTCCTTAGTCCTTAGTCCTTAGTCAACAGTCAAAATGCCCAATGCCCAATGCCCATGTTAAAATACTATGTATTTTTCACCAGAAATGTCTTGCCACAACCCAATGTTGCTAGCTTAGTTCAAGTTGCGCACTCTGCGAATGCGGCCGCAAATCTCGGTTTACCAGCAGTTTTGGTATATCTCCGAAAAGGATGGAGTGCTTTTAATCCGGTTGATTGGTTTCGCCCTTTTCAACCAAGAAAACCGGATGACAAACTTGCCAAAATATATAATATTCAAGATAAATTAAAAATAGCTGATTTACCGATGCCATGCCCGATCGACCTTTTGGACAGCAAGTGGACGAGTTCGAGTACAATAGTCTCAAAATACTACCTACCGATTCACCTGCGAAAATCGACTCAAATCGTCCACACACGGGACTGGAACTTTGTGAAAGCTGCGATTAAAAACGGAATTCCCGCTATCTACGAACAGCATCACCATGAAAACAAGCAATTTGAGTCGGAAATTGTCCGCAATCCGCTGTTTCAGATTGCTGTAACTGTTGCGGATACAGTGCGAGAAAGTATGATTCAGAATGGAATGCCGCCGGAAAAAGTAATTATGCTGCACAACGGTTTCAATCAATTGTTTCTCGCGAGACAAACGGCAGATGCCCAGAATTGGCGACAAAAGTTATTAGAAGATGGCAGAGAGAATTTAGCCGTTTATGCGGGCGGGCTTTACCCGTTTAAAGGTGTGGATATGTTGGTTGATGTGGCGAAAGAATTGCCGGGAGTTGAATTTGCGATCGCAGGTGGCGATTCATCCCAAGTAACAGCATACCAAAAGTTAGCAAAAGACAAGCAAGTTAACAACATCAAATTTCTCAGCTACCTGCCTCAAAATCAACTTGCTAGCTTGCTGCAAGCCGCCGATGTGTTGCTTCACCCGCATTGTTTGACACCCGCCGCGACGTTCACATCTCCTTTGAAGTTCTTCGATTATATGGCATCGGGAACACCGATTGTGGCGACGGAAATTCCATCTTTGCTTGAGTTTAAATCGGGGAATATCGCTGCGACTTGGTGCGCGCCGGATAACCCGTATGAATTTGCACAAAGTATTCAAGTTAGTTTAACAAAATATCCGAGGAAGGCCGAAGGTTATCCAGAAACTATGGATTTTGTCAAGCAGTTTTCGTGGGAAAACCGGATCGAGAGAATTTTGAGTTATGTGGATAACTCATTTGTAGGGTGCGTCAGTCCCCAGGCGACAGACAATTGATCAAATTATCAAAACTGACGCACCATTCACTGTGCGGTGCATCAGCTTTTAAATTATCAATTATTGCGAAAATCACCCAAGCTGACGCACCCTACATACTACTAATTATGAACCCAAAAATCATCGGCACAATCACCACATACCCAGGCATGAATCAAAGCGACTGGCTGTGGCAACAAACCCCCTACAACTTCGGCCGTTGGCGCAACATTCAAATGTTAGCCAACCACCCAGAACCAGACTTTTTACTCATGTATCAATTCGACTTTCCCAAACCACAAAAAAAACAATCCTGGCTCGACAAAATCCGCCGTCCCAGTCCTCAAAATCCCGAAAACGACATCCGAGACAAATTGCGCGGAGTCCCCCAGGAACGCATAATTTACCTAATCCGCGAGCCGCCATTACCAGAAGTTATTGAAATTACCAAAGCCAACTACGATCGAGCAAAACTTTATTGCGGTTACATTTCCGGGCCCGACGACTTCGCACCCAACCCCAATTATATGCCTGCGATTTGGTATCACAACAACTCGTTTCGAGAACTCGATGAAATGCCTGCGCCAACTAAAACAAAATCCTGTTCTTGGATTACTTCCGGTGTTAGTCGCAGCGCTAATCACCGCCACCGATTAGACTTTATCAAATTGCTGCAACAACAACAATTAAACTTTGACCTTTACGGACGAAACTTGCCAACTTGGGCTCACGGAAACGGCACTGTCAATAATAAATGGCACGCCATCGCGCCTTACTATTACAATTTGGCTATTGAGAATTATACAGAGAACGATTGGTATGTCAGCGAGAAACTTTGGGATGCTTTATTAGCTTGGAGTTTGCCAATTTATTACGGCGGTGCGGCGGCGGATAAGTTGTTGCCGGCGGGGAGTTTTCTGCGGCTGCCGAGTTTGGATCAGAAAGGAGTAGAATTTATTCAAGATGCGATCGCAACCCCTGATTACTGGCATGAAGCGAGGGAGAAAATTGCGGAAGCCAGACAAATCATTCTCCACGAATTGAACTTGCTGAATTGGTTGTCTAACTTTGTATCTTAGGAAATAGCGCAATGACAGAAAATCAAAATCAACCCAGAGAATACGATATATGAATGGACTTTGCACGCTTGCCAACGATACAGTTTGCGACCAACTAATTGCCTTGCTCAACAGTATTGAAATTATCTCAGGCTCAAATATTCCCGTCTGCATTTATCCTTTCGACGACCAGATACAGCTAATCAAAGCTGAAATTGTCAACCGTCCCAACGTGTTTATTTATGAAGATAGCGCATCAATTCAGCGATGGGACAAATTCATGCAAGCCGCCGCACCAGAGCGTTTGAACCGCAAAAAGTTTCGGCTTTACGGCGCGCACCGGCGCTTTTGCGCTTTCGACGGCCCATTTGAAAAGTTTATCTATATGGATGCGGATACTTTGGTGATGAATTCCCTCGAACCTATTTTTCAGAAGTTAGAGGAATCGGATTTTGTAGTTTACGATTTTCAATTTCGCGATCCAACTAAAGTATACAACATCCAGTCGCCAAAACTGCTCGAAGTTTTTGAGAAAAATCGGATCGACTCGGAAATATTCTGTTCGGGATTTTACGCCAGCAAGCAAGGATTGTTTGACCAAAATACTAGAAAATGGCTGGTAGCTCAACTGCACTCTGGCGATGGGTCAATTCTCTATGCAGGTGCGGGAGAACAGCCGCTTCTCAATTATATGGTGATGAAAACTAAGATGAATAGTTATAATTTTGCTTATAGCCTCCCGGATGGCGAAAAAACTGGGTGCTGTGTCAGTTCCAAACATTTTGAAGAACGAGATAATATTTTGTACGATAAGGGAAATCGACTTACTTACATTCATTATATTGGTGTACCGCCGGATTTGATTCGGAGAGTTTGTGCTGGGGAAAATATTGAGTTTCCCTATCGCGATTTGTTTCTGCATTACCGCTATCTCCGCGAACCTGAGAAGCGTCCGATTTTTACTGAACTGCTTAAGTCTTATACTGATGTTTGTTCGCCGAATTTGTTAACAAGGGTATTGAGAAGGTTGAGGATAAATACATGAATCGCGGTATTTATATTGTGGCGAATGATAAAGTGATCGAAAGCTCGATCGCCCTTGTCAACAGCATACGTTTGTACAACTGTCAAGTACCAATTTTTCTGATTCCCTTCGACGACAATTATCAGCAAGTCGCCGCCACCCTCAGCCGTCTCCACGACGTGCGATTGTTCCCAAATCTGGGGTTTGTGGAACAGTTTACCAGGGAAATTGGCCAAATGTTCGATCGCCACTTCTTAGCCCTTCCCAATAAAATGCGAAAACTCGTCGCCTGGTTTGGCCCGCTTGACGAATTCCTGTACATCGACACCGATATCATCGTCTTTGAAGACATCGCAGCCAACCTCGACAAACTATCAGAAGTAGATTTCTTTTGCTGCGACTACCACCACCTTAGCGAAAAACTGCGGAATGTATTTTCAGATGTTGTCAAAGAACAGCATATTTTTACAGATTCCGAACTTCAAGATGTGTTCAACAGCGGCTTTTGGGCTTCCAGGAAAGGCACTATTTCCGAATCCCAAATGTACGAAGTCTTGCGCGAATGTTCGCAGCATCGAGAATATTTTGATTTCACTCAAAATGTTACCGACCAGCCTATACTAAATTACATCATTCTTAAACTGATTCCCAAACGCTGCAATCTTGTCAAAGCTTCACCAACCGAACCTGGAAGCTGGGCGGGTTCCAAGCATTTTCAGGAAATAGATAATGTACTTTATGACAAAGGTAAAAGGTTAAAATATATTCATTGGGCCGGGATACCAATTAAATCGGGTAGTCCATACTGGGAATTGTGGAAACATTATCGTTATTTGCATGAGGAAAAAGTTAATTTAATGCAAAAAATCCTTCGATATTTGTAGGGTGTGTTGGGCGCTGTTTTGATATTTGATATAATGCCAGATGAATGTAGCGCCCAACGCACCTGAGACGATGATTGGGTGCGTTGGGCGCTATATTGATATTCGACATAATTCGAGATACTTAGGAAGCGCCCAACACACCCTACCGGATTAATTTTTTAATTAACAACTATGACAAATGGTATTTATATCCTAGCGAATGATGTTGTTTTCGACCACTTAGTCGCTTTGTTAAACAGTCTCGAAGTCAATGGGGCAAAAGATATTCCCGTTTGTATCATTCCCTATGATGATAGACTAAAAAAAGTGCGAGTAGAAATTGCAATTCGTCCTAATGTCACCCTCTTTGAAAACACCGATTCCATCCAATTTTGGGAAGACTTTGCAACTAAAGCTTGGACATCTCACAGAAAAGCTCAAAAAATTTGGCAAGCTAAAGGTTTGAAACAAGTTCACTGTTTGACCAGGCATCGGAAATTATGCTGTTTTGACGGGCCTTTTGACAAATTTGTATATTTTGACGCGGACACTCTGTTAATGGGTTGTCTGGATTATATTTATCAAAAACTCGATCAAGTTGATTGGGTAGCAAACGATTTTCAATACAAATCAGACCTCAACTATGTATTTGACTTATCCTCAGATAAATTGCCACATATTTTCAATATAGACCAACTGCCCTCTCATACTTTTTGTACAGGTTTGTTTGCTTCAAAAAAAGAAATATTTAATAGAGAAAATGCAGTCCAACTATTAGATAACTTAACATCAGGAGAAGCGGAAATTATGTGTTTGAGTGCATCTGACCAATCTTTATTAAACTATTTAGTAGCCCGCAGCAAAATCTCTTTTTACAACTTTGCATATTCTCAACCAGAACAAGTAACGGGCAATCATTGGTCTTCTCAATTTGATGTGATGGATTATGTTCTATACGATAAAGGACGGCGACTTACTTACTTGCATTACATGAGTATTTCGGCTGCAAAGTTTACTCAATTGTGTGCTGGTGAAGATGTTGAGATTCCCTACCGAGATGTATTTCTGCACTACCGTTATTTGAAGTCGCGGGAAACACAGCCAAAACTCGCGCCTCCCAATTGGCGGGTTCGCTTCGAGAGGAATTTCAAAAATTGGATAATTCAAAAACTTAATAATGTTCAATTTAAGTTGCGGAATTTCTAGGATCGTATCTAACTGTATAAAGATTGAATCCACTCCCATTCTCGCCTCAATCCTTCTTCTAAACTAACTTGTGGCTGATAACCTAATATTTTCTTGGCTTTAGACACATCAGCGCTAGTGTGTCGCGCGTCTCCCCTGGCTGCTTCAGTAAAACTGATCCGAATTGGTCGATCGACAATTCTCTCTATTGTATCAATAACTTCCCTCAAAACTACCCGACTTCCGCCACCAATATTAAAAACTTCCCCCGTAGCCTCCCCAACCTCAGCCGCAGCCAAATTAGCCGCAACGCAATCGCTGACAAACGTAAAATCCCGCGTTTGCAATCCGTCGCCAAAAATTGAAATCGGTTCATCCAACAAAATCGACTTAAAAAACTTGTGAAAAGCCATATCAGGGCGTTGTCTCGGCCCATAAACGGTAAAATAACGCAGCGAAGTAGTCGGAATGCCAAAATTTTTGTAATAAAGTCCGCACAAACGTTCACCTGCTAACTTCGTAATTCCGTAGGGAGAAACTGGCTGCGGACAAGCATTTTCATTCGTGGGGAAAGCTTCAGCATTACCGTAAATGGAAGACGAGGAAGCATACACAAATTTTTGTAGATTTGGCGCATCTTTGGCCGCTTCTAACAACACTTGAGTGCTGTTAATATTCCGTTCCGTATAACTGCGAAAACCGTCACCCCAGCTAGCACGAACTCCTGCTTGCGCCGCCTGGTGAAAAATTACCTCTGCATCGGATAAGAGCGATCGCCAATTCAACGATAAAATATCCGCTTCCATCAATTCAAAACCAGGATATTTTTCCAAATGTGCAATATTTTTTCGCTTCAACTGCGGATCGTAGTAATCGTTGAACTCGTCAACACCTATTACTTTATTCCCTCGATTTAAAAGAGCTTCTACTAGATGAGACCCGATAAATCCTGCTGCACCCGTAACAATAAACTTACCCATTCGATTTATAATTTTAGATTTTATCCTGGAAATTCTCTACCAAAACTACTGTATAAGTTGTGGACCTCTTTTTTGGCTCTTCCTCTGCGTTCTCTGTGCTCTCTGTGGTTAAAAAAAACGTCAAATTAGGATAATACTAGAGAACTATCAACCCCCTTGCTTCTCAGAAAAGAGGGTTAATATTTAACTCTCATCCTTCTTCAAAAGAATCCAAATCGAGCGCTTGGGAGCCTCCCCGTTCTAACTCCAATAACAGCTTACCTAGCTGTCTCCAAATAAGCCAGCCTGTGAGTAGGGTTAGGGGCAAAGATAAAGCGTAAGCGAACAATTTGGGAATTCCAAAAATTTCTACACCAGAAGCTAAGAATATGCAAATTCCGCCGGCCATTCCCAGGAAAGGTATGAATAGTTGCAATCCTTGCAGGTTAGCTAAAGTGCGAGTATCACGATTTTTTGACCACAGTTGTACGGCTTGTTTGAGAGTTGCTTCAAAGGCTAAGCCACAAGCCATTCCTGCTAGCAATCCAGCCGTCATAAAAAAATAGGGAGGTTCTAGAAAATAATACACGAATAATTCTTTTGGGGTAATGGGGAATTGGGAATTGGGAATTGGGAATTGGGAATTGGGA
>ENA-OFCF01000997-OFCF01000997.1-metagenomes-genome-assembly--contig:-NODE-997-length-11514-cov-3.967100_pt1 | contig 11514 bp, 7 predicted proteins | sample MGYA00153387_OFCF01 | MGnify analysis MGYA00153387
GCATAGAAAATATCAAGATTTATAGATGAAACTAGGGTAGCTTAATCGCTACCCTCTTTAGTCCAACATCTGTCCAAAGACTGGACGAAAAATGATATAATACGAAAAATATTGACTAACATAAAAGCTAGTAAAATCAACGTTTCCAACAATGATGAATAAAAATGAAAAAGGATAAATCTCAAAATTTAGAAACCCCTCATCTCCACCATTGCTAAAACCACCTATTGATAAAGCATTTTATCGGTAGGTGGTTTTATTTTCTTCTGAAAATAAGCCATTTGAACTCCTACTTGTCAAGTTGACAGTTAAAAAAGAAAATGTCACATCATGTTGACAAGGCTTGGATTATCGCTTGAATGATATGCTACCTTTATGAGAGACAATGAAAAAAACACTGTTAATCATGAAGGGAGCATTTATCATGTCACATAGAACAAAGAGATCTCCAGAGGAAAAGGCTGCTGTCATTCAACGATACCTGAGGGGTGAAATATCTGCAGCAATGGCAGCCGAGATAGCAGAACTGAGTAATGAATCCTTCCGAACCGAGTTGTATAATAGCGGCAAGAACTTCAATAAAACGAGTGGAGGAAGCCGCATGATGAACTCACGAAAAACTACTTTGGAAGAACGTATTCGGATTGCCAAGGACTGTATCGAGTCCGGATACGACTGCGGATCAATTGCCAAGAAGTACGACGTAGCATATCAGCAGGTGTACACCTGGGTGAAGAAGTATACCAAGCTAGGCAATGCCGGTCTCTAGGACCGGCGAGGACAGGGCAAAGTTCAACAGGAAGCCCGAACTCGGAAGAAGAGGCTCAAATAAGGATCGCCAAGCCGGAACATGAGAACTACAAGTTGAGAATGGAACGAGATTTGTTAAAAAAGCAGAGGAATTGTAATAAAACGTACCCTATAGTGTAGACAGCTTTAAAAACTGAGCCACCCTATAGGGTACATTTTGATTTTGTGATTTGTACTTTTAACTTCATGAGTTCGTTCGTCTAGTCATTGATTCACCGACTTATTTCATAATGAGAATAACCTGATCCATCACTGAACTTTCCTAAATGAAGCGCAAGGCATCTGATGGATCAAGATTCGCTGCCTGATGGGCTGGATACACGCTTGCTATGGTACCGATAATCAAAGAGAGTGCAATGGAAACCCCTAGAATGTCAAAGCGCCAAGCTACAGAGGGTGCTGTAGCTGAAAGCATTGGTATGGTGATGCGTGCCAGAAACGTGCCTAGGGTAAACCCTAACAGACCGCCGACCAAACTAAGCATGATTCCCTCCAAGAAGATAATTTTCTGAATAACTGATTTGCGAAATCCAATGGCACGAAATACACCGATCTCACGAGTCCGTTCATGAACAGCGGTGGTCATTCCCAAACCCGCCGCCATCATCCCAGCAAGTAGGATGAAAAATGAAACAGAAAAGCCAAAATACGACAACCGGTTCAGTACTTCATTACGATCGAGCAATGCCTTTCGCAAGCTGGTCACTTTTGCATTAGGCAGCATTGTCCTGATTTGTTTTAGAAGTTCATCTTCAGACCCAAGCGTATAATCCGCTGCCAACTCTATAGTGGTGATTTCGTTTGGCAAACCCAATAATTCCTGGGCCTCCTGAAGATTCATCATTACCTGATCATCTTCTGCAGTACCATTTTTTTCAAGGATAGCTTTTACCACAAATTCCTGCCCATTAAGTACAATCCTATTACTTGGAAATAAGCCCAAGGTGTAGGCGACAGTCGAACCTAAGATCACTTCGGACTTGCTTAGTTCAAGTTCTGTATGGTCTTCGCGGTTCAAGTTCAGTTTTTCGCCACCCATTTCAGATCCACTATCATCCCCATTGACCGTCCCTTTTGTTTCTGAAAGGAAATCGACGATGCGAAGCCATGGTTTGATTAAAAACTCGCTCTTTAAATCGCTACCAGCAATGATCACTGTTGCGCCTTCAACAGGGATCACCCCTAAAATTTTAGGGACGACAGCTCGAATCATTGGCCTGGAGTCAATCTTGTCAATGGCCGATAAATTTTCTGTTGTCAGTTGTTCAACATCATAAAGCACGCCAGGAATACTGATTCCACCATAAGAAAAGGTGAGTTCCCCTCTATCGGCAGTAATCAGAATATTGGCTCCATAATCGGTCATCTGCCGGGTCATCTCCAACTTCATCGTTTCCAATACACTGTAAATGGAGACGATGGTGGCAATGCCGATTGCCAGGCCTAGCATGATAAAAATGGATTTCATTTTGCGTTGTCGAAGATTGCTGAGGGCTATATGTAAAATTGTCATCCTGTGCCTCCTCTAGAACTTCTGCCATAGGGCATTTTCCGACTCGCTCATGGAAAGAACACCATCTTTCATGATGATTGTCCGGCCCATGTAACTCGTGTTAATCGGATTATGCGTCACCATAAGAATGGTCTGCCCATCGCTGTTGAGCGTCTGGAAAAGCTCCATAATCTCAGTTCCTGTCCGGGTATCAAGACTCCCTGTCGGCTCATCGGCGAGAATCAACGGAGGCTTGTTCACAAGAGCTCGGGCGATGGCTACACGCTCTTGTTCGCCACCGGAAAGCTGACTCGGAAGGCGATTTATTTCCTTGTAAATTCCTACCCGGTTAAGTACTTGTTCCGCCATTTCCTTTTTTTCTGCGGCTGTGTACCGCATCGTGGTCAATGGAAGCATCACATTTTCGATAGCCGTCAGGTAAGGAATAAGTTGAAACTGTTGGAAAACAAAACCCAGATATTTAAGGCGGAAATCAGCTCTTTGTTCCTGGGACAAGGTATACAGATTGATGCCATCAATCTCTATGCTGCCGTCCGACGGGGGGTTCAACCCTCCAATAATAGACAGCAATGTGCTCTTCCCTGAACCGGACTGTCCCATAACCGCAATGGATTCCCCTTTAAAGATATCTAGTGAAACGCCATTTAGCGCTTGCACGACCTCACCTTTGGTCTGATAGGATTTCTTGATTTCCTTCATTGCAATGAGTAGTTCTGACATATTATCCTCCTCCTAGATGGAGCGAAATGCTTCCATCGGATCCAGACTTGCAGCTTTCAATGCGGGATACAAGCTGGATAAAACGGCAAGCACGACTGAAAGTGCCATCGCTGGCAGAATCAATGCGGTGTTCCATGGAATCGTTACCTGCATTTGAGCCAGGTAGGGTCCTGCAATCTTGGCTATGCCGTTTCCTGCTACGAATCCGATGATTCCTGCGAACAAACTTACAATAATTGCTTCAAGTATGATTAGTTGTATAATATGGAAACGTTTGAATCCGATCGCTCGAAAGATGCCGATCTCATGTGTCCGCTCATTGACTGAAGAGAGCATTGTTATGACCACAAAAAGAATGGCAACCAACAAAGCCACAACGGAGAAGATGTATCCGAATGTTGCAAAACGATCGATGGTTTCCTCCCTGACCAGAGCCGCCTGCCTAAGTGCTGTCACGCTACCATTGGGTAAAATGGATGTCATCTGACTCGCCATATCTTCAATCGGACAGAAATTGCAAAATCCCGCTACTTCAATCATGGAATAAATTCCATCGCGATCCAGCAATTTTTGGACCACAGGCAAATTGGCATAGACCAGACCGTCTTCTTCACTGCCAAACTCTTCAAGGATTCCAATGACTATGAAATCCTGCCCGTTGAGTGACATGGTATCCCCAACCATGGCATCGTAAGACTTCGCTACATTGACTCCCAGAATCAGCCCGTTGTCAGGAAGATCGAGGAGTGCCAGGTCAGTCATCTCATCACCAGGGGCGACTCCAACCATTGCCTGCAGGGTGAACCAGGGTTTCATCGTGAATTCATTCTTGTTCTCCACCCCAACCAGGAGGGCCTGCCTATCGTTAAGCGTTACTGAACCAACCAGTTTTGGGGAGATGATATTGATGCTTTCACGATCAGGAATAGACCTGATTTTAATCAGGTCGCTTTCAGTCAATGGCCTGACATCAAACGCTACGTTTGTGACAAGCGAATTGCCATAGTACATTTCCTGCCCCTGAAATCGCGGGGTGATGACAATATTGGGACCAAACTTATCCAGTTCATTACCCAGTTCAAGACGCATGGCTTGAATGATGCTCATCAGAGCAACCACTGTCGCCACGCCGATCAATAGTCCGACCATAAGGAAAGTCGTTTTGATTTTACGGCGTTTCAAATGATCCAGCGCAATCTGAAAAATACTCATCAGTAAGCTCCCTTCTCATATGACGAAGATCCTTCAATTACCCACATCAGATTGTTCTATCACAATCATGCCGTTCTCTACGACCGACTTGATTCTGGCTGGTGGATTTTTGCCAGCTGTGACCGAGCCGGACATGAATTTTTGATCTTCAATCGTGAATGTCGTACGACAGGAATCACATACCAGTACCTCGCCTGCCAGGGAAAATTTGATGCCACCGCAAGCACATATGCTATTGCCTACAAAAAGCCGGCCTGACGAAGTGATGTAAGCCATGACCGGAACAATTTCGCCTTTATTGTTACTTAATTCGAAATCGACGATATTCAATCGGTCAACATCAGCGAGCTCGATCCGGGCCTGTCCATCATTGAAATCAGGCTGGATAGTCTGTGCCTGATCGATTTTTCCGATATATGACCGGGGTTCAGCCACCACCTTGCCTGGCAAATCAGACTGGGGTGTTTTTGAAGACACCCCCAGATAAATCAAAATAACCACAACAGCAAAAAGAACAAGGAAAATTGAGACTGGTATTTTCCTGTTCTTTTTATTGTTGGAGTGTACCTTCTTTCTTGGCGGGTCCAACTTTATCATAGTACACATCTCCTTCATTCGAAGTTTCTAGCTAACAGATACTTCGATTAATGACTAGCCATCACTTTCACTGAGCTGGCTTACATTAAGAACAGGATAGGACTTGCCATCATCAGCTTTTATCGTTTCGCCAGTAAGTGTCCCTGTCACGGTAAAGTAAAAGTGATCTGCCTTGGTAGAATCATCAATCAATTTTGCTGCCGTAGCCTGGGCACCTGTTGCCGCAGGGGCAAATTCACCATCTAAAAAATAGAATTTGTAGGTATTATCGCTTTGCAGGACAGCCAGTCCATAACCTGTGGCGGCACAAGCGGGCATCTGGAGGCATTTCTTTGAATCAAGAGTGGGATCAGGTTTTTTAAGATAGCAATGAACGTCTGTGACGATTCCGGTTAGGGTCTGGGGATTGCTGGCCGCTGCTTTTTGCCCACAGGAAGCCAGACTAAATGACTGCACCACCAGGATCAGACTTAAAAAAATCAATTTGATTCTAGAATTTTTTTTCATGATCTATTCCCCCCCATTTTGAAATTACTAAATGATATCCATTGGGGTTTCCCAGGGAAGAAGGATCCAAACAGATTCCTACTCCCCTTAGGTCCCCGGTTAGGAAAAGGTATTACCTTATGGCGTTGTTACTGGGAACTGGATAGCATTGACCCATACTGATGAACCTGCGCCGTTATTGGCTCTAATTCTGAAATAGTAAGGTGTGTTTCGAGTCAAGTTTCCAGTTGTGTAGGTTTTGATATTGGCACCCACTTCGACACTCACCAGGTTTGGTCCTGTGAATGCAGAGTTTGTACATCTTTCAATCGTGAACCCTGATTCATTTATTGAAGTGTCGGTCCACACCAGTGTCGCTTTGGCATTACGTTTGGTTGCAATCTCAGCGGTTACGTTCAGTAAACCCGGTGCTGTTGGAATTGATGTAAGTGTGACAGTTGCGGTATTAGAATATGCAGACTTTAAAGTTGCATTTATTGCAGCAACTCGGTAAGCGTAATCTGTTCCCGCGAGGACATTCATATCGGTGAAACTGACGCTGCCTGTGTTGGATTTTGCTGGTGCTGTCGTGATCAGCGTGAAGGCTCCGCCATTGACTGAACGTTCCACAAGGAATCCGCTTTCATTGTTGGCATTGTCTGTCCAGGTCAGAAGAACTTGTGGTCCAGGCTGAACTACTGCTGTCAAAGCTGTTGGTGATCCTGGTTGACCAGCCTGAGCGGCACCTGTGGTCACAACATTACTTGATACAGACTGGGCTGTGATTGTCGGGAATCCAGGTGTCTGGGTATCACCTACGGTATTAGTCGCTATGACTCTATAGAAATACGCTGTGGTTGTGTTGCCGATTCGGTTGCTATACGTGGTAGTATTGGCAGGGGTTGTCGTAAGCGTTGTCCATGGACCAGCAGCATTAAGAGCCCTTTGCACAATAAATCCTGTCTCGGTCGATGATTTGTCTACCCATGTAAGAATCACAGATCTATTGTTGCCACTTCCGCTGAAACTGTATGCTAGGGTCCATGGCGCAGCAGGTTTTACACTTACTGCCATCGAATGCATCATATCCATTTCTTCGTGGGAAAGGATATGGCAGTGATAAACATATTCCCAGCCAAAGTTAACTTCATGATTCAAGATTTGGGCTATGATTTTGCCCTGTGGGTCAAACCATGATTCTGGTGGTGGGGCAGGTAGTACTGCACCGCTTGGCATCGTTGGGTCGATAAGTCTGACACTGTTCGGTACAGCAAAAGGAAGTTCACTTGCTGCTGGTACTTTAGGTCTCATGGCGATGACGGTCTGTTCAAGTGGGTTGACACGGAATGTTTCTTTCCATCCCAGCTCATTCTCGTCCGGAGCCATCATAGCGCCATCCCAGGCTACACGGTTGATAAGTTGTGCGGAGAAGAGATGGGTATGTATCGTATGGGTATCTACGCCGTTATGGGTGATTTGCCAGATTTGCGTACCATCAGGTTCTGAACCGATTAGAACTGTATCAAGATCCTCCTCAATCCCCTTGAAGAGCTCAACTGGCGGGCTGGAATACCCGTATGCGATAAATGGTGCGACAGTGGCAGAAGCTGTTGGTGATGTCAGTCCGAGATAACCGCTCATTCGTCCAAATTCATCAAAGACACCGCTCATCTCGTCATGCATCGCTTTCGGTTGCAAGGGTAGGGTAACTTGTGATGGCTGTAGCACGCCATTCTTGTCGATTGGCTTAAAGGTCTTGTTGTTCTCGTCCAGTTGTACATATGCGGTAGCTGCATCTGCAGGAAGATTTGTTACGCCATAAGCTTCGTTGTATTGAGCCTGTGGAATGATAATCGTATCCTGGGATGTCGCGAAGACGCCAGTATTGGCTGGCACAGTTCCATTTGCAGGGATGGAACCTTTGGCAAAGACATCAAAAAGTGGTTTGGTGTCATAGGGTAGAGGTTTCGGTGCGGCTGCATCACCGGACACTTTAATTTGCATGATCGTACGGGTGTTCGGGCCATATCCAGGCAACGTAGTTGGTGCGCCACCAATATCTTCCTGGTTAGGATTGCCCGTAAAATAGTCATAGCGGGTGTCGTTCGCTGGGAATGGAGCTGGAGCATCATTATATAGGATCAGGGTCTTGCCGGCATACTGTGAGAAGTCGACAATGACATCAGCACGTTCGGCAGTTCCAAGGAGCAGCGAGTGTTTGTCGACATTGCCAAAGTTAAAGGCTGTCCCAACGAGGTTCCAGGTGGTAGGTTGAGGATCGATAACCACTGGAGTCGGTAAAAAACCGCCTTCACTGCCGATTTGGATCCAGCTTGGTCCCAAATTCTCATTATTGACCCCAGGATCAGGCATGATTTGAGCAACATGAGTAGGCAGGGTACCTGGTGTAGCTGGGATCATTTTGACTTCTTTGAGGTAGCCAGGTGAATCTGAAGCATAAGTGGTACTATCCGCAACATAAAGCGAAAGGTTAAAGAAACGGTCATTGGCCGCATTAAGGATGCGGAAGCGATACGCTTGCGGATCCACCTCCAGATAAGGATATATGGTACCGTTGACCAGTGGTGTATCCATAAATGACTCGCCCGGTGTCGATGGGTTAGGTGTGCCAGGCATCATCGGTGCTCTGTAATCCACACTATTCGGATCAACAGTTGAATCATGATACGGATTGATAACCGGTGGATTAGCAATATTGGTCGTCGGTGGATAGAACCACGGACCGTACATCCAACGTCCAAATGGATTTGCTCCGTCCGCATCATAAGGATCCTGTGCCGGACTATAGACATGTGGATACCAGAGGTCACCATCTACAGGTGTTCCTGGCACATAAGGTGTTGTGGCAGTCGCTGGGGTGGCAGGTTTGGACCCCCACGCCCAGGTGGGATCAGTCTGCAGGATTGTTGTCGAATCGACAAAAGTCCTGTCCTGAATGACCAGAGGGATTTCAATTTCTGGAAGTTTATAGGCATTTGGATTAACGCCAGTGACGTTAGTTCCATTCATCAGATCTTTTTCTACGTCGTCTCTAATGATGTAAGGTGCGGCTTCACCGGCATAGACGTTCAAACGTGTGATGCCAAATGAATGGTCATGGTAGAACATCAGTCGGGCACTTTGTGTATTGGTATAATACAGTGTCGTCGTGCCATCTCTTGAATTATTCGAGTCGCTCATATCTGGAACACCTTTTACGCTGGTTCCTTGAGGATATGCTGTAGACTCACCTGCAGGGGTGATCCACTGATGAGGTGACCCGTCACTGATCCATACCGTATTGTTGCCATGTAGGTGGACGTTGGCTCGGTTTTCGGTGTACTCTTCACCCGTTGGTCCCATTCCTGAGCCCATGACTGTTTTGTCAACAGGGATGTAGAGATCTCCAGCTGTACCGATTGGCAGCAGGTTATAAAATTTTACACGCACTGGCTTGTTGCTGTCGGACACGATAGCAGGCCCGAGATAGTGTGGTTTGTCCACAACAAGGATCTGGGTTGCTGTTCCAGGATAATTGATTGGCGTAGTGCCATCAGCTTGGAATAACGGAACACCAACTCCAGGAAGTGCAGCGGTGTGAATTTGGACATAACCGCGATTCTTGGTCGCCGGCAAGTCAGAATGCATTTTTTCCATATATTCGACAACTGCAATCTCATAATAATCAGAAGCTTTGGCACCAGTAGTTGCATTGGCTGTATAAGTCGTTGTATCCGGTACGGCTAGTGGGATGTATTGTCCCAAAAGATTCGTGTTAGCAGAACCTAGTCCGGCAAGCTTATCGACGAATTTTCGCAAATTCGTAGGACTATAAGCCCAGTTGGCCGATCCAAAGTAGTCAGGAACAAGATATCCAGTATCAGGATCTGTTACAGTACCAAACGTAGATGGAGGAGCGAGCGCTGTCAATCCAGCCGCTTCCAACATTAGTTGGAGGTTATCTGCAGCAGCCTGTCTGTCAGCAGGGGTGACCTTTTTCAAGTTAAGTCCTTTTGTTTCAGTATTCCCATTGGTGCCGTTTTTTGTAGGGGCAGCTGAAACGTTCAAAGACGTGCTCAAAAAGAGCAAGATCATAATTAAGATCAATGGACGGTTAAATGCTATCTTCTTCATTTTGCGCCTCCCAGCTTATTGAAATAAAAAATCCTGGAGCGAATCTATCGTGACCAACTTACTTTGCAATATTTACAAAACAAGAATGAATCATCACAAATAGTTATCCGGATCCAGGAAGTTTGCACAAACATCAAATAAGTAACACAGAAAGAAATAATAATAAAGTTATCATTTGATAACTGAATTTTCAGACCGATTACGCTGCGACGATCCATTAAAGTGCGCTCATGACCCAACTGGAACGCATCTTAACCCGACGAAAGCATAAGTTATAGAGATATCATGTAGAAGTAAGATTGCAAAATACTATATTAATAAGGTATAACATAACATTATAAATAAATAATTAACGATTTAACAACAGGCATGATAGATTAACAATTACAGTTTCATACTATTTTATCTTTTAAATTCGGTCAAGTTAATGTTTTATGTATATTGTAAATGATGAATTCTATTATCTGAAAGTTAAGAAGTTTCTTTGGTATTTTGTTCATTATTTTATAGTTTCATTAAATATAGTAGTTTCCTGTGACTCCATATTATCCTTCCGGTAATATTCAATCCCCCATAACAGTTAGATTTATAGCACTTTTTCAACATAATTCACTACAAATAGAACGGGTAGGAAAGACTGTATCGTCATGCTTTACAACCGTTCTATTTATGGTTAGCGTACAATCAAATTAACTACGAACTCAATTTTTATTTTTTACAATTTTAATTAGTTCCTTGAGTGGAATTTGCCTCTGAGGAAAGTGATTCTTATTGGGCTTCTTTCATCACTTTAATTAGTTTAGGATTTCTACATAACTTACTGTTGCATTCAACCGAATTGTCTATCTGTATAAGATTAGTTTGGCGGCATTCTCAACTCCTTCAACTACTGTCAATCCATACTTACATTCAATCTCTGTTCATTAGGTCCAATCCACCCACCTCAGGGCCATGTCTTATAGGGTTACAGACAATGATATCCGGCTAGTGTCAGTGAAAGAGGAAATCAAAATAGCCCATCCACTAAATCAGTATATTCCATCTTTAAATAACACGTGTTCGTCCCTGTGTATTCACGAAAGAAAAAGCGAGACCTCCCATAGCTTTAGCTGGGAAGTCTATTCGTTGTGTCCCGGCATGGGTGATAACGTGGTGGTCAAAGTCCACTGGGCGCTCGGTAGAAGAAAGCGTTAGCCGAAGGCAAGAGTGTCCACTGTGAAGTGGAATCTGAAAAAATCCAGATGCTAGGGCGAGGAGTTCTGGAGGGAAAAAGTCTGGGCTGATGAACAGAAATCTCATAGAAGTCCAAATTGGGACGGCTGACTCTTCAATGCAAGAGGAAGTCCAAGGCTACCCGAATCCCGTTCATTATACAAGGCGGCATGATGGAAGGCTTACTAATGGGGGGATTCCAGACATGTTTATTGGCGAATCTCTTATAAAACAACCTTAAGCCTTCCCATGACAGACAAAAAGCCCGCCCGTTCCGGATACTTTGATATCCTGGAACGATACGAGCAGTTAAACAAATAGAACTTAAGCGATTGAACTGCGCGGTACCGAACGTTACGCGGGGTGATGTGAGAGGTCAATAGCTGAATTGATCAGCTATCTCCGACTCGATTACTATATTATAGTGATAAATGTTTTTTATTCTTACTGTTGTGATTAATCGTTTTGGTTCAATACTGTAGACGAAGATTCTTTGTCTAGTGGTATATTTTTATATTCAAGATAACCCACAAATAACAAAGCAGCACTGACTAAGAAGTATAACCAGAATCCGAAGGCAGTTGAAATAGAAGTATTCATCTTGCCGGAGAGGATAACTTTTACAAGGAATGAAAATAGGATACTTCCGATAGGCAAAATGAGCAATATGAGCTTTTTATAAGTTCGAGCTATTTAATATATATAAAAAGTATTAATAAAATAGGAAATGCAAATAATAGAAGTGCGAAGAGGGTGCCACCCATTTCTGATCCATCTGAAAACGTCATTCCAAAAAGCAAATCAAATCCTGACATACGTAAGACATTGTT
>ENA-OFCF01000998-OFCF01000998.1-metagenomes-genome-assembly--contig:-NODE-998-length-11508-cov-2.574435_pt1 | contig 11508 bp, 11 predicted proteins | sample MGYA00153387_OFCF01 | MGnify analysis MGYA00153387
AATAACTCATTTTAAAATTGGCATTTTTAAATATTTCACCCAAATTTTCAAGGTCAAACGGAATTACTCCATCACGAGCCAAACTGGCAGTTTGATTGGCGGCTAAACGGGGGTCAATAATTCTCGGTCTGTTGGGGTCAGTGTCGAGTGTATCTTTTTGACGGTTCACATTATAAGGTAAACTGTTATAGGCACGATTATCCAAAGCCACTTGATTAGTGATTCCGAATGACCCATTAAAATCTAAGCCCAAACGGAAACCATCTAAAAAACGCTCTGCAACAGCATTTTTCTTCTTAAAAGGTTGAAATTGATTTAATCCGAAAGAGAAATTATTGTTTACATTCACTGCCTTCGTAATTGTATTTTGGTCAGCTTGCAAACTCAAACTTGTTCGAATGGTTTGTCCAAAATTTCTTGAATACTGAATTGATGAATTTAAAGCCGTTGAAATATAACTGTCAGAAGTTACACTATTAAACTGAGCGTTTGAATTACTTTGGAGATTCACAGAGGCAGAAAAACTCGAATTCCCCCGACTTTGTGGCGAATGCGACCATTGAATTCCGAAGTCATTACGACTTTTTCTGTTGAATTCCTTACCATCATTACTGTTTCTGAAAGTCAAATTAAAAGCTCCACCGTAACGATAACGCTTGATATATTGAGAGTTTGCGGTGATTCCATAACTACCTTTTGAGTATATTTCTCCCGTTAACTTCAACCCAATATTTTCACTAATCGCAAAATAATATCCACCTTCACGCAAGAAAAAGCCCCTTCCAAGTGGTTCATCGCCATATGTTGGCACCACAATTCCTGAAGTGCCATTTTCTTGCGGAGGTTTATACGGAAAGAAACCAAAAGGCAAACCAATGGGCAAAGGAATTTCATTCAATTCAAAGCGGAATGGTCCAGAAACAATTTCCTTTTTCCCAACCATTTTAATCCTTGATGCTCGGATATTGTAATGAGGGTGTTCCAAATTACAGGTCGTATAAATGGCATTTCGGATGTATAAATTGTCTTCATTATCCTTTTTCACGCTTGTTCCCTGCACGTAAGCATCACCTTGCTTGGTGATAAGCCCTTTGATAATTGCCTTTCTGGATTTAAAATTATATTTAATTTCATCAGCATCGTAGGGTTCGCCACCTTGTTTGAAAACTGGTTTGCCTTTGGTCTTATTGGTAGCAGTATCTTTCGTACCTTTGGCGAAGACTTCGTTTTTATCCCAATTTAATTGAATAAAATCGGCTTCAAGAATAACGTCTCCGTAAGTTACTTTTGCATCACCATACAAATAAACCACTTGATTCTGCGTGTCCATAATCGTAGAATCTGTGGCAGAATAGACTACGGTGGTTTGTAAATCGTTATTCTTTTTTAAAGAGTCAGGGACGGCTTTTGTAAGGCTGTCAGCTCGAATTGTATCTTTTTTTGTAATATTTGGTATGATATTTTTAAAGCCTTTTGTAACCTCTCCGCCAACAGTACGCTGTGCATGAGTGAGATTTATAACAAAAAGCCCTAAGAACAAGCTAATTACGATGCTGAATATGTGAAGTGCTTTTTTCAGAAGTCTTAAAATTTTATCTTTGTGTTACAAAATTAACCCAATACTCATCCAAGATAACGTACCCAATTGAAAATAATGTTAAAGTTTGTTAAAGGTTTCATACTAGCTACTATCATTTGTGGATTAGGAGGTTTCGTACCGCTTCAAGATTCGAGCAATAGTTCGATTGATAATCCACCGAATCCTGTTAAACCAAGGCTCAAAACTATTGTTTTAGATGCGGGACACGGAGGAAAAGACCCTGGTTGTCACGGAGCAAGTCACAACGAATCCAAAATTGCACTTAAAATTGTCTTGGCTTTGGGTAAAAAAATAAGTGAAGAATTCCCAGATGTAAAAGTAGTTTATACTCGAAAGAAAGACGTTTATCCAACCCTTGATGAACGTTCAGCCCTTGCCAATAAGAACAAAGCGGATTTATTTGTTTCAATCCATTGTAATTCTCATCCTTCTTCCAAATTTGCTGGAACGGAAACTTATACGATGGGGTTACATAAAACGAATGATAATTTAAACGTTGCCAAGCGTGAAAACTCTGTAATTTTGCAAGAAAAGGATTATCAGAAAACTTACAACGGTTTCAATCCAAATTCACCTTTGGCACACATTATGATGGCTAACTATCAGAATACTTTTATGATGAACAGCATAAAATTTGCTCAGAAAGTTGAACGTCAATTCAAGAAACAAACCAACAGAGCAAGCTACGGCGTGAAACAAGCGGGTTTTTTGGTTCTTTGGGAAACAGCAATGCCAAGTGTATTGATTGAAACAGGATTTTTAACTAACGCAGCCGAAGAAAAATATTTAGCTTCCGAAGAAGGACAAAATGAAGTATCACAAGCCATTTTCAAGGCTTTTAAATTGTATAAAGAAGAAATTGAAAATTAGGTTTTAGGTATGAGGTGTAAGGTAGTAGAGATGAAGTATTAAGTAATAAACTATTTTATTATTTAATACTGACCTCGTACTTCATACCTTATCCCATACCTACAACCCACAACTTAATAAAACATGACTGTCTCTAAAGAAGTAAAAGTGGGCGTTCTTGCCCTTGTATCATTTGTGATTTTATATTTAGGATTTAATTTCCTAAAAGGAAAGGACTTTTTCTCTTCTCAAAATAAATACGTGGTGATTTATGCCAATGTTGAAGGACTGACTTCTGCCAATCAAGTTTCATTAAGTGGAATGAAAGTTGGGCAAGTTAAAACAGTTGAACTCATTCCAGGAAACAAAGTGAAGGTTACGCTCGTGATTCGTAAGGATTTGCTCTTACCGTCTGATACCAAGGCTTTTTTATCATCCGATGGATTATTAGGAGGAAAATTAATCAGATTAGAATATGGTAAAAATAATAAATTTGTTGAAAATGGAGGAACTCTTTTGGCAGGTCGAGAAACGGGTATTTCTGATTTAATTAAAGAACAAGCCCTTCCATTACTCCATAATTTAGATTCTCTAACGCTTTCATTACGAGTTATAACCAAAAGTTTTGAAGCAACGGGTTCGTCAGTAAATGATTTAATAAAAAATACCGACAGAACAATTTCGTCATTATCAGGAACAATGGGAACTACCATTAATGAAAATAGAGCGAGTTTAGCAGGAATAACTGCCAACATGAAATCATTATCGGGTAATTTAATTGAAACTGAAAGAAGCTTAAAGCCATTAATTGGAAAATTTAGCTCAATTGCAGATTCGTTAAATGCCTTAAAAATCAGTCAAGCCGTTGCCACAACCCAACGTTCGTTGGAAGGTTTACAAAGAATTATGACTGGAATTGAGCAAGGACAAGGTTCGGTGGGAAAATTATTAAAAGATGATTCGCTTTATTCAAACATCAATCGCTCGTTGGCAGATTTAGATAAATTATTGATTGACTTCCGTTTGGCACCACGACGTTACGTTAATGTATCAATTTTTGGGGGTAAAAAGGCTGACCCACCGACTGTAAAATAGTTCTTGGATATGTTGCACAAGTTGAATTAATTTGTTAGCATATTTCCAGATAAGTAGTTATTAATTAGATTGGAATGTTGGCGTTTCTTGTATTTTGACCTAAATTCAAATTTCAAGTTAAATCAATTCCTTACTTATCTGCATTTTCAACAATAACTATTTACTAAAACAATGAAAGCACTAATCGTAGATGATGAACGTTTGGCAAGAAATGAACTGAAACGCTTGCTCGAAAATCTCCCTAAAATTAATATTGTAGGTGAAGCCGCCAACGCCGAAGAAGCCGTGGTATTGATTGATCAATTGCATCCTGACCTCCTTTTCTTAGATATTCAAATGCCTGGCAAAACGGGTTTCGACCTCCTGACCGACCTTGAAGGCTACGTTCCAGAAGTTATTTTCACAACTGCTTACGATGAATATGCCATTAAGGCTTTTGAATTCAACGCCCTTGATTATCTTCTGAAACCAATCGAATTACACCGACTTTCGGAAGCAGTTCAGAAGGTCGAAGAGGAATTTGACCGTCAAAAACAATTAACCGAAACCAATAAGGAAAATACGACGGTTCTTTCTGAAAACGACCAAGTTTTTGTGAAAGATGGGGAAAAATGTTGGTTCGTAAGATTAGGAAATGTGCGTTTATTTGAATCTATGGGCAATTATGTCCGTTTATACTTTGACGACCAAAAGCCCTTAGTTCTCAAATCTTTGAACGCTTTGGAGGATAGATTAGACTCAAAAATATTCTTTCGTGCCAATCGTAAACACATTATTAATTTGAAATATATTCAGAAAATTGAGCCGTGGTTTTCGGGTGGATTGCAAGTAACGTTGAAGGAAAGTGGAGATAAAATTGAAATTTCACGCCGACAGGCAATTCGATTTAAGGAGTTGTTGAGTTTGTAGGATTTAATTGCTTTGAAACCAAAAAATGATATGTAATCATGAAAAAATTTTATGATTACACATAGAAGTTATGATGAAATTATTGATTTTACAACTTCACCGCCCGTCCCTCGAAAAGTATTAAAAGCTGTTTAAGTTAAATTTATTGAAATGAAATCAGACCACCGAAGCGGTTATTTTTTGGTCAATACTTTGTTGTAAAAATCCTCATTTAGCTGTACCAAACTGCGGTTTTACTACTCGTCTTGACACAAAAATAATTCTTTTTTACCTTCAAAAATTAACTTAAACAGTTTATTACAAAAAGACGGCTTCAACCAAAGCGAAGCCGTCCTTAAAGTACTAAATATCCATAAATTACGCCACAGTAGCAATCGCCTTCATCTCCCCCATCGCCGCCCGTAATCTATCACCCACAAGCTCAATTGAGTGGGTACGTAAAGCCTTATTCACGGAATTTAATGCTCTGTTATCCACGCTGCTATCTTTGCCTTCGTTGAAGTTTTTGCCGATGATATCAGTCTCTACTTTGCTCATAAAATCAGCCAAAAGTGGCTTACAAGCGTGGTCGAATAAATAACATCCGTATTCAGCCGTATCAGAAATTACTGAGTTCATTTCGTATAATTTTCTACGAGCAATTGTGTTGGCAATCAGTGGCGTTTCGTGCAATGATTCGTAGTAAGCTGACTCTTCAATGATGCCCGCTTCAACCATGGTTTCGTAAGCCAATTCCACACCCGCACGTACCATCGCTACCATCAAAAGACCGTTATCAAAATACTCTTGTTCAGCAATTTTCACCGCACCCGCTGGTGTTTTCTCGAAGGCAGTTTCACCCGTTGCGGCTCTCCAAGTTAAAAGATTTTTGTCGTCATTTGCCCAATCTTCCATCATGGTTTGCGAGAAAAATCCGCTCATGATGTCGTCTTGGTGCTTTTGGAACAATGGACGCATAATATTTTTCAATTCTTCCGAAATTTCAAATGCCTTGATTTTTGCAGGATTTGATAATCTGTCCATCATACCCGAAATACCACCTTGTTTCAAGGCTTCGGTGATGGTTTCCCAACCGTATTGAATAAACTTAGAAGCATATCCAGCGTCGATTCCCTTCTCAATCATTTTGTCGTAACAAAGGATTGAACCCGTTTGCAATAAACCACAAAGAATGGTTTGCTCACCCATTAAATCGGATTTTACTTCTGCCACAAAAGATGATTTCAACACGCCTGCACGATGTCCGCCCGTAGCTGCACAATACGCTTTGGCATACGCCCAACCTTTTCCTTCTGGGTCATTTTCTGGGTGAACCGCAATCAAAGTTGGCACGCCAAAACCACGCACATATTCCGCACGTACTTCCGTTCCTGGGCATTTTGGAGCTACCATAATTACGGTAATATCTTTACGAATTTGCATCCCTTCTTCCACGATATTAAAACCGTGAGAATACGAAAGTGTGGCTCCATGCTTCATCAAAGGCATAATTGCCGAAACCACCGAAGTATGTTGTTTGTCAGGCGTAAGGTTAATGACCAAATCAGCCGTTGGAATTAATTGTTCGTAGGTACCGATATTAAAATTGTTTTCAGAAGCACCTTTCCAAGATTGACGTTTGCCATCAATCGCTTCCTGACGAAGGGCGTAAGAAACGTCCAAACCAGAATCACGAAGATTCAAACCTTGGTTCAAGCCTTGGGCTCCACAGCCTACGATTACGATTTTTTTACCGATTAATGCCTGAACACCGTCTCCGAAAGCACTAATATCCATGAATTCACAAACCCCTAATTGATTGAGTTTTTCTCTGAGTGGTAATGTATTAAAATAATTTGCCATTGCTTTATTATTGGTTATCAGTTCCAAGAACCAGATTTAATTCATATTACAAAGTTCTTGAAATAGCGTCAAATTTTATGGTAAATTATCATGAATTTTAGGTATTTTTGATGGGTGACACTTTAACATTACAAATAAATATTTTTAAATATCTGGAAATGAGATATTTAAAAATATTGGACCTTGTATGATTTAATTTTGTGAACTTTGATTTTTGATAAAATTTAATATTTCATCAAGCGAAATATCATAACTTTCCATCACTTCACCAGAAGCCAAATGTTTATGATGTGGAAATGTAATGAAGTCGGGGAAATGAGGGGCGTTATCCCATCGGATAATTAAATCGCCGTTGGAAGGTTGCCAATGAAAAGAATGTTTACGATGTTCAGCATCTAAATATTCTCGTACATGAAGTTCGGAATTTTTAGCGAAATATATTTTTATATTCAGATAAAAAACAGTCTCAGATTTCCTAAAATCGTTGATATAATGTGATTTAACGAAGGAAGAATCATCAAGCCATTTGAAAATCTCCATGTTTTATTTCGTCAATTTTGATTAATAATTCAGACAAAAACTGTTGGTAGGCTTTCCATTCTATGTAATCATCCCAAGCCTCAAAACTTTCGGTATTTGCCTGTTCAATTTTTTGCTCAAACGACACAAAATCAGTCGCATACTTTCTTTCAAGAAAATGGATTTTTTCCTGAAAGACTTGTTTCTGAGCGTTATAATCAAGTAAAATCCAATTGCTTACTTGCTGTTTTGATAACGTTTGCATAAGATTTTTTTACAAATATATTTATTTTTATTCGTTATTAAAAATGAAAACCATCCCCGTTTACAGCATTGATAAATTCAATTCTAAGACTGAAAAAACCATTCAGTTTCAGATTGAGGTTTTTGATATTCATCGAAATTTCAAGGTTACGTACCCGCACCGACACGATGATTTTTACGAGATTTTGTTCCTTACACAGGGCGAAGGCATTCATACAATTGATTTTCAGCATCATCAAATTAAACCCTTTTCAATTTTTTTCCTTTCGCCTGGACAAATCCATGAATTAGAACTTTCGGAAGATGTGCAAGGCTATATTTTTCTGTTTACTTCGTCCTTTTATCATTTTAATAAAACTGACCCGTACAAACTTTTTGAATTACCTTTTTTTTATAATTTATCCAAAGAAACGCCCCCACTTTACTTGGAAAATGAAAATGAAAGGCAAATTTTTACGGACTTTTTTCAAAAAGCAATTACTGAAAATCAATTGAAATTAGCTGATAATGAGGAGGTTATTAGAGCTTTACTGGATTTGATTTTGATTCAAAGTAAACGAATTTATCCAGTTGGAATGATGAATGAACAGACTCAAAAAGGAAAGGTTTTGGTGAAGCGTTTTAAGCAATTAATTGAAGAAAAATGTCAAGAAAATTTATCAGTAAAACAGTATGCAGACTTACTAACGATAACACCCAATCACCTCAGCGAAACGGTGAGAAATATTACGGGTAGAACTTCAACAGATTTGATTAACGACAGAATGGTGATGGAAATTAAGCGATATTTAACGCATACGGATTTGGGGATTTCTGAAATTGCCTACCAATTGAACTTCTCTGATCAATCGTATTTTTCTAAGTATTTTAAAAAATTGACGAAAGTTTCGCCTTTGGAGTTTCGAAGGAATTTACTGTAGTTCGAATTAGTAATTCGAAAACGGTCGAAAAGTCGGATTCCGCTCTCGAATTACTAATTTAAGCTACAGTAATTCGACCAACCCACTCTTAATCAACATATTACTTCCTGATTTAAACTTAGAGAGTCCCCCATTAGCCTCCTCAATCTTCGCTTCATAAACCTCATTTTTATTCTTACTTTTAATTTCCATCATCACATAAAAAACACCTTTTGCCATAGTTTTTGAATTAGCGACAAAATTTTCGTGCGGCGTTTCTTTTTCAGATAAGAAAGATTTTGTACTGGCTTTTGCTTGCCAAGTTGGAAGAGATGCTGGCTTGAAATCTGATATATCAAAATGACCTTCACTGGCTTCTTCTTCGCTTTCGGGCATTTTGGCTTCTTTCGCAGGAACGTACAGATTTTCCACAAATTTATGGTCGGCATCTTCTACCCAAATCGCTACGACTGGCAATTCTGTTTCTTTATTCATTTCTACTAAAATCCTTAAAGCTGTTCCTTTTGAATCTTGATTGGTTTTTACTTCTTCATAAGATAATTTCTCGGGTTTTGGTGGTCTTTTTGGAGCAAGAAACTTTCCTGCCTCTGCCACTGGTTCAAGGATTTCTGAGGCTGTTCCTGCCAATACTACTCCAAAAACCAAGAAGGCAATAATGAATTCTTTTTTAAATTTTCCTGACGTTCTTTCTTTTGAATAACCCGTGATGGACGACCAGTTGTTGACGATATGAAAAACAGCAAAACCTACAAAGATTAATCCAAAGATGGTATGCGTAATCTCAACGGCATGAGCTTTTTGCTTGATGTACAGCAAGATACCCGTGATTGATAAACTTAAAAAAGCAAATGCTACGGAGAGACTAATAATGTTTTTACGTTTCATGGTGATTGGTTAATTGTGAAAGTTTAATACAAATTTAAAAGAATATCAGAATTTATTTAGTTGATAAAACCAATAGTTTGCAAAGATTTTAGGAACTCTTTGATTGTCCCATTTAACGGATTTAAGGGTTATCTGAATTTAGATTTATTTAATTGCGTGTTCGGTAAATTACGGAACACGCAATTAAATACCCTTGCTATTAGAATATGTGTTTCCAATCAATAGGGACAATATTTCAATCTAAAAACCTTTGCAAACTATTGTAAAACAAAATTGTCCAATAATTAAACCTTCATTATTAGGCAATTTTAATTTGCGATTACCCTAAAAATGCTCATACCCAGGAGCTGTAATATTCACTAAATTCCCCGATTTCATCATCATTTTTGCTTCCATAACTTCGTTCGTCATGTAGCCAATGATACTTACATCGTTCATATTTTTGATTTTTTCGTAATCTTCTTGTTTCACCGTGAAAAGCAATTCATAATCTTCGCCACCATTTAAAGCTGCCGTCATTGGACTAAAATTTAGTTCAGTTGCGGTCAAATAAGTTTGGTCGTCAATTGGAATTTTATCTTCAAAAATAACCGCTCCAACATTTGAATTCTTTGAGATATGTAGGAGTTCAGAAGCCAATCCGTCTGATACATCAATCATCGAGGTTGGTATTACACCCAAATCACGCAATTCATAAATCACGTCCATTCTCGCCCGAGGTTTCAACTGTCTTCCAATCACATAATCCTTGTCCTTATCAATCTCAGGCTGCATATCAGGATTTGCGAGGAAAACTTGTTTTTCTCTTTCCAATAATTGTAAACCCATCAAAGCCGCACCCAAATCTCCCGAAACGCAAATAATATCGTTCACTTTTGCCGTATTTCTGTACGCAATTCTCTGTTTTTCGGCCAATCCCAAAGCCGTTATCGAAATCACTAAACCCGACCGTGAAGCGGAGGTATCGCCACCCACTAAATCAATTTGATATTCATCGCAAGCAATTTTTATTCCTTCGTATAATTCATTAATTGCCTCAACTGAAATTCGGTTACTCAAACCAATACTGACCGTAATTTGCTTTGGAATGGCATTCATGGCGGCAATGTCGGAGATATTAACGGCAACGGCTTTATACCCCAACAATTTCAAAGGTGAATACGACAAATCAAAATGAATTCCTTCAATCAATAAATCCGTTGAAACGACAACTTCTTTACCCGCCGAATTAATAACAGCGGCATCATCGCCAATTCCCTTAAGCGTTTCTACGTTATTAATTGGGAATTTTGATTTAATCAAATTGATTAATCCAAATTCGCCAATCGTACTAAGTTCTGTTCTTTGTTCCATGGTGCAAAGGTAATTGCTGATTTGTTGATTTGTTGGATTGTTGTTTACATTTTACAATACAACAAAAAAGCCATCCTTTTCAGAACGGCTTCTCAAAACTTATTTGTATTTGGTTTATGGATTCACTAATTGTAAATTCACCGTTGTGTTACCTGCTTTGAGGTCTTTTTGTGCTGTTTCAATGGTCACATCTGTAGCATTGACTGCCAATGATGTAATGTTATAGACAATCGTCCCCACAGGATTTGAACCAGTTGGTGTTTGTCCAGAACCGCTTTTTAAATTTGATAATGTAATAACTTTATCACTTGATGTTAATGCCCAATTACCCGTAAAACTTGTGCCATCAAGAGTTGTTAAACTGGCTGTTCCAGTACCATTAGTAAGTGTTCCAAGCGTGAGGCGATAGTTAACATATCCTTGAGAAGACCCTGTGGTACTTCCCTTTTTATAAACCTCCGTGCCATCGTGTTTTGCGATATTAACACTCCAAGTTTTAACTAATTTTTCTGCTACGGTTGGCTCAGGAGTTGCTTTTTTACCGCAACTGATTACTACCAACATGAAAGCAAATAATATAGGCAAGTAAAGAAATGATTTTCTCATAATGATTGTTAAATTTTGATTTTAAAAGATAAAAATGATAATTTAATTTGAAAATTTGAGGATATGAAAATACGAGGTTAAAACTAACTTATTGATTATTAAACGTTTACGATAATAAAAATATTTTGAAAGAGTATACAAAATCTCAATTAGCCCTCCGCAACGGACAAGACCGTGATGAAATTTGGGTCGCCTTCCGTGGACAAATATACGATGTTTCCGCTTCAAGATTGTGGCGAAATGGAAAACATTATGAACATTGGGCGGGTCAAGACCTTACAAACGAACTCCCCGATGCCCCACATACTGAAACTGTTTTTAGTAAGTTTGAGATTATTGGAATCTTGGTCAAGAATTGACAACTTTTCAAAAGGTATCAATTCTAATACCAATCTATAAAAACATAAAAATGAAAAACATAAAATACATATATCTCCTTATATTTCAATTAGTTACGAATGCAGTTTTCGCCCAAAATCAAGCGGCAGGAAGTCCACAAATAAAGGCAATTGCTCTTACGGGTGCAACCATACACACTGCTACAGGGCAAGTGATTGAAAATGGTATAATCGTTTTCAATAAAGGAATTATTACGGCTGTCGGCGGAGTTGGAACGGCTTACGATAAAACCAATACTGAAACCATTGATTTGAAAGGTAAAAGTAT
>ENA-OFCF01000999-OFCF01000999.1-metagenomes-genome-assembly--contig:-NODE-999-length-11504-cov-5.220631_pt1 | contig 11504 bp, 11 predicted proteins | sample MGYA00153387_OFCF01 | MGnify analysis MGYA00153387
AGCGGCTTGCTGCCAGCGCCGCGACGACGGTCTTGCCCGAACCGACATCGCCCTGCAGCAGGCGGTGCATGGGAATGCTCTTCTTCAGGTCGACCTCGATTTCCATGCCGACCCGCTGCTGCGCGCCGGTCAGGCGAAACGGCAGGCGCTCCAGCAACTGGTCATGGAGTAGGCACTGTGTGTTTTGCAGCGAACTGCTGCGCAAGGGCGGTGCGCGCATGGCCGCGCGCACGCGACGAGCCTCAAGCTGCGACAGTTGCTGGGCCAGCAGCTCTTCGGCTTTCAGGCGCTGCCAAGCCGGGTGGCTGTGGTCTTCAAAGGTGGCCAATGCAACGTCAGGTGTCGGATTGTGCAGAAACTGTAGCGCCTCGCGCAAGTTCCACGTGGTTTGTGGCAGGTTTCTGCTTAAAAATTGAGCCGGAATCGTCTCACTCAAGTCAGCCCGAGCCACACCGCCCAGTACCGCCTTGCGCAAATACGCCTGCGGCAAACCTGCAACGGTTGAATAAATCGGCGTTAGCGCACCGGGCAGTTCCCCGCCTGCCAACTTAAAGCTGGGGTGAACCATCTCACGGCTCACAAAGCCGCCGCGCAGCTCGCCGCGTGCCCGCACACGCGCACCCACGCTCAAGGTTTTTTGATGCGACGGGTAAAAATTCAAAAAACGCAGCGTACATGTGTCTGTGCCGTCGTCAATCGTCACACGCAACTGGCGGCGTGGGCGAAAAGCGATTTCACTGTTGGTGATTTGGCCTTCGATTTGCACCATCTCACCGTCACGCGCATCTGAGAGCATCGTGATGCGGGTTTCGTCCTCGTAGCGCAGCGGCAGGTGCAGGGCCAAGTCAATGTCACGGCGCAGGCCGAGCTTGTCCAAGGCTTTTTGTGCGGCCGTTATGGTGGACGCAGGTTTGGAGTCCTTAACAGGGGATGGCATAGTGGGACAATTGTGCCCGTATGAAGACTGTTTTTACCCTGAGTGATTTTGATTTCACGCTCCCCCCAGAATTAATTGCCCAGCATCCACCTGAGCAGCGCAGTGGTTCACGTTTGCTGGACGGACGCGAGTCGTTACTGGTTGATCGCCAGTTCACCGATCTGCCCAGTTTGCTGTTGCCCGGTGATTTGCTGGTGTTCAACGACACCAAAGTTGTCAAGGCGCGGCTGTTTGGCCAGAAGGCGAGCGGCGGCAGGCTGGAGCTGCTGATTGAGCGTGTGCTGTCGCCAGATTCCAACTCAGGCCATGAAGTCGCAGCCCACATGAAGGTCAGCAAAAAGCCCTTGCCCGGCGCGGTCGTGCAAATGGACGGCGGCTTTACCGCCACGCTGCTTGGCCGTTGGCCGAATGTTGACGGGCCGTTATACCGTTTCAAATTAAGCAGCGATCCTTATGCACTGATGGCGCAACATGGCCATGTGCCGCTGCCGCCCTACATCACGCACGAGGATTCTGCGGATGACGAACAGCGCTATCAGACAGTGTTTGCCAAACACCCCGGTGCAGTGGCTGCGCCAACAGCTGCGCTTCATTTTGACGAGGCGGTTTTAAGTCAACTTGAAGCACGCGGCGTTCAGCGCGCCAGCGTCACGCTTCATGTAGGTGCAGGTACGTTCCAGCCCGTCAAGGCAGAAAACATCGCTGACCACGTGATGCACTTTGAGCGCTTTGAAGTGCCGCCCGCCACCGTGCAGGCAATTGCCGCTTGCAAGGCACGCGGCGGCCGCGTGGTGGCGGTAGGCACAACCACTGTGCGGGCGCTGGAATCACATGCCAAATTTGGCGCAGACTGCAACGACACCAACATCTTTATCACCCCAGGCTTCAGGTTTGAAATGGTTGACTTGCTGCTGACCAATTTCCATCTTCCCAAAAGCACACTGATGATGCTGGTCAGCGCCTTTGCGGGTTACGAGCACATCATGGCGCTGTACCAATACGCGATTGCGCAACGTTACCGATTTTTCAGCTATGGGGATTCGATGCTGCTGGCTTACAGACGCGGTGCTTGATGGCAGTTTATGAATGATTTAGGCCTGTAACCCATTAAATGCGTGCGTAAGCAGCTATGGATTTCATACCAAGCTATCTGCGCTTGCAGGCCCTTGCCTTGTCAGGTTTTGTTGAGGTTGACCTACCCAACTTTCCCGAAAGTGCAGCCCCGTGCCTGTTGGAGTTGGCAAAGCTGACAGCCCATTGATTCAAATCGCGCCAGACTTTGGGCGCTGCGAAGACTGCGTCGCTTGAACGGATGATGCCGTCTCGGTTGCTGTTTAGCGCTACCAGGGCTTGCCAGCCGTTGGTAGACAGTTGCTGGCCGCCCAGGCCCGTGCCCAATGGTTTAGATTCTCCCTAGGGTATAAAAAACAATTGTTGAAAGAAAACTTGCTTGGCTCGTTTTAACAATAAGCCAAGCCACGAATCGCTCCGAGTTTTCTCTTGCCTCAGGCGTACTTTTGAAGAAAGAGATTTTTACTTTTTTCCAATGATTGCGATTCTTTAGAGCATCTGAATTTTGTACCAGGCCAAACAACAGAGGCGGAATAGTCGTTACAAAAACAAGAGCAGATATTACGAAGATTGAGTTGATCATCATTTTAAAGTTCGAAGATATTTAATAGAAACGTTTACTGTCTAAACCCAACAAAAATGTGCGTAAGCAGCTATTTATTCAATAGCACATTGTCTGTGCTTACATGCTCTCGTCTTGTTGAGTTTTGTGGCTGGGCTGCTGCCATACCAGCCGCCGCTGGACAAAAGTGAATTGGCAGCCAGTGGGTTACGCGCTTTGGCATCGCCTAGGCTGCTGGTGTTGGCCCAGGCGGTGATGACCTGGCCCACCAGCGCCTGACGGTCTTGGGCTGTGGTGACTGCTTTAAAGTTGGTGATGGTTTGCTCAAGCGTTTGAGAGGGTTCAAATTTAATCACCGATTGCGCATCGTTCTTGGTTAGGCAGTACTGCTCAAAGCTTTTTTGCCTTTGCAAAGTACCGCACACCAGGCAGACCGTCATAGTCAACGTCTTGCGTCCAGAAGCTGGCACTGTGCTCTTGCGCCATGCTGTACATGGCAGCATCGGCCAACGCCAGGCGATGCAGACGCGCCACTTTTGATGCCGCGACAGCACGGCGGTCGGTCAAGTCCAGCACGCGACCCAGGCGCATCACATCCAGACAACGGCCAACCATGTCCTCATTCAAATTGCGGCTCAAAATTTTGTGGACTTCAAACAAAGCAATCGTCGGTACAAGCAACAGGTCACGTTGTTCAATGACAGGCTTGAATAGGGGTCCATTTGCACCGGCCATGAAAAACTCAATCCAGCCTGATGAGTCAACGACATTCATTCAAACGTCCGATCCGACTCTTTTTCAGGCTCAATATCGCCCAAGTCATAGCCTTTCAACATCCCGTAATAAGCGCTCATGGGTAGTTCAGGTTTAATGATCAATTCACGTCCGCGTACTTCGAAATGGATGTGCGAACCAGGGGTGATGCCCAATTTGGCGCGCATCGCCGATGGCAAAGTCACTTGCCCTTTACTTGAAACAATGGCTCCAGCTTGCATATGAATTCCCTTTAAACGTAAAGAAAACTTTATTACTTTACAAATTAAGAAGTAAAGCATAACCCAATACCAAGCACCTTACAATCAGGCCAGCTTTAAAGACCCGCATGTTGCAATTTCAAGTCCTCACCACAGACCCTACCAGCCACGCCCGGCGCTGCACACTGACACTGAACCATGGTGTGGTGCAGACCCCGATCTTCATGCCCGTCGGTACTTACGGCACCGTCAAGGGCGTGATGCCGCAGTCGCTGCATGAGATGGGTACGCAAATCATTTTGGGCAACACCTTTCATTTGTGGATGCGACCGGGGCTGGATGTGCTCAAGCAATTTGGCGGGCTGCACCGTTTTGAAAGTTGGAACAAACCCATACTGACCGACAGTGGCGGCTTTCAGGTTTGGTCGCTAGGCGGCACCGACGGCAAGGGCCGCAAGATCACTGAAGAGGGCGTGGCGTTTTCATCGCCCGTCAACGGCGACAAGCTGTTTTTAACGCCTGAAATCTCGATGCAAATCCAGACCGTGCTGAACAGCGACATCGTGATGCAGTTTGACGAATGCACGCCCTATGACACGGCAGGGCACATCACGACTGAGGCCGAGGCACGAACGTCGATGGAACTAAGCCAGCGCTGGGCCAGCCGATGCATGACCGAGTTTGAGAAACTTGACAATCCAAATGCGCTATTTGGCATCGTACAGGGCGGCATGTTTGAGAACTTACGACAAGAATCGCTCGATGCGTTGGCTGAACTTGACCTGCCAGGATATGCGATTGGCGGCGTCAGCGTCGGCGAGCCAAAGGAAGAAATGCAGCGCATCATGGCGCACACGCCGCACCGTTTGCCTGCGGGCAAACCGCGCTACCTGATGGGTGTGGGCACGCCCGAAGATTTGGTGGAGGGCGTTGCCGCTGGCGTGGACATGTTTGACTGCGTGATGCCTACCCGCAATGCACGCAACGGTCATATGTTCACCCGCTTTGGCGACTTGAAAATTCGCAATGCACGCTATAAAAACGAAGACTCACCCGTGGACATGACCTGCAGTTGCTACACCTGCAAAAACTTCTCCAGGGCCTACTTGCATCACCTCGACCGCTGCGGCGAAATGCTGGGCCCCATGCTGGCCAGCATTCACAACCTGCATTACTACCTGAACCTGATGCAGGAAGTGCGTGATGCTTTAGACGCAGGCCGATTTGCAGAATTCGTCACGCAATTCCACGCCGACAGAGCGCGTGGTGTTTAGTTTATGAACATCAACGTGCAGCGCTGGATTGACCGCTGGGTTGGCATCCCGCTGTGCGCGGCAGTGTCTTTGCTGGATGTCGTTACGCACCCCTTCAAGACAAAAACAGATACGTCACCCCGCGCCATCGTGATTATTTTGCTATCAGAAATGGGCAGTCTGGTGCTGGCCCACGACATGTTTGCACGGCTTCAAACGCGCTATCCGGATGCAGAGCTGCACGCCCTGCTGTTTGGTAAAAACCGCGAAATTCTGGACCTGATGCGCGTCATCAAACCTGAAAATGTGCATGCGGTGGATGACAAATCATTGATGGGATTGCTATCGAGTTTGTGGCGCTGTGTGATGCAACTGCGTCGCGCGAATGTGGATGTGGCGATTGACTGCGAGCTGTTCTCACGTATCAGCAGCTTGCTTTCTTATGCCAGCGGCGCCAGCGTGCGGGTTGGCTTTCATCGCCACACACAGGAAGGCCTGTACCGCGGCTCGCACATCAACAAACCCGTTCCGTACAACCCGTACCAGCACATCAGCGCCCAGTTTTTAACGCTGGCGCGCGCGATTGATTCAACGGCCGTGCCCAAGTCAAAACTGCAGGTCATGCTACCCACGCAGGCACCACCGCACGTACAGCTTGATGCGCAGTTGGTCGTTGATATACAACAGCGCTTGGCCAATGACTTTCCGGCCATCGCAGGCAAACTGCTGGTACTTGTCTACCCCGGTGGCGGTATCTTGCCTATCAGAGCCTGGCCACTAGAGTCGTACACCGCGCTGTGCAACGGCTTGGTGCAAGACGGTTGCACGGTGGCGGTGATAGGCTTGAAAGACGACCAGGCGCTGGCACAGCAGCTGGTCGCCAACGTCAAAAGCTCCAATCAGACAAGTCCAGTGATCGACCTGACGGGCTACACCCGCTCTATTGCTGAGTTGCTGGCTTTATTTCATCTGGCCAAGTTATTGGTCACCAATGATGGCGGGCCGGGCCAGTTTGCCGCGCTCACGCCGATCTGGACCGTCATGCTGTTTGGACCTGAAACGCCTGCGCTGTATGCGCCGCTCACACCCAGATGCCATTCGTTTTACAGTCAATGGCCGTGCTCGCCTTGCCTGACGGCTTATAACCACAGGAGCAGCTTTTGTGATGGTGACAACCAGTGCCTGAAGGTGATTGCACCTGAGACGGTTTTGAAAAAATCACGCGAGTTTTTGGCAGCGAGCTGATGACCAATTTGCGCAGCATTTACGAAGGCTTGATCAGTCGCTTGCCTGCCCGCTTGCAGCCCATGGCGCGCTGGCGTTTCGTTAAATTTGGCGCGGTGGGCGCCAGCGGTACGGTCATCAACATTGCGGTTCTTTACGCCTGCCAGGAGTTTTTGCTGTTGCAGATTGCAGACTTCCACGCACGGCTCAATTACTCGATTGGGATTGCCATCACGCTGGCCACCATCAGCAACTTTTACTTCAACCGCCGACTGACCTGGCGGGATCGACAGTACGAGGCCAGCCCTGGTGTGATGGTGCTGTTCTTCAAGTATGTTGCGGCAGCGGGCGTGTCGATTGCCATCCAGTCGGTGATGACCAAATCGCTCTCACTTTATTTGCATTACATCGTGGCCAATCTTGTAGCGATTGGTGTGTCCAGCATCTTTAATTTTGTGGCCAATGACAAGTTGACGTTTCGCCGCAGTGGCGGCAAAGGCGCGCCTTGACCTCGCTTTCTCGCTCCAGGTACCGCTCCATAGCGTGGGTACTGCTTGCGGTTGTCATTGCGTTGGGTTATTTGTATCAGCTCGGTGGCGACCACATTCCGCGCAATGGCGATGAGCTGGTCTACGCACATATTGCGCGCCTGACGGCTGAGAGCGGAAACTGGTTACCACTGGTCAGCTCCTATGACTTCATGCGCAACACCAAGCCGCCGCTGCTGTTTTGGCAAGCCATGCTGGCGGGCGGTTGGGGTGACCATTGGTCGCTGTTCAATTTGCGTTTACCCAGCGTGGTGTATTTATGGGCCACCGCTGTTTTGGTGGGTTTGTTGACGCGAAAAATTGTGAGCCAAACGCCTGCGCAGAGCAAAGATCAGGTAAATGTTGCGGGTGCCATCGCCGCCATCGTCTTTCTGTCATTTTTCAGCACCTACCGATACGGCCGCCCCTACCTGACGAGTGCGCCTGAAACCTTCTGGCTGTTTGGCGTGTTCTTTGCCATCGCGTGGTCCCCCGCCAAGCTGTTGGCATCTAGCTGGAAGTTTCCGTTAATCGCGGGCATCGCCATAGGCATCGCTTGCCTGTACAAGTCATTTGCCATGGTCGCGCCTGTTGGCCTGGGGCTGGCGCTGTGCTACCAAACGCTGGGTGCGCGCAAAGCACCGTGGCAAATTTTCAGGCCCGGCGTGCTGCGCGACGGCTTCAAAGTCGCGGGTATCTGCACATTGGCGCTGACTGTGTTTGGCTTGTGGTTTGCGCTAGACCCGCTGCCGGGCGAGGTGTGGCGCGAGTTTGTGGTGGGTGAAAACGCAGGCAAGTTCAAGTCATCGCCCGGATACTTCAAGGTAGCCTTCAGCGGTAACGGCGGCATATTGGTGATTTTGACGGGTTACTTTGTCAATGCGGGTCTGTTGTTGCCGCTGGCTGTAGGGGCTGCCTGGACGGCATGGCGATGCTATCGAAGTGGGAGCGAAAAAATCGACACTATGAGCGATGCTGAAAAGGTCATGTGGCTGTGGCTGCTGGCCTTGGCGCTGGTCTTCATGCTGCCCAACCAGCGCTCAGCACGCTATTTGATTCCCGCCATGCCAGCAGTGGCCGTATTGATAGCGCTGTACTGGCAGCGCATGGCACGCGCCTGGTTTGTCGCCGCGCTGGTGTTTTGTGTGCTGGGTGCATCCGGCATGGGCTTGATTGCCATGGGCGCGGTGCGTGCCATACAAGATTCAAACGTTTACTCCATCCTGTTCTGGCTGCTGTTGGCGCTGATCATGTTAGCCAGCACTGTTGGCATGTTCAAAAAACAATGGACACGCGCTACGGTTGCTGCATCAGGCTTTGCTGTGCTGTTCTTACTGGCGTGGACGACCGCGCCCCTCAACGGCGAGCTGGGCCGCTTCAAACCCACAACAGTTGCTCTGCTTCAAGGCCAAAGCGTCAAGGTGCCGAACAACTTCAACGGGCAGTTTGAGCGTTACCAATTCATCATGCCGGGCGTGAAGGTTGTGGCCTACGATGCACCACAGCCGGTAGATTTTGCAGACGTTGATGCATTGCTCAAGACCAGCCGCTATGCGCTGGTGGCACGCCGCATCGGACAGGCGCCATGTACCGATTGCCGCATTATTGATTCGCGCTGGGACTTGCGCTCACGCCAAGACCCCAGCGAAGGCACTTGGGCTGCGCTTAAAACACCGGATACTTTTTGGTATGCCAAAGAGTATCTGGTGGAGCGTCTCACTCCTTGAGCGCTGAATTTGCAAGCTGCCTTTCATGGCTTCACACTCCGTACTGTGACCACATGGTGTTCGTAAATCGCGAAGCTCCAATCTGTTGTCTTAATTGTCTGAATTTTTCCTCTTCAGGGTAGGCTTTGCGAAATTGCGCCAGAGTTGCGTGTAATTGATATGGAAGGTAGTAAGTACCATCCATAGACAGCGCCAAGTCAATCATCGACCGAGTCCATTGAGCAACAGCGCGTTGTGCATCATTCGAGACGCCCTGCTTGTAGTACACGACGAAAGAAAATACATTCTCTTTAGCCCATGACATCAGCGATAACTGATCGGCTGGCGAGTGTCGTATTGACACATTAACCGTTCCTGTGGGTACGGCTTGCATCATTTCGGACATTTTCTTTGCGAACGGATAAAAATTCCGCTCGGGTACAAAGTACTCTTGCAAAACATAAGTTGAAAGCCTTCGACTCACAGGCTCCAGTTGTGCCACATCAAAGCTAGCCTCATAGTTTCTCCAAACTACAGCAGGTTGTTCCTCAATTGGCGTCACAATTTTTTCGCGTAATGACGCACCATCAGGCAATTCCGTCATGGCCAACAAAAATAGTTTTTCCTTTAAGAATTTCTCGCCAAGAGGTCGCAATTTATCAGTCGTTGTCAACGACTTAGTACTTCGAGACCATGTGACACAACGCGGCCTATCAAAAGTTGACGGAATTAAATCCGCGTTGTGCATGAGTACTTTGGAATCGCCTTGAATCTTCTCTTTAAACCACGCTGGATAGTCCTGAAGGGAAACACGAGCAGTTGATCTTTCAATTTTGAAATTCTCATCGAGATTCAGCTCAACTTCAGTAATCAAGCCAATTCCACCATATCCACCCAAGGCGGCACTGAATAGCTCTGCATTGGCTTGTCTGCTGGCGACTACGATTTCACCATCAGGCAGAACAAGTTGAATAGCCCCGACGGACTCACTGACTGGACCGTGCCCGACATAACGCCCGTGGCAATTGACAGACAAAGACCCTCCAACCGTAAAGCTGGAATAACTTTGCATCGTTTGAACTGCAAGTCCATGGGGATCGATGATTTGTTGCAGCTCACGCCAACGCATGCCAGCCTGAACCCGAACCGTCCGCTTTGCTTGATCAAAGCCCACCAAACGGTTCATAGCACGCATATCGAGCTGTAAGCCATCTCGAATTGCAGTCTGTCCGCCCATGCTGAATCGCCCCCCGCCCACGCTTATCTGCCCCTTCCATGTTTTTAGTGCTCGCTGTATATCATCTGTATTGCTCACTTTTGATATCTGAGCCATTCTGATGGATGCCAGATGGGTGACGTTGCATATTGCCAAAGGATCTTTTGGACAAGTTGCCGAGGCATTGAGGCTTGGCAAGGCAACGGCACTTGCCGCAACCGACATAATTTTTCTGCGTGAGGGATTAAATTTCATTTTTTTCTTCTTTGAGCATTTGCACGCAGCAGATCAAAAACCTGGACGCAAGAACCCGCTAGTACACACCTTGCCGTTGGCGGTGATGTGCTGAGAGTTTGAAGAGTTTGCAGCTCTAAGCAAAAATTAATCAGCAGCCGTAAAAACCGTCAACACCCCGGTATAGCCATACAAGTGATGGCGGGCAATTTCACCGCCTGCAAAAAAGCCCACCAGCGGTACATCACCCAGCGCGCGCCGCACTGTTTGCAACTCGGCGCTAGGCGCGCCAAAGTGTGGGCCGCCTCTGCCTGCGCAGCTCACATACACAGCGCCGGCTATGCGCCTGGCTGGGTGGGGGGTGGATTCGGCCTCTGGCGCGTTCAATACGCTGGCAAGCTCGATGGTTAACTCCTCGGGCTCCAGCTCTTCACGGATTTCTGCACAAACGCGAATCAAGTCTGCGCGTGCTGCTTGCACGTTACGTTCGCAAAAAGCCAGCGTCATGCCGTTGGCAGGGGCACCGCTGATGGCGATGCCTTTGCGGCCAGGGTCCAGGCCAATGATGTGGCGCACCACGACCTCGGCACCAAACTGGCCGGGGTATTGCACGTGGCGGTCGTTCAAGACGTCTGCCGGATCGCTCAATCCCACCAGCGTGCTGCGTACCTTGGCCAGCGCTTCACGCGGCTGATCCAGCGTGACCTTCAAGGCCGCCAGCATCACGTCCAATGCGGGTTCGCCGTCCAGTTCCGTCACCACATTGCCTTCGCAAGCGGTGATCTCGTGATCGCGTGACACAGGCTGACAGCCCTGCGTGACGCGCGACATCAGCGCTGCGCCCTGGGTAAAGGCCACACCGCTCAGGCCGCCGCTGAACACGCCGCTGGCTGCGCCATGGCCTTTGACATTGCCGTAACCACTGAGCGCAAATTGCACGGTTTTGCTGCGGCTGGCTGCCAGGCCACCAAACACATAGCCGCTGCCCGTACGCTGCGCCATTTCGTTGATGAGGTCGGCCACATCGGGAGTGCCTGAATCTGCATGTACCAGCGCGGTATGCGCCTTGAAGCGGCCACTGGCGGCAGATGGCAGCGGCGATACGCCCGAGAACACACGGTATTGGTCATGCGGCAAATCGCACAGCATCACGGCCAAGGCGGGCTCGTCAAAATACTCCACGTTATTTGACGCAATGCCTACTCCGACTGTGCCGCTCCAGTCGGTGACCTCGGGCAGCTCGGCGGTTAAATGGTCAAGAATGTCCTGCGCATGGGCTGCGTAATGGTCGGTGATGTAGAGCAAACCCAGCGTGGGTGCTGTGGCGTAACCGGGCAAGGCCATGTGCGCACGCAGCTGCGCCAGCACCAGGCCAGCCGCCATGGGCCATTGTGGGTGGGTGGCGTGGCCATAGGGGAAAAGCAGCATGGCGCTCAGGTCAGTGGGTTTATCGGCTGGTCTTGCGTGCGGCTTTGGCGGCAGGTCTTTTCGCAGCAGGCTTTTTTGCAGCAACTGGCGTGGGCCATGCCTGCGCGCTTCTCAGTGCCGTGTTGATCGCTGCACGGCCTGCCCCTGAGACTGTTTTACCCGCATTGCTGGCCATGCCCCTGGCCATGCCTGTTGCCGTTTTCATGGCATCTTTGGCCAGCCCGACGGCCATGCTTTTGGTGGTGTCGATGGCGGTTTTTTTAGCCGCGTCTTTCATCGCATCAGCGGCAATGGTTTGAAACTGCTGCGTCAGCGCGCCCCACCATTGCATCGGGTCGACCACGCCAGCGGCGGGTGCTTCGGCTTTGGGTG
>ENA-OFCF01001000-OFCF01001000.1-metagenomes-genome-assembly--contig:-NODE-1000-length-11500-cov-2.468239_pt1 | contig 11500 bp, 10 predicted proteins | sample MGYA00153387_OFCF01 | MGnify analysis MGYA00153387
GCTGTTGCAGTAAATGCTCAGGATATTGATTCAGCCAAAAAAGCTATTGACGCTGAACAGTATGAAAAAGCCAAATTGATTCTGAAAACACTGGTAGTTTCGAAACCAGATTCGGGTAAGAACTTTTTTGTTTTAGGGAATTTATATTTGACACAAAAATTAACAGATTCAGCAGCAATTTATTTCAACAGGGGGATTGCAGCCAAAACTGAGTCTCAATTTAATAATATAGGACTAGGTCAAATTGAGTTAGAAAACGGAAATTTAGCTGAAGCAAATGCTAACTTCAATAAAGCAACTTTGAGTGTTCGAAAAAGAGATTTTGAAGAGTTTTTGTATATTGGGCGTGCTTTTTGAATAAAGCATTTGCAATTCAACCACTTGATGGTCAGCTAATATTGTCAATGGGAGATGCTTATTATGGCGACAAAAATGTAAATGAAGCTTTTTCTGCCTACAGAAATGCCTTTGATGCCGACAATTCCATCTTGAGAGCTAAATTGCAATTGGGTGTTATTACAAAAGGTTCTAAAGCTTTTGCAGAAGCTAAAACGGCTTTTGATAATATTTTAATGACCAATCCAACCTACGGACCAGCTTATAGAGAATTAGCTGAAACCTACTATTTGTGGGCAATAAATGATAAAGCAAAATATGTTGAATACAACAAAACAGCGATGGAATATTATGACAAATATTTGTCATTAACCGACTATTCTTTGGATTCAAGAATGCGTCACGCAGATTTTTTAATTCTTACAAAAGATTACAAAGCTTTGGAGTTAGAAGCTGAAGCCATGAAAAAATTGGACAAAGTAAATCCAAGAATTTTAAGATATTTGGGATATTCCGCTTACGAAAACGGAAATTTTGATGCTGCAATAAAAGCAATTTCAGACTTTTTAGTTACGCCAAACGCTAAAATTATAGGTCGTGATTACTTGTATTTAGGTCTTGCCTTAACTGCAAAATCGTTAACGTCATCGACAGGTCCAGACTCAGCTGTAACAAATAAAGTCGATAAGGCATTGTTTAATTCTGGTGTTGCTCAAATGAAAAAGGGTGTCGAACTGGATCCAGTTATGGCAAACGAGATGAATGATATTGGAAAAAAATTCTTTGATATTAAATTGTATAAAGAAGCCGCAGCCATCTATGAAGTTGCTCTTTTGAACCCAAATTCAAGAAATTATTTATTTTAAAAATCTTCTGATTGCTCGCCCAACACAGCAAGATGCCTATTTATACAGAGCCAGAATCAACAGCATTTTAGAAAATGTTCCAAATGCTTTAGAGGAAATGGTAAAAAATTATGAGCAATATATAAAAGTTGTAACAGAAAAGGGAACTGATGAATTTAAAAAAGCAGGTGTTCCTCAAAAATTTGTCGAGGCATATATCAATATTGGTGTATATTATTTGAAAACTGATAAAGTAAAGGCTAAAGAATCTTTCGAAAAAGCGTTGCTTATTGATCCTGGAAACGAAAGTGCTATCTCTAATCTTAAATTTGTTAAATAATCTAAAGTTATAATTCGTTTAAAAATCGATAGTTGTTGAACTATCGATTTTTTTTTTGGCATTATAACAAGTAAATAATAAAATTTTAAATCATTATCTTTGCAAAATATTTTTACAAATGTTATCAAAAGAAGTTCAAATTGCAGTTGAAAAAGGGTTAATGTTGCCTTTAATGGAAGAGTTTTACACCATTCAGGGCGAGGGTTTTCACACAGGAACAGCTGCATATTTTATCAGAATCGGAGGTTGCGATGTAGGTTGTCATTGGTGCGATGTAAAGGAAAGTTGGAATGCGGCATTGCATCCGCCAACTTCAATTGATTTAATCGTAGAAAATGCAGTACGATATTCAGAAACAATTGTAGTAACAGGTGGAGAACCGCTTACATGGGATATGAGTTTGCTTACTCAAAAGTTAAAAAACAACAATCTAAAAGTGCATGTTGAAACTTCTGGAGCCTACCCGCTGACGGGCACCTGGGACTGGATTTGTTTGTCTCCAAAAAAAAATAAACTACCAACGCAAGCCGTTTATGACAATGCACAAGAATTAAAAATGATTATTTACAACAAGCACGATTTTATTTTTGCCGAAGAACAAGCGCAAAAAGTGAATTCTGACGCTATTTTATTTTTGCAACCCGAGTGGAGCAAAAAGGAAGAAATGACACCTTTAATTGTAGATTATGTAATGAAAAATCCAAAATGGCGTGTTTCATTACAAACTCATAAATATTTAAATATCCCTTAATTGTTTTATTTGTAAAATAAGTGTAAAGTTTCTTTACATTTTATAATATGTTAAAAGATTTGTCGTAATATTGATGTCCCAAATTAATTAAAGAAACCACATAATGAAAAAAATTCTACTGCTCTTTATAATAATATCAAGTTTCTCAAACGCGCAACAGCGCTGTAATGCTACTGAAAAATTAAATGAAAAATTAGCAAATGATCCGGTTTTTCGAGAAAAACATAATAGAATTTCTCAATTACTCAATCGGTCTGATGTTTCTTTTTCTACTAACAGTACAAATGTTGTTGTTACAATACCAGTTGTAATCCATGTGTTGTATAAAACTGCACAACAAAACATTAGTGATGCGCAAATCAATTCACAAATTGCAATTTTAAATGCAGATTACAGAAAATTAAATGCCGATTTTTCGACTGTTATTCCTTCTGTTTTTCAATCTTTTGGAGCAGATTTAGAACTCAATTTCGTTTTAGCAAAAAGAACAATCAACAATCAGTTTACTACTGGCATAGAGCGAAAATTAGTGGCAAGTTCATTTATTTTTGACAACAATTATTATACTGCCGACGGCCTGCCAGCCTGGGATACTTATAATTATTTAAATATTTGGGTAGGCAGATTTAGTGATACCACTTTACTTGGATTTGCTTACCCACCAGGAGCTTTGGGACTACCTTATGACGGCTTATGCATCGGCGATCAATTTTTTGGCAATACAGGAACGGCAACTGCACCGTATAATAAAGGTCGAACTGCAACTCATGAGATTGGACATTATTTTAATTTGGCACATCCTTGGGGCAACGGAAATGGTGCAACTGGGACATCATGCGGAGTTGGCAGCAATAGCGATGGCGTTGCAGACACTCCTTCAACTAGTGCTCCATATGACGGTTGTCCTATATTTCCTGATAACTCTAAAGCTTGTGCTGCCACTACAAACGGATCAATGTTTATGAATTATATGGATTATACGAATGACGCCTGTATGGCATTTTTTACCGCCGGGCAAAAAATTAGAGCTTTAAATGCGCTGAATGGAACAAGATCTGGTTTAACAACTTCTTTGGGCGGTACGGCTCTTTTAGGAACTAAAGATTATGATAACAATTTTGTTTTTTCGTTAAATCCAAATCCGGCAAATGAATCTTTCGTTATTAGTTCTCCACATATTACAATCGATAAAGTTGATATTATTAATAGTTTAGGTCAAATTATTAAGACAAAACAATTTGCTCAAAATGGTGTTGCAATCGAAATTGATGATTTGACTTCAGGTATTTATTTTGTAAAATTGTACAATAATAATAAAATGTTAAAAACCGAACGACTAATTAAAAACTAATTTTCATTCAATATATAAGGAATTTTATTTTTAACTGAAAATAAGATTTTCTTTAATTATAATCTTTCCGCTTTTATAACGTTAACGACTTCGGGGTCAATTAGGGTAGATATGTCCCCAAAATTAGAAAAATCACCTTCAGCAATTTTTCGGAGAATGCGTCGCATAATTTTTCCAGACCGCGTTTTTGGTAATGCAGGTACAAATTGAATTTTATCTAATTTTGCTATCGGGCCAATTTGGTCGTTTACTAATTGATTTATTTCTTTTGAAAGATTGTCTCTGTCCCGGCTTTCGCCGACTTCTTTAAGAATCACAAAACCATATAAAGCATTCCCTTTTATTGCATGTGGAAATCCCACAATAGCACTTTCTGCAACTGCCGGATGTTCATTTATCGCATCTTCTATAGGCGCCGTTCCAAGATTGTGCCCAGAAACAATTACAATGTCATCAACTCGTCCAGTAATTCTGTAATAACCAACTTCGTCTCTTAAAGCACCGTCTCCGGTAAAGTATTTTCCTGGAAAGGTAGAAAAATAGGTGTCTTTATATCGTTGATGATCGCCCCAAATGGTTCGGGCAATTCCGGGCCACGGAAATTTGATACAAAGGCTACCTTCAACTTGATTACCTTCAATTTCATTTCGTTTTTCGTCCATCAAAACAGGTTGAATTCCAGGAAGAGGTAATGAAGCATAAGTAGGTTTTGTGGGCGTTACAAACGCAATAGGCGATATAAGTATGCCGCCAGTTTCGGTTTGCCACCAGGTATCAACTAGCGGACACCGCTTGCCACCTACATGATCATTGTACCAGTGCCATGCTTCTTCATTAATAGGTTCGCCAACAGATCCGATTACTTTCAAAGATTTTAATGGAAATCCCTGAACAAAGTCAATACTTTCTTTGGCCAGCGATCGAATGGCAGTTGGAGCGGTATAAAATTGTGTAATTTTATGTTTTTCGATTATTTCCCAAAAGCGACTGTAGTTCGGAAATGATGGAATTCCTTCAAAAATTACAGTTGTCGCTCCATTCAAAAGAGAACCATATAAAACATAGGAATGCCCGGTTATCCAGCCAATATCTGCTGTGCACCAAAAAATGTCATTTTCTTTATAATTAAAAACATTTTTAAAAGTATAAGCCGTATAAACCATATATCCAGCAGTTGTGTGCACCATTCCTTTAGGTTTTCCGGTTGAGCCAGAGGTATATAAAATGAATAAAGGATCTTCGGCATCCATTATTTCAGCTATATTATTGTCTGTCGCACTGTCCAAAAGTGGTTGTAACCAAAAGTCGCGACTGATTTTCATCTTGATTTTGGAATGAATTCTTTTTACAACCAAAACTTTTTCTACAGAAATACATTTTTCTAATGCTTCATCAATTATTGTTTTAAGGTCAATTGTTTTTTCACCTCTAAAACCACCGTCTGCGGTAATTACCATTTTGCATTGACTGTCGTTAATTCTTGATGCCACTGCCGATGCAGAAAATCCTGCAAATACCACAGAATGTATAGCGCCAATTCTGGCACATGCCAAAACTGACACCGCTAATTCTGGAATCATAGGCAAATAAATACAAACCCTATCGCCTTTTTGTATGCCTTGTTCCCGCAAAACATTTGCCATTTTGCACACTTTTTCATGCAACTGATTATAACTGATATGCTGACTGGCTTCGTTGGGATTGTTGGGTTCAAATATTATAGCGGTTTTATTGCCTCGTCTGGCCAAATGCCTGTCAATGCAGTTTTTTACGATATTCAGCTTTGCGTTTACAAACCATTTTATTTTGGCTTCGGACATATCAAAATCAATAACTTTTTCCCATTGCTGGTACCAGTTAAAATTTTCACTGGCAATTTTGCCCCAAAATTTTCGTGGTTCTCGAATGGATTTGTTATAATTCTTGAAATATTGTTCGAGATTTTCTATCTGATAATTGCTCATTTTTTTTGATTTAAAAATAATTCAAAACTATAACCGCTTTAATTGTGCTGGCTTTCGAATGCAGAAAACAAAACTTTTGGACCAATAATGCAATTATTAGATTGTTTCATTAAATTTAAAACTATATCCATTGATTTTGGATTTAATCCCATTTTAATTCCAATTTCGTGAATAGAAATGGTTTCTTTTTTATGCAAAATGCCGTCAATGTGCATCAAAAGTGCCAATCTGTAAAATTGCTGGATTCTATCCGATTCATATTGCATTTTTTGAGGTTTAATTTCCTCATGAAAAAGGTGGTCATAACTTTGTTTATCAATTTTTAATTCTGTTGCGACCGACAAAATAAAGTCGTATTCTTTTTTATGTAATTTTCCATCTACAACCGAAAACGAGATCATTTCTGATATTAAATTTATTTTTGCTTCTGTTGAATTCATTATGTGTAGTATTTTCTGCTAATTTATTCTTTTTCAACCATATTACAAAATCAATAAAATATGATCAGATCAATTTTACTGATTTGGTTGTTTTTTTTATTGGTTCGGTACTATTATAATCTGCATGTTTCATCTGTTCCGCAACAGACTTATACTTTTGTGATAAATGCTTTACAATTGAATATTAAAAAAAAATATCTTATTCAGACCACGGGCAAGTTGATGGTGTTTTAGACAGTTTGAATGCAAAATTTATAATCCAAAAATTGAACACAGAAACAACAAAAGACTAAAAGAATTGAATTATATAAAAAAAATATAGTGGTGGAAATGCCGATAATTGTCTGAAATTTAAATAATGATGGAGAAAGGTTCAAAATTTTAGAGCCATAATGTATTTTATATATGGCGATTATGAAGATACAGAAGTGGTGACCAATTTAAGCAAAGTGATAAAATTAGCTGATAAAAATCAATGTTATTGGTTCAAATTATTCAAGATAATAATAATGGAAGGCGTTAGCCAAAATAAAAAATTGTGAAAAGAAAATTTTTCTGTTGCTTATTCTTCGTTAAAAATTAAAGTGTTTTTAAAAAATCTTCAAAATAGGATACTTGTTTTAAATCAATTAAATCCTTGCGGTTTTTGTCAAAAAAATCATATTCTAAATCTTCAACAGAAGTTATGGTATCAAAAACTTCTGGCAAACTTGCTCTATTTTTTTTAAATACAAATCCCAATCCATGATCTGTGTTTAAAACAAATGCAGTAAGTTCAGGGTGGTTTTTTCTGATATGTACAATTGTTTTCCAAACATCTCCATTCCAGATGTTTTTCCAATTGGTGTGGTTTTCTAAATCTTTTCTGGCTTCATCAATTGAATTTGCCGGATAAGCAGCCAAATTGTCCAGCGGATTGCAATCGTGCAAAATAATTACACCATTTGAATCTAAAAATTTAAGTGTGTTTAATGTGTCTTTTAATGATTGTTTATAGGTATGAAGTCCGTCAATAAAAGTCAAATCAAGATTGTATTTTTTTAATAAGGGTTCATTATTTGAAAAAAAAGTATCACTTGTAACTTCATAATAATTGTTATTCAGATTTTCAGTATTTAAAACGCAAGCTCTTAATTTTTTCCATAAGTTGAAATTAAAATTTGGGTCAACTGCAAATCTTTTTTTTGGACCTTTAATTTTAAATAAACATTTGCCTCTGTTAACGCCAATTTCGAGATAATTTTCTACATTTTTCTTCTTAATTATTGCATTTAAAACATCAATACGTGTCATTTCTATAAATTTTTAACAAATGTAAAAAAAAATGTTGTCATTGCAATTAAAAACAGCAATCAAAAACAACAATTCTGATTTTTTATAATTAATTTTGCAATCGCAAAAATATATATTTTCTCATGGTAAAAGATTTGTTTGAAAGAATCGAAAATAATAAGGGACCTCTCGGAAAATGGGCTTCGCAGGCTGAAGGCTATTTTGTTTTTCCTAAATTGGAGGGCGAATTAGGTCCAAGAATGCGGTTTCATGGCAAAAATGTTTTGAATTGGTCACTGAATGATTATTTAGGATTAGCAAATCACCCTGAAGTTCGAAAAGCCGATACCGATGCCGCAATCCAATATGGTGCAGCTTATCCGATGGGAGCGAGAATGATGTCCGGACACACTGATGCTCACGAACAATTAGAAAATGAATTAGCCTCTTTTGTCATGAAAGAAGCTTGTTATTTATTGAATTTCGGATACCAGGGCATAATGTCAACAATTGATGCTTTAGTTACAAGAAACGACGTTATTGTTTATGATGTTGATGCTCATGCCTGCATAATTGACGGCGTTCGATTGCACAGTGGAAAACGGTTTACATACCGCCACAATGATGTTGCAAGTATGGAAAAAAACTTGCAGCGTGCAACAAAACTCGCCGAAACTACTGGCGGCGGCATACTTTTTATAACAGAAGGCGTTTTTGGAATGCGAGGACAACAAGGAAAACTGAAAGAAGTTGTTGAAATGAAAAAACGCTACAACTTCAGACTATTGGTCGATGATGCGCATGGTTTTGGAACCTTAGGAAAAACTGGAGCTGGAGCAGGCGAGGAGCAAGGAGTTCAGAACGAAATTGACATTTATTTTTCTACATTTGCCAAATCTATGGCAAATATTGGTGCTTTTGTTGCAGGAGATAAAAACATAATTGACTTTTTGAAATATAATTTGCGATCTCAAATGTTTGCAAAAGCACTGCCGATGATTCAAACTGTCGGTTCCCTAAAAAGGTTGGAACTTTTGCGAAATTCATCAGAATTAAAAGATAAACTTTGGGAGAATGTTAATGCGTTGCAAAATGGTTTACGTGCTAGAAATTTTAATATAGGCGACACAAACACTTGTGTAACACCAGTTTATCTTGAAGGAAGTATTCCGGAAGCGATGATTATGGTGAATGATTTACGAGAAAACTATGGTATTTTTCTTTCGATTGTGGTGTATCCTGTCATTCCAAAAGGTATTATTTTGTTACGCATGATTCCGACTGCATCACACACTTTGGCTGATGTTGATGAAACTTTAACCGCTTTTGAAGCTATCAGGGAAAAATTAGTTAACGGAACCTACAAAGAAATTGCCGAGAAAACTACAGTTGATGTTTCATAAATTTTTTCTAAAAGTTTTTCTTCGACAATGAATTACTGGGTTAAAATTCTTCCACAATAATTGTATTGCGCGATTGTCTGCTAATTCTGGAGTTCTAATGCAATTCTGAATTCCTTTTTCAGTAAAAGTGGTGTGCATTTCTTTAAATAAAATGGCATGAACACCTTTGTTCTGATAATCTGGGTGAACACCAATTAAATAAAATAATACATCTTTACTGTTTTTTCTGGCTTGAAGCAAGTGCCAGAAGCCAAACGGAAACAATTTGCCTTTTGCTTTTTGTAAAGCTGCAGAAAAACTGGGCATTACGATTGCAAATGCAACCAGATTATCATTTTTATCAACTACAAATTTGATGTATTCAGGATTAATGAAACTAATGTATTTTTTTTTAAAATAGTCCTTTTGTGCGTCAGAAATGGCAACAAACGACGACAAATTGGCATAAGAAGTATTAAACAAATCAAACATTTTATCTACAAAAGGCAGCACTTCCGAAGTTTTTTTGAAATTGAGCGGACGGAGTTCATACCTGCGCTGAATTAATGCTTGTGCTTTATCAAAGAATTCGAGTTTTACATTTTCGAAAGGAAATTTGTTTTCGAGATATTCTTTTTCTGTAGTAAATCCTAAATCTTCAAAATGTCTGGCATAATACGGATAATTATACCATGTAATCATAGTACCAATTTCATCAAAACCATAAGTCAAAACGCCAACTTTGTCAAGATTTGAAAATCCCATCGGGCCTTCAGCATATTCAAGATTGTTTTTTAAACCCAATTCATAAACTTTTTCGAGTAAGGCTTTAGTTACTTCAATGGCATCAATGGCATCAAACCAACCGAATCTAACTTTCCTCTTCTGCTGGTTGTTTACTTCTTCCCAATTAATAATTGCGGCTATTCTTCCAACAATTTCATTATTTTGATAAGCCAGGTAAAAGTGAGCTTCAGCATTTTGAAAAGCTGGATTTTTTGTTGAATCAAAACTTTCTAATTCATCATTTATAATCGGAGGAACCCAATATTGATTGTTTTTGTATAACGAAAACGGAAATGTAACAAAGTTTTTAAGCTCTTTTTTAGTTTTGGCTACACGAATTTCTATCATTATTCTTTGGGTTTTATCTCTTTTTAGCCACGAATTTTTTTAAACTGCTCCTAAGCTCTTTTAGGTTTTTTGCCTTTTTTTGCCTTTTTCTCTTTAGGTTTTGATGGTTTATAAAATTGATCTGTTCGCCACGAAAGTCCAACTCCACCATATAATAAATAAGGAGTAGTTTTTAAACCAGTTGAAATTGAAGCGTCAATTTGAATGTTTTTTTGCAATTTATAAGTGGCTCCGCCCCGAAGAATGGAGTCGGAATAAAAATCACTTTTAATGCCTTGATTTTCAAAAAAAGCAGACCAGTTTTCATTAAATCCTTTTGTTAAAGTAAGAATATAAATATAACTCGGAAATTCCGTACCCAATTTGTCAGCAATAATATTGGTTACCAAAGCGTATCCGCCAGTAAATTGATTTTGGGCAATCAACGCAACTTTTGGCGAAATGGATGGTTCAGTTTTAAATGTAAATGGGTTGTTGAAATTAAAATTCGCACCGCCGTAAATTGCTACCGACGGAATAAATTGTCTCCATTTGAATTTGTGCTGAGCGTCCCAACTATATACATTTCGTTTTTCTACTCGATTTTTAAAAGGATCATAAACCAAATATTTTGCGCCAAGTGTTACTTGTTTAAATCCGCTTCGAGGCGATGTTCCCAAAACCGATTTAAAACTTTCTCCCTGGAATTGTGTTTCTAAATTAAGTTCTAACTGCTCGAACAAAAAACCATAGCGCAAATTTAAATCTACACCCAAACCCAGGCTTTGATTCATAGTCAAAACATGTTTTTCACGAAGTCCATAAATTCCGGTTTCAACCTGAATTACATTTTTTCCAACCGAAAAAGCACCTTGTGATTCTCCTGGACGGTTAGAATTAATGTCGTCCGTATATTGACTAAACCCAATTTGAAACAAAAAAAGTGAAATTACAAAAGTTATGGCTCTGATTGTTAGCATTTTAATTATTTTTTAAATCTTAAATTCAATTTATACCAAATATACTACAAATTATCATTAACCTAATCCGTATTTTAGCCAAATTAAATTTTCAAATGCAATTATCAGTAGTCATATTAAATTATAACGTTCAATTTTTTTTAGAACTCTGTATTTTGAGCGTTCAAAAAGCGATTGAAAATATCCATGCCGAAATTATTGTTGTTGATAATAATTCATCTGATGAAAGTTGCAAAATGATTTTAAAGCGTTTTCCAGATGTTCAATTAATTCAGAATAATGAGAATTTTGGTTTTTCAAAAGGAAATAATATTGGAGTAAAAATCGCGTCTGGCGACTATATTTGTATTTTAAATCCGGATACAGTTGTTGCAGAAGACACATTTGAAAAAACTCTGAAATTTGCGAAAAACCAGCAAGATTTTGGAATTTTGGGTTGCAAACTAATTGATGGAAAAGGAAATTTTTTACCCGAATCCAAACGTGGCGTTCCAACGCCCTGGGTAGCTATTACTAAAATTTCAGGACTGTATCATTTTTTTCCGAAATCAAAATTTTTTAATCAGTATTATGCCCAGCATTTGTCTGAAAACGAAACTGGGAAAGTGGCTATTTTGGTCGGTGCATTCATGTTAATGCAACGCAAATTGTACAGCCAGATTGGCGGTTTTGATGAGAATTGTTTTATGTATTCTGACGATATTGACCTGAGCTACAATGTTTTAA
>ENA-OFCF01001001-OFCF01001001.1-metagenomes-genome-assembly--contig:-NODE-1001-length-11499-cov-3.083887_pt1 | contig 11499 bp, 8 predicted proteins | sample MGYA00153387_OFCF01 | MGnify analysis MGYA00153387
GGTAGGACTGGCGCCGCGCCGGCCATGCTCACACCACTGTTCGACTTCAGCGACCCAAGTGCGGCGAACGCGTGGCACGCCATCGACGATCGCGTAATGGGCGGCATCTCCCGCAGCACGCTGCGCCACGACCCAGCAGGTCACGCCGTGTTCCAGGGCACCGTCTCGCTGGAGCAAAACGGTGGCTTCGCCTCGGTGCGGTCCAGCCCCGGCGAACGGGGTCTGGCTGGCGCCGGGAGCTGCCTGATCGAACTGCGCGGCGACAACAAGCAGTTCAAGCTCAACCTGCTGCTGCGAGTGCTCAGACAATCCCGCCGGAACGCATGGGATTGAATGGAGAATACGATCAAAGCGGTTTAGCTAAACGGGTGGCTCAGGCCTTCGATGCAAATCCTGATGTTGCGGATATTGAGACTGTTTATGTGGCTCAACTTGGTACTACCGTGGTTCTCAAAGGTACAGTTCCCGATCAGGAAATTGTCAACAAGTTGGTGACAATTGCTAAGGGTGTTAAGGGTGCTACTGGGGTGGAAACTAATCAAGTTACTGTCGGCTAGTACGACGGTTGTTTATAACGGTTAACGGTTAACGGTTAACCGTTTTCTTGACTTATCTTGCTGTACCTAAAAAATATGACCGGGGAAACCTTATAACCTACTCGCGGAAAATTAGAACCGAGTCTAGCCCAGCGAATTCAAGCTTTGTACCGCCAAGCACTCGGACACCAAACGAGTCAGGCGTTCTGCAATCTTTTGGATAACAAATTGATGGTTGCGATCGAAAATGCGATTAGTCAACCTGAAAAACTGCTGGCTCAGAACGGTCAGGGAGCTTTGGCTTCGCAGGTGCGATCGCAATTAGAATCTGTTCTGGAATTGCAACTGAAAGACTTAATCACACAGGTTTTGGGTGTGGGAGTGACTGATTTGCTCAGCGATGCGACTTTGGAGACTGGCCGCACCGGAGCGATCGCCATTTTGGAGTCTGTACCTAAAGTTCGCGATTCCCGTCTATTTAGCTAAAACTTAACCAGAAACGGCTAGCTGATACTTGAGGTGGTGGCGGATAATTGTTTCTAAATCCTGGATGTTAAAAGGTTTGGAAAGGTATTCAACGCAGCCGGCTTGGAGAATCCGATCGCGGTCTTCAGTTTTTGCTAGTGCTGTGATCGCCACAATCGGAATATGTATGAGTTTGGGGTTTTGTTTGATCCGCTTTACTAATTCTATACCGTTTATATCCGGCAGGCAAATGTCGAGTACGATTAGGTCGGGCGGTCGATCGACTGCTACGGAAAGAGCGGCGTACCCGTCAACGGCTCCCACGCACTCGCAGCCCAATAAATCGAGTATTTGTGTCATCAGCTCTAAGTTGTCGTGATTGTCGTCTACAGCCAAAACTAAAGGACGCTTGTCAACCGCCCGTTGACCGCTATTTAAAGACGAAGATTCCAAATCCTTAATCCAATTAGGGTAGTTCATAAATAATGCCGATCGTCGAAAAACGATCAAAAAATTTGTCCCCGAGGCATTCTTCAAGTGGCACTCGGGCACTTGAAGAATGCCTCGTATTTGTAGCTCTTAGTTAGCCAGTCTTGGGTATAGCCAGATTCTACAATATCGGTGCCGTGCTGGGGCAGTCTTTGCCCCCGCTTGCACTGATGATAGCATCTCCATAATTTTACTGATGGAGAGCGCAGATTAGTAACTTGCGCCTGCCGGCGTGCCATCCGAGGCAACCAGACGCGATCGCTAAGAAAAGCATTGCTAATAAAGTATTCTACCTTAATTGCTTTGAATAAATTGCTTTGAAGAGTGACTACAGCTTTTCAGTGTACAACCTAAACTAGACATCGGTTGCCCTAGGTGAATCTACCTAAAGGAAGATTCTCGCAGACACTTAAGTTTCACAACTTCCACCTGCTGAGAGATACTTGTTGCCGGCGGTTTAGACTTCAATGTTTTTAAGTAGTAATTCTCACAATTTTAGCAAGTAAAAAAATCAGTTTTTACTTAAGTTTTACCGGATATTAACCTAGGAGATTTTGATGACAATTGCAATCAGAGATGACCTGACTTACATTTTGCTCAAAAAGATTGGCAGCAACAGCAAGGGAGAGTCGGAAATTAGGAACGCAGCCGAAGAGTATGTCGGTCGCGAGGTAGCGGAAGCCGAATTGCTCGGTCATTTGGACTACCTCAACCAAAGGGAATTTATCAAAGCGGAATTTAGCGGTGAGCCTTACGGAGGGACTGAGTTAGTGCCGCCTTTAGTCGCATTCCAAGAAGCCGATCTAACCGAAAAAGGTCGCAAACTGTTACAGAAAATGGAGACGAATCCTCCTAAGTCTCTCCACCAAGAAGGGTCAGCAATTCCGATCGCCTCTAAAGATATGCCTTTTTTGGAAAAAGTGATGGTAAACGGTCACTTGGAGGATATTTTTGATGCCCGCGACATTACCGAATTAGTGTACCGGATCATGCGCGATGTGATGACCACAGAAGCATCCGATCGCGTGGAAGCTGAACTGCACAAAGAAGTTTTGCCTACAGAAGACAAAACCCTCCAAAAAGAAATAGCAGACCTCTGGAAAGACACAAATCCGCTGGTGGGATTGCTGAGCCGGGTGCGTCAGCCTTTGCGCGGGCCTGCACCTTTAGGCATCGATTCCAATTTGTTTGTACGGAGGGTGGAACTAGAAGGCGCACTTCCTTCGGGAGTCAAATCGGAAACTGCGATCGCGGCTGTGTTTTCGGCAACGAAGGATGAGTTGTCCGAGGAGCGCATTCAGGAAATAGCTGGCTTTTTGCCGGACAGAATTCGGGAAATTTGGGAGTCGGCTTAACGGGATATTTCCGGGTATAAATACCAAATACCGAGAAACCGGGTTGACAAACCAGCATTCTGCGCGAGGAAAGCCAGAAGCTTGCCTCATCAGCCCGGTTTCTCCATGCCCTCCAATAGACATCTCCCCAAAAGCAAGTCAGGAACAGGCAGGATGCCTGTTCCACAAGAATTATTGGAAAAATCTAATAGGTTTGTAGTGAGTACGACAGTCCTCATAAAAGTCTTTTGAGAAAGCCGGTTTCTACCCAAAATTTGTTGAGAAACCAGAAAGCTCCCCAAAAACCGGGTTTCTCGGCCGGAGGCTTGGGTAAATCCTACATAGGCGGCGAAAGTGTTGTAATATACAATGCAGGGCGAGTTAAGACTGTGGCTCGCAAAAATGCTGTCAACAGCCCTGGAGTTCAAAAGGGATGGCCCGTTCAAAAGTTAGACAAATGTCACGATCGACTCTAGAACAAGAAATTTTACTCAATCGAATTACTAATCGCATCCGCAACTCTTTAGAACTGCAAGAGATTTTGACGACAACGGCCCGAGAAATCCGCAGCTTTTTAGGGAGCGATCGGGTAAAAGTTTATCGCTTTGAGGCCGACGGTAGCGGCGAGGTCATTGCTGAGTCCCTCAACGGCGACAACTTGTCATCTATGTTGGGTTTGCGCTTTCCAGCAGGCGACATTCCCGATAGTGCTCGCGAAATGTTTGTGAAAGCGCGGCAGCGAGTGATTGTAGATGTGGGATTGAAGCATCAAACAATTAATCGGTTAGATTGTCCCGAAACCGGCAAAACTTTAGCAGTCGAAGATATTCGCTATTCTCCCGTAGACCCCTGTCACGGTGAATATTTGGAGGCTATGGGGGCGCGTTCTTCCCTGACGATGCCGATTTTGCATCGAAATCAGCTTTGGGGGCTGTTGGCCTGTCACCATAGTAAACCGAAACGGTTTAGCGATCGAGAATTGAACATGGTTCAGTTGCTTGTCGATCAACTTTCAATTGCGATCGCCCAATCTTTTCTACTCAGTCAAGCTCGACAGCAAGCGCGCGACGAAGCCGTTGTCAACCAAATTAGCAGTTTGCTGCACTCTCCTCTGGAACTAAACGAAATTCGGCAATCAGTTCTCGAACAAACTGTCCAGCATTTGGGCGGTTCGGGAGGGCGACTGTACATTGCAGCCGAGTTTGGCGATCGGCCTGCCTTACTTTATACCTGTGGCCAGCAGCCCCCAGACGCCGACATTGAACTCAGCTCGTTTTGGCAGCAGATCATGGGGTTTGCCAACCAAGACGATCGAGAAAAAACTGCTGATAATACCAGCCAATTAGGTATTTTTCAAAATCTATATTCCCAGCATTACAGTTCAATTGATACAAATATTTCCAATTTAACCGTACCGCACTTGTACGCGATTTCCGATATTTCTCAAGAACCTCAACTCAAATCTTTATCGGCCAATTTTCTCGCAGCTTCCATTGCGTCAATTTTGGCAGTCCCCCTGCAATACCGCCAACAGTGCATCGGCTGTCTCACCGTTTTCCGCAGCGCCGTAGAAACCGAAATTTTGTGGGCGGGCCGCTCTGGTTCTGACGCCCGGAGCGATCGTCCCCGGCAGTCCTTTGCAACTTGGAAAGAAACCAAAATCGGCGAAGCTAAAAAGTGGAGTAGCGACGAACTAAAGCTAGCAAAATCTTTAGGAACTCACCTATACATGGCTGTAATGCAGAGGCGCGTCGAGGCGATAATCCGACATCAAGCTTCCCACGACCAATTAACAGGTTTAGCCAATAGGTTGCTGTTTAACGAAAGGCTGTCTTTAGCTTTAGCTAACGCTCACCAAAACGCAGAAATGCTGGCGGTAATCTTTCTAGATTTGGACAGATTTAAAAATGTTAACGATACTCTCGGACACCCAGTCGGCGATTTGTTGCTGCAAGGTGTATCTCGGCGTTTGACTAACTGTTTGCGGGTGGGGGATTCGATCGCCCGCTGGGGCGGGGACGAATTTACTGTGCTGCTGTACAATATTAACTCCCATGAAGAAGCAACTCTGATTTGCCAGAAAATTATCCAGAGTTTAAGCAGCCCTTTTGATTTAGACGGTCTGGAACTTTATACTAAGGCTAGCTTGGGAATTGCTTTGGCTCCTTACGACGGAGAAGATGCAGAAACTTTGCTAAAAAATGCTGATGCTGCGATGTACAAAGCTAAACAGAGAGGTCGGAATAATTATCAGTTTTACACGCGGGCGATCGGCAGTAAAGTCTCCGAAGAACTCAACTTAGAAAATCAGCTTTACAAAGCTCTCAAAAAATCCGAGTTTGTGCTGCACTATCAACCGCAAATAAACTTAAATACAGGCAAAATTGTCGGCATGGAAGCTCTGGTTCGCTGGCAGCATCCCGAACGCGGTTTGATTTTTCCCGATCGCTTTATTCCCTTAGCTGAGGAAACAGGATTTATCTGCCAAATTGACGAATGGGTGATGCGGGCTGCTTGCTTGCAAAATCGAGAGTGGCAGTTACTGGGATTGCCGCCGATGCGGATAGCTGTGAATTTATCATGCCGCCAGTTTCTGCAACCTAACACGGTACAAACCATCGCGGAAATTTTGTCAGAAACCGAGTTAAATCCCGAGTATTTAGAAATAGAAATTACCGAGACAATTGCGATGACAGATGTGAATTTTACGGTGTCGGTATTGCAGCAGTTGCAGGAAATGGGAATTCACATTTCTCTCGACGATTTTGGCACCGGTTATTCTTCGCTGTGGTCTCTGAAAAACTTGCCGCTCAATAATTTAAAAATAGACAAATCCTTCGTGGCAGATTTGCAGGAAGGCAGCAGCGGCGCTACTATTGTGAAAGTGGCGATCGCCCTGGGACAGGGCTTGAATTTACAGGTGATTGCTGAGGGAGTGGAAACAGCAGAACAGTTGGCATTTTTGCAGTCGCTGCATTGCGAAATAGGTCAGGGTTACTTCTTTAGCAAACCAATACCGGCGGCGGCGGCAACTCAATTGTGCCTAGAAAGTCGATCGGGGAACAAAAAAGAACTGATATTTTGAGCCATATTTGTAGGGACAAAGGCATTGCCGAGTGGTGTCAACAAACACGTCAAACCCTCAGTCCGATAGGGTTAAAACCCCTGGCGGGCTTTCGGCTTAAGTTGACACCAATGGGAAACGGCGAAAGCCTTTGTCCGACCTTGCCTTACTGCCAAACAAACACTTTCGCTTCATATTCCGGCAAGTCGATCGTAATATTATCATCGCCCGATTCCACATCATAATTCCCCGTCCATTCGTGCCAAGTTCCGTTTGCCGGGAAGTGGGGAACGCTGTAACCCGCTAGATAATTTTCCGACAAATTCGCCACTACTACAACTCTCGAACCTTCATCGTTCCAGCGAGTGTAAGCAAAAACTTTCGAGTCGGGGTCTTCGTGGAAAAAATCGATGTTTTCGGTGTAAAGTGCCTGGTTATTTTTGCGTAGGTGAATCAAGCCTTTGTAGTATTCCCACAAACCTTTATTCATGTCATTTCCTAGCAGCGTCCAGTCAATTTTAGCTTGCTCGATCGTTTTGGCTTTGTATTCGCCAAATTCTTCGCCCATCCAAATCAGCGGCACGCCAACTGCTGTCATTAACAGCACTGTTCCTAACTTCGCCCGCTTGAATGCTGGTTCATCCAAAATCGCGCGCGAACCCAATTCGGCAAAAACGCGATCGTGGTCGTGATTGCTCAAATAATTGACTACATTCGTAGCACCCAAAAAACCTTGTCGCTTGCAGTCGATCGCATCTTTGAGGCGTTCTAAATCAAAAGTATCGCCGCAGATGTGTTCTACAATGCAGTGATAGAAACTATCGTGCCAGCAGCCGTCCATCGGCCCGTCTAGATTGGTAATGCTAGGCGTTTCAGGAATGTATTCAGCAACGGTGTAAAACGGTTTGGGGCCTGCGGTATCTTTGGCTTCTTGAACGATCCAGTGCATGAAATCGTAGTTGGCAATTTGTCGCGCGGCGTCGAAACGAATGCCGTCGAGATGGTATTCTTGAACCCAATAGCGGACTGTATCGCCGATGAATTTGCGCGCCGGATAAGTTCCTAAGTTTTCGTCATACAATTCGTAGTTAAATTCTGGGCCCCAATTGTTGTCGGCATCGCGGGGTGCGTGGTGGTACCAATAATCGTGATCGATTTGAGTGAGGGGGCTGGATGATTCCGAGTGGTTGTAAATCCCGTCAATGATGACGCGAATCCCGCGGCCGTGACACTCGTCTATCAGGTTTTTGAGTTCTGCGGTGGTTCCGTAGCTGGACTCCGCAGCGAAGAAGTAGCGGGGGTTGTAGCCCCAACTGTAGTCGCCTGGGTATTCTTTGAGGGGCATGAGTTCGATCGCGTTGACGCCGAGATCGACTAGATAATCGAGTTTTTCAACGACGTGTTCGTACTTGCCGCGGGCGAGGGGGTCTGCTTCGCCACCGGAAAAGTCGGCAACGTGCATTTCGTAAATCACTAATTCCCGATCGGCCGGCAGCGGTTTATCATCGTGTTTCCAGACATAGGTATCGACAATGCGATCGCCATCTTTGATCCGAACCAGGGCATTTTGAGTGGGATCGTCGATGTCAGTCGCGTAGGGATCGACCACATCTACCCACTGATCTGCTTCCAGAAACCAGCTTTTCGACTGAACTCGAAATTTGTATTGATAAACGCCATCTTTTAACTCAACTCGCGTGCGAAAATAACCCTCTTCGTCCTTTTCCATCGGGATTTCTTTCCAATTAGAAAAAGACCCAATCAACGCAGCTTCTTTGTTGTAGGGAGCAAATAATTTGAATTCAATTGGAGCGGTCATAATACCTCTTTCTAAAATATTGCAGTAGCAGTAGATACTTTTAATCTCGCAAATCTAAGCGAACTCAGGCATCATTCTAGAGATATAAGTTCTTTAACTACTTACCTATTCCTAAAAGTAGGGGTATTTTGCCCCTGCTTCCGCATATTATGAATTGAGATCGCGCAAGATCGGTAGTGCGAGCTAAATTTATCTAACTGGCGATTACTAAACCATAACTATTGGTAATATAACAATTATTTAGCATCTGTCTTAAGGTTGATTTACTTATAAAAAGATTGTTTTAAATATCTGCACTGGGATAGATGCGGACTTAAACTATAGCATTTGTTTAACATAAAACAATTAGTCAGTCACTGATCCGTGCACACCCTACATTTTCGGCGGTAAGGTGCACGCGGATTACCCTACTTTTAACTTGATTTTGCCTGATGATAATTCATCCAACCAAGCCAGAACGGAGGGCAAGAACGGCAGCCTGAGTGCGATCGTCAGCGCACAACTTGTTGAGAATATTGCGGACATGAGTCTTGACTGTACCGACAGTAATGTACAGCTTTTCAGCGATCGCAGCATTGCTGTAACCCTGCACAATCAGTTCCAAAACCTCTAATTCCCGCTCGGTTAAAGGGTAAGTTTCAATGATGTGACTAAACTCGGGTTCGGCAGCCTTAATTGTGACTCTTTTGCCCTCAATCTTCGGTTCTTCCGGCGCAGATTCTTTGGTGCGAGCTTGTTTCAGGACGATGCGGGCGATCGCCGGATCGATCCAAGAGTTACCTTCGTGAGTTACTTTTACTACATCCAACAACTGATCGAAGCTGATATCTTTCATGCAGTAGGAGTCAGCTCCGGCGGCAAAAGCTGCCAGCACTTCTTCTTCATTGTCCTGAAAAGTTAGAATCAAAACTTTTGTATCTGGGTCGGACTCCGCTATCGATTTTTTGAACTTTTGTGTTAGTTCAATGCCGTCAAAATCCGGCAAGCCTATGTCTACAATTGCCACGTCAGGTTTTGTAGACTGAAGCAGTTTCAATCCGTCTGTCGCGTTAGCAGCATCGCCGACAACTTCGATCGTGTCACGCTGTTGTAAAGCTGTGCGGATGCCGACTCTTGTTAAGTCGTGGTCTTCTATCAAAGCAACGCGAATTTTACTCATCTTTTTTCCAATAGTCCGCTGATTTTTTTTAATATCGTCAACTGACTCAGCTAAACTGAGTAAATTTGACAATGTGTCCTGATTTAGGGTTTTATTGACCGCACATCTTTTTCCAGCATACTCACGCAGCCGCCCTGTTGCAAGTTAATTTTTAATTTATTTTAGGGCGATCGCCTGCACGAGTCTGACTCGGGAGAGCTAAGCTGAAAGATATTGTAACAGTTTAAGTTAATTATCCCATTGTCCGCCCCTTGATAGAGGTAAAGATACCACTACCCAGATAGATTTAAAGTATAAAAACTTTTGATGCACATTGGCCGTCAAAATCAATAAAGCTAGCAGCACGAGTCTTTAGCCGGTGTTAGGGCTCAAGTTGAATGCTTATTTATAAAACCAGTTATGACTCACTATCACGGCAATAACTCTTTTCGCTTGGAGTTTTCCGAGGCGGAAATATTACACAAAGTATCTGAAATAACATCCCCCCAACAGCAAGTTTGCGATCGCGAAACTGTGGACGATCGCCTGTGTTCGGCAATTCCTCACATAGTTTGGAAGGCAAATACCGGGGGCTGGGCGACTTATTTAGGTCAGCGCTGGGAGGAGTACACGGGGGTACCAGCAGCAGCAGCTTTGGGTTTCGGCTATCTGGCGTGCGTCCACCCAGAAGACCGCGCTCGTCTGTTGGCGCGTAGCACGGGTGAGGGCGAAACGTCATCGGACACTTCTGCGAGCCCGCCACAAAGTTATGAAATACAATTTCGGCTGCGGACGCGACAGGGCATTTACCGCTGGAACTTGGCCAGCGGATCGCCCGCCAACCCACACAGTCAGGAAGTTTTGGAGTGGGTGGGAACCTACACAGATATGGATGCAATAGCACAAACTCAAGGCGAGCCCGAAGCAGAACCAGAATTTTGGCGTCATCAAGGGCGATCGTCCGCTAACTTCCCAGCCGAAAAATTGTGCGAAGCCCGGACGGTAACGGACGTTGGGCGGGATTTGCAGGCGATCGAGCGGTTTACCAATGTGTTGAGCCAGCGCGCGAGTAATTTGTCGGAATTGTTACAAGCCATTGCGGATGCGACTGTGGAGGCGATCGCAGGAGCTGAATTTTGCCTGATTGCGCTCCCGGAGGGCGATTCCAGCGGCCTCAAACTGATCGCTGTTGGGGGCGCCCAAAACTTTGCTGCGGGCAATACCCCGCAGGTGCAAGACAAGCTGCTGTTGAAAGCGTTTGCGACGGGAGAGTCTCAACTGTGGCGATCCCAGTCCGGCCCAGGATTGCCGGCGGCGACCTGTGCAGCGGCGATCGAGTCGGGGGAAACGGGGCGTTTGGGCGTGTTGGCGATCGGCAACGGGAAAGACAGCACGGCCATTGACGGATCTGTGCAACTGCTGGCGCTGATGGGAAAACAAGCTGCGATGGCGATTAACAGGGCGCGGGCGATCGAAAAATTACAAAAGCAGGAACAGCTTTTAGACTTGCAAAACGAGCTGCTAATCCGCCAGCAGGCAGAACTGGAAAATCAGGGCCGGCGCATTCAACAGCAAAAATTGCAACTGCTAGAAGCAGCAAAGTTAAAATCCCAATTTTTGGGCACCATGTCCCACGAATTGCGAACTCCGATGAATGCGATTATCGGCTTTTCCCAATTGCTGCTGCGCCAGCACAAACAACTGCTGACCCCCCAGCAAACAGACATGGTGAGGCGCATTTTAAATAACGGCAAAAACCTGCTAGTTCTGATTAACGATATCCTCGACCTCTCCAAAATCGAGAGCGGCCACACAGAATTAGAAACTGAAGAATTTGATTTAGCGCATTTAGTAATGGAGGCCGCCCTGGAGTTCGGAAATCAAGCCACCGACAAGAATGTGGCAATGTCCGTCACCCTATGCTTGCAGCATCAGTTTATAGTTAATGACAAGTTGCGCCTGCGGCAAGTTTTGGTCAATCTGATTTCTAACGCCGTTAAATTCACGCATCGGGGCAGCATTTGCATTGAAGTGGGCGAGTTAAATTGCGATCGGCTAATTATCACCGTTCGCGACACAGGAATCGGCATCTGTGAAACCGATCTTCCCCACATTTTCGACAAATTTCGCCAAGCCGACCAAACCACAACCCGCCAATATCCAGGCACCGGTTTAGGACTAGCTATTAGTGCCTCTTTAGTCAAGATGATCGGTGGCACAATTATGGCCGAAAGTCAACTCGAAAAAGGTTCGACATTCCGGGTAGAATTTCCGCGAAAAATTCACCATAAAAAGCTTAATTCTTGACGGCAAACATTTTTTATATTTATTACATAAGGAAGTTCGGCAACGGATTTTGGAACGGATGTAACGGATATCAAGGATAGAAGCAATAAGGTAAGGAATGATCCTAAATCAGGGTAACATACCCCCTTTATTGTATGGTAGGGTGCGTCGCTCGATAATAGTTGCCAGTAGCGAGAATTGTCGGTGGCGACGCACCCTACGCATTCATAGAGGATAAAGGGGTTTTCTTCCCCGCCTGTGCTGATAAATCTGTAAAAAATAGAAAGCCAATGAACCAACTCAGAATTGTCTCCCTAATTCCCAGTGCCACCGAAATTGTAGCAGTTTTAGGATTAACCGATGCCATT
>ENA-OFCF01001002-OFCF01001002.1-metagenomes-genome-assembly--contig:-NODE-1002-length-11496-cov-3.449786_pt1 | contig 11496 bp, 12 predicted proteins | sample MGYA00153387_OFCF01 | MGnify analysis MGYA00153387
TCGACATGCGGCCGCCGAGCCGCCGCCGAACGGCCGCCGAACGGCCGCCGAACGGCCGCCGAGCCGCCGCCAAGCCGCCGCAACCACGGGCGGCTGACGATGGTGAAGGGCGTGTCGGCGCCGCAACCCTGGGCCATGCCGCGCTCCGTGCCCGCATTGTTCCGCCGTACCCGGTGGAGAAGTTCGTGGACAAGTGGCGCAAGCTGAACGCCTCGTGGACCGTCCCGGCACATCTTTCGCACGATACCTACTCGCATATACATCATGACAGCGCCCAGGCCCGGACCATCTCGGTCCGCGAGGCCGCGCGGCTACGAGGAGCACTCCGACGTTGTCGGCCGCCACAGTGAAAGACTCGGCGGCTCAGGGAGCAAAACCGAACTTTCGGTTATGGTATGCCAAGAATTCAGTGCTGGGCTTGAACCGATTTGGCAACAGGATAGGCCTGCCATCGAATTTCAGCAATGACGCTCGAATAAATGCATCATCTTCGTAGGCCTTGAGCTTCGCCGAAACGCGAACTCGAAAATCGGGCATAACCGTTATCAGCCCCTGGTCAAAGGCCCTGTCGTGCAGGGCAGACAGACACAGTCCATTGTGAGGATTCAGCCGATTGCAAGTATCCTCGCTCCAGGGGACAATATGACTGGCAATCACGAGCTTTTCGTGCCTCAGTCCGCTGATGCAGCAGGTGGTGTTATAGCTTGCCAGCACCGCTCTCCTGAATCGCGCCTGGTTGACCCGAACTTGAATAGTAGCACTGCGGGTTCTACCTTCCTCCAAAAAAGGGGCCTCCAGGAGGTCCGCGTCAGCGACCACACCGTGTTGGCTCGCCAGGCGCTCATACTCCGCAACCGCTTCCATGGCGACCTTATCCCAATTCGCCTGCAGTTCTTCCCAGATCGTGCGATCTAAGGCCGACGCGTTGCTCATACCTTTGCGCCCACTGGCAACAATTAGCGGGTCCAGACTGGCGAGATTGACCAGCTTGAGTGCCACTGATCCAGATGTGCGTTCGATCCATTCGGCCAGCTGTTTTATCTTGGGCTGCCTGGCGTGAAGCTGTCCGAACGGCAGTTGCAAGTATATGTGCAATGCGGCCAGCGTCTGTGGGCGAGTCCAATTTGCGCGAATGGCTGCTTTCATGAACGTGGATATCCTACCGTCTAGTCCGTCGAGATCGAATGGATCATGGTATTATGGCAGGTAACGCCGCAAACGCTTGATGGCCTTCGGGGGTGGCCTTGTCTGGTCGTCACCATATATTCGGGAAGAGCGAGGTTGCCGGTTCGAGAGCTTCGCCGCGGGGGCCGAACCTTGTTCACCGAGAAATCGAGTTCCTGGATCGTGCTTCACGAGACATGGCCGCGCGTTTCCGCCACCATTGGGCAAATGCGTCACCGGCGCGCAAGCTTCGGCCGCGCCAACCGTGCATCACGGCGACGATGTCGTTACTGACCGGCCGTCAGGCGTGGGTGGTGGTGGCACACGACTCGGAGGAAATCGCACTCGGGGTGAGCGGGCAGCAGCCCCGAGCGCGACCCGACCACGAAGATCCGCGTGCGCTCCTGCGGCACCCCGAACGCGGTGGCGTCGAGCTTCCAGTAGGTGGCCTGGTATCCGCATGCCTCGAGGCGGGCCATCGACGTTCTCCATGACGACGAGGTGGGGCTTGAGCTCGGAGGCGAGGCGCACGAAGGTCTCGAACAGATAGTTGCGAGCGTCACCGTGGACCTCGGGGCTCATCCTGTGCTTGGAGCGCTTGGAGCGGCACCCCTGCCGAGACCGTCGCCGTCTCCGATGAGACGACGCGCGGCGAGACCAGGCTCACCGGTGGTGACTTCGCGTTCCGGCAGGAGCCGTGCAGCGGTCCGATCTGCGACTTTCAGCTCGATACCCTGCGGCTCGCCGCCGCGCCGTTCGCGTTCGCCGGCCATCGCTTCCACGAGATCACGGCGGAGCTGACCACGCCGGCGACGGGCAGGATCTCGGGAGAGAGACTGGCGCGCTCGCAGCCTCACGGGCATCCTGTCCCGGAAGGCCGACCCAGATCCATGCGACGCGCCAGATCATGGATGTTGTTCGGGGTGATGGGCACGTCCACAGCCTGCGCCCCGCGCTTCCCGGATCCGTTCTGGACCGGCGCCCACCTGGCGTACGCGACGACGACCGATGTCGAGGTCTGTGCCGGGTCGTGGGTCGTGCAGGACCGGTACGTCGAACTGCTGAGCGAGCTCCTCGGCGTGGAGCCGCCGCGACCGATTCACTTCGCCTTTATCGAACGGAGCGAGCGGGACGAGTTCTGCGAGGACGGCGATCTGCTGGGCTGCACCATCGGTGACGAGGCGTACTCCATCTACGCGGTGCAGCTCCACGAACTCGCGCACGCGGTCGCCATGCCGGCGGGCATCCGCGGGCCCCTGGCCTTCCAGGAGGGCTTCGCGGAGGTATTTAGTGACGGGCAGGACAGCGAACCCGATCGTCTCCCGATCGCGGACGTGGTCCGTGATTTCGCCGCGGATGGTGGCAGCTACTACACGGCGGGACTCTTCGTACGGTTCCTCATCGAGGAATACGGGTTGGAGAAGCTGCTCGCGTTCATGCGTGGTACGACCAAGCACGGTGGATTCGAGGGATCCTCGAAGGTATTCAAGGATGTATACGGCGTGGCGCTGAGCGATACCTTCGTCGACTTCGAGGATTATCCGTCATGCACGATGTGGAATAACCGCATCGCCTTGTTCGAGTGCGCCTCTCCTGAGGTGCCCTGGGACGGCGAGAACTGGCGTGCGACGAGCCCGCTGGCGTGTGATAGCCCTGATGTTCTCGGGCCGGTACCCGACGGCGATAACATGCTGATCTGGACGACACGCACGGTCGAGATCCAGAGCGACGGGGAGTACCAAGCAACGGTGAAAGGAGATGTCGCTGGCAGCGCTGGGGCTCGTATTACGCGCTGTGCATCCTGTTGGGACAGTGTGGACGCCCAGGTGCATGTCGGGCAGTCTCGCACGCTGACGCTCACGGCCGGCCGGTACGGCGGCGATCAAAATCCTGTGCGCCGCACGGCGGACCTTCGACGCGAGCCGAGACCGGCATCTGACAGAGACGGTCGATGTCTTCGCAGCCGGGGCCCTCCGTGGGGATGATGCCGAGGATCACGACCGAATCGGGGTCGCCGTGCTTGGCGTCGCGCACGGCGGCCGCCCACGTGACGGGAGTGCCTACGTATGAGCTCACAGCGCCGCCCTCCTGGTCGTACGCATGGGTGATGAGCGTCACCATGAGCAGCGCGTCGTCGCGGAGGAAGCCGTCGTTACAGCTTCCCTCGTCGTTCATCCACGGCTGGACCGCGGCCGCCAGCGTCTGGCCCATCCGCTGATCGCCGCTCGTCCCGACCTGCGCGGCGCATGCGAAGGTGCCCTTGAGGTCCGTCTGGTTCTTCACCATATAACGGCGTCCGCCGTCGATCGCCTCGCGGCGCCGAGTCCTGACCGGCGATTTAGCCGGCCTTGCTCTCCCTGGCCCACGAGTCGCGCAGCGAGATCGTGCGGTTGAACACTCGCAGCGCCGGGGTCGAGTCGGGGTCGACGCAGAAATAAGCGAGGCGCTCGAATTGTACGCGGGTGCCGGGCGCGGCGTCGGCGAGGCTCGGCTCGACGAACGCGCCACGCACGACCGCGAGCGCCCCGGGATCGATGTTGTCGGTGAAGTGCCCGCCCTCGGGGACGTCACCGGGATTTTCCTTTTTAAATAGACGGTCGTACAGCCGGGCCTCGATCGGCAGCGCGTGCGCGGCGGACAGCCAGTGGATCGTGCCCTTGACCTTGCGGCCATCGGGCGCGTTGCCGCTGCGGGTCGCCATGTCGAGCGTACAACGCACTTCACGGACCGCCCCGGACGCGTCCTTGACCACCTCCTCGCAGCGGACGATCCCGACGTGACGCAGGCGGACCTCCTTGCCCGGGCTCAGGCGAAAGTAACCCTTCGCGGGCACCTCCATGAAGTCGTCGTGCTCGATGTACAGCGACCCCGAGAGCGGCACCTTGCGAGACCCGCGAGACGCGTCGTCGGCGAAGTAGGGCGCGTCGATCCACTCGACCTGTCCCTCGGGCCAGTTGGTCAGCGTGACCTTGAGCGGGCGCAGCACGCCCATCACGCGCGGGCTGGTCGCGTTGAGGTGCTCGCGCACGGCGTGCTCGAGCAAGGTGACGTCGACGGTGCTGTTGTGCTTCGACACGCCGACCCGCTCGCACAGGGTGCGCAGGGCCTCCGGGGTGTAGCCGCGGCGGCGCATGCCGCTGAGCGTCGGCATGCGCGGGTCGTCCCAGCCGTGCACGTGGCCGCCCTTGACCAGCTCGAGCAGGCGCCGCTTGCTGAGCATGGTGTACGTGAAGTTGAGCTTGGCGAACTCGATCTGCTGCGGGTGACAGGGGACCGACAGCTGGTCGAGGATCCAGTCGTAGAGCGGGCGGTGGTCCTCGAACTCGAGGGTGCAGATCGAGTGCGTGATGCCCTCGATCGCGTCCGATACACAATGCGCGTAGTCGTACATCGGATACACGCACCAGGCGTCGCCGGTGCGGTGGTGGCTCGCCTTCTTGATGCGATAGATCGGCGGGTCGCGCATGTTGATGTTCGCCGAGGCCATGTCGATCCTGGCGCGGAGCACATGCTCGCCGTCGGCGAACTCGCCGGCGCGCATGCGGGCGAACAGGTCGAGGTTCTCCTCGACGCTGCGCCCGCGGTACGGGCTGTCGACGCCCTTCTTGTGGAAGTTGCCGCGATACTCGCGGATCTGCTCGGCGCTGAGGCTGCACACATAGGCCTTGCCGGCCCTGATCAGCTCGACCGCGTAGTCGTACAGCTGTTCAAAATAGTCGCTGGCGAAGTACAGGTGCTCGCCCCAATCGAAGCCCATCCACTTCACGTCGGCCTTGATCGCCTCGACGTATTCGAGCTCCTCGACCGCGGGGTTGGTGTCGTCGAAGCGCAGGTGACAGCGACCCGCGAATTCGATCGCGCCGCCGAAGTTCATGCAGATCGACTTGGCGTGTCCGACGTGCAGGTAACCGTTGGGCTCCGGCGGAAAGCGCGTGACGACCCGCCCGCCGTTCTTGCCGGCCTGCTGGTCCGCAGCCATCCGCTCCTTGATGAAGTTGGGCGGCTGGTCGTTCGGGACTTGCGTCGGCTCGGTGGTCATGACGGCCAGATCCCTATCCCACGCCGGTGCAGGGGTCAATTGCTGGCCCGGCCTAAAAGTTGCCGGCGCGGGGCGCCCGTGCCAGCGTCGGCCCGTGACGGCCACTCAGCCCCAGGCTCCCGTGACCCGCGCCGCCAGCGTGCGCGGCTGGATCGGCGAGCACGCGTACTTGATCCTCGCGGCCGGAGCGGCGCTGGTGTTGACGCGCACGGTCGAGTTCTCGCCGCCGCCGGTGGTCCGCGTCGACGCCTCGGCGCACGGCGGGGTGGTCGGTGGCTTGCCGGTGCAGGACTTCTCGGGCGACCTGCGAAGCCCCCGCGTCGCCCAGATCAAGGCGACGCTGCGGCGCTACGACGACCCGGACCTCGCGGTCGCCGCCGACAGCCACGCGTACGACGAGCAGGGCGAGGTGCTGTCCCAGCCGGTGGTGACGACGCCGCTGGGCACCGGCGCGGCGATCGAGCAGACGATCCGCCTCGAGCGCGGTGACCTCCAGCTCGACCTCCGGATCTTCGCGACCCCGCGCCTGGCTCCCGCGGCCGGCCAGGCCGAACCGCTGACGCGACTCGAGCACGAGATCTCGATCCACAGCCGCCGCGAGGGCTGGAGCGGCAGCAAGCGGAGGATCCACCTCGACACGCGCGGCACCCTCGATGATGTCGAGGCGCACGGCCATCGCCTGGTGTTCTCGGTCGACGGCCACCTGTTTAGCCTCGACCTCGAGCTGCACCGCCCGCTCGGCCGGGTATAATGACCCGCCGCGCGCGCGCGGCGAGGCGAGCCATGATTCACGGGACGGCTGCGATCGCGCTTGCAGGGGTGATGGGCGTGGCGCCGGTCGAGACGCCCGCGTCCGAGGTCGGACCCGTGGTGACGCCGCCAGGCGCCCGGGAGGGCCCCGCGGAGGCACTGCGACCGGAGCCCGCGGTCACACCGGAGCCCGCCGAAGTGGTCGCGCCCGTGCCCGCGCCGGTGGTCGCGCCCGGGCCCATGCCCGGGCCGGTGGTGCTCGTCGACATCCCGACCCCCCAGGAGCTGCGTCCGGCGCCGCCGCGGTGGGACGGTCGCGGCCTGCTGATCGCGGCCGGTGTCATGGGTGGCATCAACATCGGCCTGGGCGCTGCGCGGCTCGGGCTCGGGCTCGGCCGCGACCGGCGTGGGCGTCGGCGCAGGTGCGGGCGTGAGGGTCGGACGGGGGCCGCCGAGGACCGGTGCACCGAGGACCGGTGCACCGAGGACCGCCACGACGGCTACCGCACCGCCTATGACCTCCGGCCCAAGAACAACTCGAAGGCGTTCACCAGCAGCGGCGTCATCTTGTTGGTGATGGGCGCGGTCGCGTGGGCTTGCGCCTGGACCCCCTGGCAAGGCGACCCCACCCTCGATGCCCGCGGCAACGGTTCGCTCGTGGTCGAAACAGCCGGCAGCCTGCTGCTCATGGGCGGCTCGGGGCTGGTCGCGTACGGGGTGTCGTGGAACAAGCACGCGACGCTGTACGGCCGCAGCGCAAGGCGCGTCGCGCTCGCGCCGATGGCCGCGCCGGGCTTCGCGGGGCTGCGCCTCGGCGGCCGGTTTTAGTCGGTCAATCATGCGCCGCGTGAGGGAGGGGATCGGTAACAAGGCCGTGCGACTGGAGATTTCCGGGGTTGCCGTGACTGCCGAGAGCGAGGATTGCGGCGCCAACAAGCAGCGCGTCTATTACGCATATTTCTATGAAGACAATGCGCGCGACGACGGCGACGGCCCGCTCTTGGTCGATATTCAGCAAGAATGAGGTTTATAACGATGCGCTGGGTTCTTCGCCTGCTATTTTGCGCCTCCACGGCCTGCGTGGGCCCCTCCATGGAGGAGCCGACTCCGATCCCGACCCCACCCGTGACGCCCCGAGAGAACTGGAAGGCCGAGATACCGCCCCAACCAGACGCGTGCGCGGTCGATGCGGATTGCGTGCCCAGTTCGTGCTGCGCGTCGGCGACATGCGGGCCGATCGTCACGGCACCCCATTGCACCGGGGCGGCCTGCCCGGATGGCTGCAACCCCAGGGTCAAGAACGTCAAGTGCGGCGGTCGCTGTATCTGCAAGAACGGGTGCTGCGGCGCGATCTTGCCCGACTTCAGTCCACCACCCAAACTTCCTCCCGGCTGAGACTCACAAGTCGAACGCGTGGGGAGGTTAATGATCGAACACGATGTTTATGCTGATCCATCGCCACGCGACACCGGGCGCGATCGATTTCCTGCTCACTGCTTGACCGCTTCGGCGTTGTGGGGGACACATCGGGTGATGCGATCACTTCGGTATGCGGGATTTATGGTGGCTCTCGGGCTCGCGTGCGGTGGCAAGGACGAGACGACGGCGACCGGGGGCAGTGCGTCGTCGTCGTCGTCTGAAGCCGGGTCCACGTCCGCGGAGGAGACGGCGGGCGAGACGACCGGGACGCCGACGACGGGCGGATCGACGGGCGGATCGACGGGCGAGGCGAGCACGAGCTCCAGCGGCGGTGAGTCGAGCACGGGCGAGGCGCCGGCTTGTGAGACGGCGGCGGAGGACTGCGGGATCTCGGTGGACGAGGTGAGCTCGGTGTGTGTCGATCCGCCGCCGGTGAAGAACGAGCTGGTGGTCGAGGTGCTCGGGCCGGGCAAGCTCAAGTTCACCGAGATCGGCTACGACTCGGCCTGCAACGTGACGATCTTGCCGGAGGTGCTGCTCGGGCCGAAGTTGATCGTGGTCAACTACATGGTCCAGGGCAACCCGGACGAGGGCTGCATCTGCAAGTTCTCGATCTCGGCGACGCTCTCCGGGGTGCCGTCCGGGGCGTGGACGGTCAGCGTCGGGCCGTTCTCGCAGCAGGTCGACGTGCCGTGAGGCTTGCGTGGGCGGTGCCGACGGAACAGGTGGGCGGCGGGCCGCTTGCGGACCATACGGATGGGCCGTCAAGGCTCCCGCGCTCGGCCCTGTTCGTGCCGCCGCGCGAACGTGCCCAGGGCGGTGCCATCGGGGGTCGATGCGCGGAGCGGGTGGGCATGGGGCCCAGGTGTGAGGCCGACCGCGACTGCCGTCGACTTGCGCGCGGTGGAGCGGGGCCTCAGCGGCGGTAGGGGTCGTGGACTGCGCTGAGCAGGGCGACCTCGAAGCTGCGCAGGTCGTGCATGGTGCGGCGCAGGGCCCCGAACACGCGCTCGTGGTCGGGGGCCTCGGGGTAGAGGGTCTCCTCCCACGGGTCGTCGGTGCGGTCGAAGACGCCGGGGCGAAACAGGGTCTCGTAGAACGGGGCGACCGAGACGCCGAGCGCGAGCAGGAAGTGACGGTCGCGCTCGCCGAGGTGGCGAAACAGCAGCAGCCACTCCCACAGGGCCCGCCGCGCGTCGGACAGGGCGAGGTCGTACTGGTCGCAGCGGGCGCGACGGCCCCACGGGGTCTCATGCAGGACCGGCGGCTCGCCGCGCTCGAGCGGGGTGGCGAGCATCAGGCGCACGACGCGGGCCTGGGCGACGACGTGGGCGAGGGCGGGGCCGAGGTGAACGGCGCTGCCGGCAGGGGCGTCGTCGCTGAGCGCCTGGACCTCGGCGGCGCGCAGCCTTCGCTGGCGGTGCACGACGACGAAGCGCGCCGCGACGGCGGTGGAGACGGCCCCGGACAGCGTCAGCGTCGTGAGCAACGTTTTTAAAAGATGCGCGAGGATTCGGGGCCGCTCAAGCGCCGGCCTCGTGAGCCGGCGATCTATTCTTCCAGGGGCGCGGATGCGCCTGTCCCGAAGGACAGATGAGGTCGATACCCCCCGCACGCCCCGCACGCCCCCAGGTGCGGCTCAGGCCTTGCTGCTGGCGCTGACCTCGGTGACGGCCTGCTTGACCTCGTCGTAGTTGGGCTCGACGCCGGGGTTGGGGCCGACCCACGCGTAGGTGATCTTGCCGGCCGGGTCGATGACGAACACCGAGCGCTTGGCCGCGGTGTAGCCGGGCATGCCGGCGAAGTCGTCGTGGGCGACGCCGAAGGCCTTCACCGCCTCGCGGTTGTAGTCGGAGAGCAGCGGGAAGTTGAGCTGGTTGCGCTCGGCGAACGCGGCGTTGGCGAAGGGGGCGTCGACGCTGACGCCGAGCACGGTCGCGTTGAGGTCGTTGAGGGCGGTGAGCGAGTCACGAAAGGAGCACATCTCCTTCTCGCAGACGCCGGTGAAGGCGGCCGGGAAGAACGCGAGGACGACCGTCTTGCCGCGCAGGCTCTCGAGCGAGACGCGCTCGCGCTTGTGGTTGGGGAGGGTGAAGTCGGGGGCCTGGTCGCCGGTTTGCAGCATGGAGCATGGGTACCGAAGCGCCGCGAGGGCCGCAAGGGCCGCGACCGTGTGATGAGGCGGCTCCTCAGGGGGCCGCGGAGTCCTCGCCTTGCCGGTCGGCGCCGACGGGGATCGGCAGTAAAATGGAGTCCTGGTCGGACGGGTCCTCGGCGGGGGCCTGGGCGACCCCGGACTCGACGGCCCCGGGCTCGGCGGGCGCGAGGTCCGGCGAGGGCGGCGCGGGATCCGGGCCGGCGGGCTCGCTGCGCGGCGGTTGCACGCGGGCGACGCGGGCGCGCGGGAGCAAGACGGGCACGGGGGCGAGTGACTGGTCGGGGATCCGTCGCAGGGCGATCGGCGCGGGGGCCTCGTCGGCGGTGGGCGTGAGCGTCTGCGCGGCGACCGGCTCGCCGCGGTCCGGCAGCGACCTGCCAGCCGCGAAGGCGACGACCGCGACGACGGCGACGAGCAGCAGCGTCGGCCAGCGCGCCGCCGGGGCGACGATGACCGGGACGATGGGAGTGATCGGAGTGATCGGAGCGGCGGGCGCGATGGGCGTGGGCTCGTCGAGCTCGATCAAGACCTCGAAGTCGTCGTGGGCGATCCGGCGAAACGCCTCGCCGAGCATGCGCACGCTCGAGAGCTGGGGGTCGACGTGATCGTGGATCGCGTTGAGCTGGTCGTGGATCTCGCCCGCGCTCGACGGACGGATCGCAGGGCGTGGATCGACCATGCGCGTCAGCAGGGCGGTCAGCACCTCTGGCACCGGGGCGGCGGGCGAGGCGGTGCTGGCCGCGAGCGCGACGAGCATGCCGCCGAGCGCGAGGAGGTCGTCGCGCACGCGCGGCTCCTCCTCGGCGACGGCCCCGGGGGTGATCGCCTGGGCGTGCTCGAGGCCGCCGAACACGACGCGGAACTGGTCGCCGGCGACGTGCATCAGCGCGGCGCTGTCGAGCGCGAGATGGGTGTGGGCCAGGCCGCACTGATGCAGAGCCTCGAGCGCCTCGGCGCACTGGAGCCCGATCGCGACCACCAGGGGCCACTCGATGCCGCTGCCGCCGATGACGAGCGTGGCGAGGCTGCGGCCGACCAGGCGCTCGTGCACGATGAAGGCGCGCGGCGTGGGCTCGTCGGTCCAGCCGGTCTCCAGCACGGCCCGCAGGTTGCGATGCGGGTGGTGCTGGATCTGGCTGGCGGAGGCGAGGATCGCGGGGGCGAGGCCGGTGTGCTCGCGCCGGAGCACGCGGGCCATGTGCAGCGAGCCGCGTTCGGCGTGGGTGACGACGTGGACGTCGAAGCAGCCGTCGCGGCCGCGTGGCTCGGTGACGGTGTGCTCGCCGAGGCGAGCGCCGATCGGGAGGTGCTGCGCGGGGGCCACGGCGGCCTGCGCGGTGCGCCCGAGGATCAGCGGCGGGATGCTCCAGGCGGGCTCGTCCTTCGGGGTCGCACGATGGGTGTGGGTGGTCGTGTCATCGGGCAGCACGGCAAGACCTCCCCTCGTCGAGCACCCAGGCTAACAGACGTGTCCGCCTTGTGCCCGGAACATACCGTCCCGGGCGCAAGGTCAGACCCCGAAGCGGCCGCTCCCCACGTGAGTGTCGGGGAGGGGGCCCGGCGATCACGGGGGCAGTAAGAAATTTCTGCTGGCCTGCTGCCCCGGCAAAACCCTGTTCTCGATCATTCCACGGCGACCATGGTGTCGAACCAGTTGATACCCTCGGACCACTCGACGACGTCGTCGTTGCCGAGGCGGATCGCCTGGCGCGGGTCGTCGGTGAGGGCCGGGGCCAGGTCCGCCATGCGCAGGCCGATGCGGTAGAAGCCGGCCAGCATGTCGGCGGGCAGCTGCGCGTCGACGCAGACCGTACTCGAGGTGCCGGGGAGGGCGTCGCGCAGGTCGAAGTCGACGGGGACCTCGGCGCGCGACGGACCGTCGAATACCAGCGCCAGCGGGCGCGCGTTGACCGGCGCCGCGAAGCCGTCGTTGTACAGGTCGAAAGAGACCGGCAACACACCGCCC
>ENA-OFCF01001003-OFCF01001003.1-metagenomes-genome-assembly--contig:-NODE-1003-length-11495-cov-4.411626_pt1 | contig 11495 bp, 10 predicted proteins | sample MGYA00153387_OFCF01 | MGnify analysis MGYA00153387
CATACCTACCTCTTTGCTCTCTAAACTGACAGGCGTAGGTGTAGCAATTCATTCTTGCACGGGGGGCTTTGCGTCATCCAGAACAGTCAACCGCGCGGATTTGGAGCCAACCACAACCGTGCTTTTCAACAATGCGAGGGTGACAATTTTTTCGTGATGAATCCTGATCTGGAGCTTCCTGAAAATCCGTTTCCTGCGCTCTTGACAGCCCTGTCTAACAATAAAACGGCTTGCGCATATCCAATTCAGGTTTCGCACCTTGGCGTGCAGCAAGACTTCGAACGCGACCTGCCCACACGGACAGCAATTTTGAAACGGCGCTTTGCAGCAGCCAGTGGAGGTTCGCACACACCAGCCCGGGCGCAATGGGCAAGCGGCGCATTCATGGCATTCAATTCGGCAGCTTTCCGCGGCATCGCCGGATTTGACGAGCGCTACTTCATGTACTGTGAAGACGTTGACATTTGCCTGCGGCTGCAACTGGCTGGTTATCAACTGGCCCGGGCAGACACCACGGTGGTTCACCACGCAAAACGCCAGTCACTGAAAAATTTTCGCCACCTGGCTTGGCATGTATGCAGTCTTTTGCGACTGTGGAACTCCGCCTCCTACAAAGCCTACCTGCTCAAATATGCAGACGGCAAGCCATGAGGGGTTTGCACACCTTCTGCATCAAGACCACACCGCGCACGCGATTGAGCAAACACGGTCGATACAGTGTCTGCCCAACCGGACGCAGGTTAAAAGTGAATGCCGCGCATCATTTCGGCCATGGCGGTCGCCTCTACCGACAATCCTGGCTTAGCCGATTTGTCTCCCTTGGCGGCCGAGCTGTCCGGGAACATCCTGAAGGTGGTGTTCATCAGAATTTGCGTTACACGCGGAGCTACGGCGTGCAGCAGTTCTACGGTTGTCCCCAGTCGGGTCGCTACGCGCACTGGCTTGTTGATGCAGGCTTGCACCACCATATCGGCCGCTTCTTGCGGGTCCAGCAGAGGCATATTGTCGTAAATTTTGGTGGGCGCTGTCATGGGCGTACGCACCAGCGGCATGTTGACTGTCGTGAAAGTAATGCCTTGGTCTTGAAACTCGCTGGCCGCGCAAGCGGTCCAGGCGTCCAGCGCTGCTTTGGAGGCTACGTAAGCAGAAAAGCGCGGTGCGTTGACCAGAACGCTGATAGAGCTCAAGTTCACCACATGGCCTTTGCGTTTTGCGACCATGCCCGGTAGCAGCCCCATCGTCACGCGCAGCGAGCCGAAGTAATTGAGCTGCATGGTGCGCTCGTAGTCGTGAAAACGGTCGTAGCTGGCCTCAATGGCCCGGCGTATCGACCTGCCCGCGTTGTTGATCAGGAAGTCAACGCCACCATGCTCCTCTTCGAGCGTTTTGGTAAACGCGGCGCAGCCCACCGCGTCGGCAATATCAACCGAATAGGTAAACACTTTTGCATCTTTGCCCGCGTAGGCCATGATTTCTTTTTTGGCCTCAGCCAGTTTGTCTTCACCGCGCCCACAAATTATGGTGATTGCGCCTGCCTCGGCGAACTTGCAAGACGCCGACAAACCAATGCCGGATGAGCCTCCGGTGACCAGCACAACCTTGCCGCCGACAGTGCCCCTGAGTGAGCGGTCGATGTGCAAGGCCGGGTCAAGATGGCGCTCCCAGTAGTCCCACAAACGCCACGCATAGTCATGCAGGTTCGGACATTCGATGCCCGAACCCTTTAGTGCAGCCGTCATGTCGCGGCTGTCAAAACGTGTGGGGTAATTGATGAAGGCCATCATGTCTTCGGGCACACCCAAATCCTTCATGACCGCAGAACGTACGCGGCGCACCGGCGCAAGCGCCATCAGACCCTTTTTCACGCTTTTAGGGATAAAGCCTATCAGCGCGGCGTTGATGAAAATATTCATCTTTGGTGCGTGCGCTGCCCGGCTAAAAATGTCCAGTACATCACCAACGCGGTAACCCACTGGGTCGACCAGATGAAAACACTTTTTGGCAATCGCAGGTTTGTGGCTGATGTGGTCGAGGGCATTGACCACAAAATCAACCGGCACGATGTTGACGCGGCCGCCCTCCAGGCCGACCGAAGGCATCCAGGGGGGCAGCAGTTGCCGCATGCGCTGAATCAGCTTGAAGAAGTAATACGGACCGTCAATCTTGTCCATCTCGCCTGTGGTGCTGTCACCCACCACCATTGCGGGACGGAAAACCGTCCAGGGCACCTTGCATTCTTTGCGAACAATTTTTTCGCTTTCATGTTTGGTTCTGAAGTACGGGTGCTCGTAGTTTTCGGCTTCCTCAAACATGTCCTCCCGGAAGACTCCTTCATACAAACCAGCAGCGGCAATAGACGACACATGGTGGAAGTGTCCCGCTTCAATGGCCTTCGCGAACTCAACCGTGTTGCGCGTTCCGTCAATATTGACTGCAATCTGGCTGTCTTCGTCGGCACTCAGGTCGTACACCGCAGCCAGGTGGTAGAAATGATCCACCACGCCTTTGAGCTTTTTGATGTCGTCAGCGCTGACACCGAGCTTTTTAGCAGTCAGGTCGCCATGCACCGCCACAGCGCGCGCAGCACTGACACCCCAGTATTGGCGCAAAGCAGCGGCTTTGTCAGCGCTTTCCTTACGCAAAAGAAAATGAACCGTCGACCCTTTGCGCTCAAGCAGTTTTTTAACCAGGCGTTTGCCGATAAAACCGGTGGCTCCGGTGACGAAGTAATGCATGGACAATTCCCTCAGATAGTTTGTATTCGACTCGACCCGCTTCTACCCGCAGATTTTTGCCCAAGACGCAGCCTTTACTATTCAGCAAATACCCGCGCACGGTGTGACCGGGCGCGCCTGAACAGCTGTACGGTCGGACCCATCTTCACAGCTTCTAGAAGCCCATACCTAAACAACAGACCGTGCAGCGCGTATATTTTGATCTGTACCAAGCGAAGCTGCTTGGCTAAATAACGTTTTCCACATCCCTTCTGGAGTTCCAATGGTCAAAAAATTACAAAAAATGAGCGCAGACAAATCAGCAGCCCCGCACTTGGCTGGCGCCGTCAAGGAATCAGCTCAGCAAATCTGGCTGGCGGGCTTGGGTGCTTTTTCAAAAGCACAAGAAGGCGGCGGCAAGGTATTTGAAGCGCTGATGAAGGAGGGCTTGTCCATTCAGCGCAAAACCCAAGCGGTTGCGGAAGAAAAATTATCAGAAGCCACCAGTAAGATGGCCAATATGGCGGGCGAAATCCAGTCCAAAGCTGGACACCAGTGGGACAAGCTGGAAAACATTTTTGAAGAACGCGTGGCAAAGGCTCTGAACAAGCTTGGCGTACCGTCAGCCAAAGACGTCGATGCACTGATTGCCCGCATCGACGAGTTGAACAAAAGCGTGCAAAAAATGGGGGCCAAGGCGCCTACGGCGAAGCCAAGTGTGGTCCCAGCGGCCAAACGCGCGATTAAAACAGGCACGAAGCCAGCGGCTAAAAAAGCAGCACCCGCTGCCAAACGCACCGCTGCGGCCGCCAAATAAACCCGGGCGCAAGATTGCCTCGACTTATGGCGGTGTTACAGAAGGGACTTTTTGTCCCTTTTTTTCGGCCTCTATTTTTTAAACCATGCCAACTGCTACCCCAATGAAAACCAAGCCCATCCCGCAAAAGCCAAAGATCGGATTGGCACTAGCAGGGGGTGGCCCCCTCGGTGCGATTTATGAAATTGGAGCCCTGTGTGCGCTTGAAGAGTCTTTAACCGGGCTGTCGTTCACCGATCTGCACCACTATGTTGGCGTGTCGGCCGGCGGCTTCATTGCGGCCGGGCTGGCCAACGGAATGACGCCGCGAGAGTTGTGCGCCGCCTTTATTGAAACCGATGCCACACCTTCAGAGGTGTTTGACCCTGCCTGGCTGATGGTGCCAGCTTACGGTGAATTTCTACGGCGCAGCATCATGCTGCCTGGCTTGATGGCGTCTGCTTTATGGCGCGCCACATTTGGCGGCAAGACATGGCTAAACGCGCTGGAGGCCCTGGGCCCGGCGCTACCTACCGGCATTTTTTCAAACGACGAAATTGACGTGCGGTTGACACGCTTTTTCACCCAACCGGGGCGCACCAATGATTTTCGCGAGCTCAAGGCCAAGCTGACCCTGGTTGCTACGCAACTCGACAGCGGAGATGCGGCGCCGTTTGGCCAGCCTGGGTGGGACCACATTCCTATTTCCAAGGCAGTGCAGGCCAGCTCCGCCTTGCCAGGGTTGTTCCCACCAGTAGAAATTGACAACCAGTATTTTGTAGACGGCGCATTGAAAAAAACCATGCACGCTGGCGTGGCCATGGATGAAGGCATCGATTTGATGTTTTGCCTGAACCCGCTGGTACCCTTTGACGCCACGCGGCTGTCGGCACTGAGCATGAACCAGCGCGTCATGCGGCGAGGTTTGCCGCTTAACCGCCAGGCTATTCCGCGCATAGTTGACGGCGGGTTGCCAGCAGTGATGAGCCAGACCTTTCGCGCCATGATTCACTCTCGGCTTGAGCTGGGAATGAAACACTACGAACGCGCGTACCCACACACTGACATTATTCTGTTTGAGCCCGACCACCGCGATGCCGAGATGTTTTTAGCCAACACCTTCAGCTACCGCCAGCGCCACCAGATGGCCGAGCATGCTTATCAAACGACCAGGCAGATGCTTCGCTCTCGTCGAACATCTTTGTCGGCCAAGCTGGCGCGTCACGGTATTGCGCTTAACGTTTGCGCACTTGACGACCCCAAGCGGCGACTGGTTGAGCCGCAGCCACCCGCCACACAGGTCGGCCGCGCAATTGCTTCACTTGAAGAGTCCATGGAAGACTTGAGCCGCACCATAGGCCACGCCATAAAAGCACCCGCTTTCCAACTGGCGTAGGGGTGCCCTGCCTGCGGACTTCCCTAGTTAACCAGAGTGTTGCCATCGGGTAGAGTGTTACCTTCAACAGGAAACACACAATGGTGAAAAAAGCGCCGCGGCGCACCGCAGAGCGAATACTCGAAGTCACACTAGAGCTCTTTAATCGGTTCGGTGAGCCCAATGTGTCGACCACATTGATTTCTGCGGAGCTGTCGATCAGTCCCGGCAATTTGTACTACCACTATCCGGCCAAAGACGAGCTGATCAACTCACTGTTTGACCGCTACGAAAAATCCCTCAGCGAGCTGCTCAATGCCAGTGACGGTATACGCAACGTTGAAGACGCCTGGTTTTTCATGCACACCCTGTTTGAGCTGATCTGGCAATACCGCTTTTTGTACCGTGACTTGAACGACTTGCTCAGCAAAAACCGCCGCCTGGAAACGCATTTCCAGTGGGTACTTAAAAACAAAACCCGCTCTGTCAAAGCGTTGCTCGACGGCATGAGCCGCGCAGGCGCAATAAAAATCGACTCGCGCGAAGTGGAGCCCACTGCAACCAGCATGGTGGTGGTTTTAACCTATTGGCTGAGCTTTGAGTACGTTCGCGACCCACGCAACGCGCTGGAGCCCGAAAACGCCCAAAAAGCACTGCTGCGCGGCGCCCACCATGTGCTCAATTTACTGGTTCCTTATTTAGAGCAAAGCCAGCGCGCGCACCTGCAAACGCTGGTCGGTGCATACAGTCACACTTCTTGATTACCATCACGATTCTATAAATCACAAAAAATGAAACGGAGACATCATGGCCAAATGGACAACTTTCCCGCACGCAGGCGACTATACGTTTGACGCTGCCAGCTTGAAAAAAAGCTGGGCGCGGCTGCACCAGGGTGATTGCGAGCCACTGCCAAAAGACGCAGCGGTACTTCATGCCTGGGTCCTGTTTCACAACGGTGAGTTTCAGAAGGCGCACGACGCCGGCATAAAGGCGGGCGGAGATGGCATCACGGTTGCCAATAAGTCCGAAGGCATTTATGCCAACTATCTGGAGACCAAAGAAAAGCCCAAGCTCGACATGTTTATGGAAGTCGCCGAGCGTGCAGAAGCGCAGCAAAAAAGCGATCCCAAAAACGCCAACGCATTTTACTGGCAGGCCTATGCCTTGGGCCGCTATGGCCAGGGCATCAGCGTAGCAAAGGCGCTGGCGCAGGGCCTTGGCACCAAGGTCAAACAAGCACTGGAGCAAGCCATCAAGCTGCAACCCAAACACGCAGATGCACACATCGCCCTGGCTGCGTTTCATGCCGAGGTGATTGACAAAGTAGGCTCGCTGATTGGCGGCATGACTTACGGCGCCAAAAAGGATGTGGGTTTGTCGCTGTTCAAAAAAGCGCTTGAATTAAATCCCACATCAGCGATTGCGATGATCGAGCATGCCAACGGCATGGTGATGCTGGAAGGCGACAAGAAAATGAAAGACGCCACCAAACTGTACGAGCAGGCTGCTACCAGCAAACCACTGGACGCGATGGAGCGGCTGGATGTTGAGATGGCGAAAGCCGAGCTGGAAGACTGAAAAAGCAGACTGATGACGCTGGGTCGTCAGAATACGCACCTAAATATATAGCAGCTTGCGCCCATGTATATTGGTGGAAGCAGTAAAAGGCTATTAGTTTGGTGTTAAAAACCGGGTCGACATCACCAAGCGACTACTGAACCCGACTGAAATCCAGCGCCATGGCTGACCCCACCCTTCATTTACCCATACAAGTTCGCGGTGCGTGTCCGCACGATTGCCCCGATACGTGTGCCTTGCTCACCACAGTTCACAACGGCGTGGCAATTAAAGTCAGCGGCAATGCAGACCACCCACAAACTGCTGGCGTGCTGTGCAACAAGGTGTCGCGCTACACCGAGCGTACTTACCATCCCGAGCGTTTGCTCACCCCACTCAAGCGCAGCGGGCCCAAGGGTTTGGGGCAGTTCACAGCGGTACCCTGGCAAGATGCATTGGTCGACATCGCCGCGAAGCTCAAAACCATCGCAGCTGTTTCACCGCAGGCCATCGTTCCCTACAGCTACGCAGGCACGATGGGGCTGGTGCAGGGCGAGAGTATTTCTGCACGGTTTTTTCACAGGCTCGACGCTTCGCTTTTAGACCGCACTATTTGCTCAAGTGCAGGGGGTGAAGGGCTGGCCCAAACGCTCGGCGGCAAGGTCGGCATGCGGGTTGAGTTTTTTGCCGAATCAAAGCTGATCATCATTTGGGGCAGCAACTCCATTGGCAGCAACCTGCATTTTTGGCGTTACGCCATGCAGGCAAAACGCAGCGGTGCAAAACTGATTTGCATTGACCCGCGCAGAAGCGAAACCGCTGAAAAGTGCCATGCGCATATTGCCCTGCTTCCCGGCACAGATGCAGCGCTGGCGCTCAGTGTGATGCACCAGCTCATCCAGCACGACTGGCTGGACCACGATTATCTGGCCAAGCACACACTGGGCTGGCAAGCCATGAAAACTCAAGCGTTGGAGTGGCCACCAGAGCGCGCTGCAAGTGTGTGCGGCATCACATCAGTGCAAATAAAAAACCTTGCGCGCGATTATGGGCAATGTTTTGTCAACGACCAACCAGCGGCTATCCGATTGAATTACGGTATGCAGCGCGTGCGTGGCGGGGGCAACGCCACCCGTGCCGTGGCAAGCCTGCCGGCACTGATTGGCGCGTGGCGGCACCGCGCGGGCGGCCTTTTGATGAGCAGCTCCGGGCAGTTTGACGTGAACAAGGCGGCCCTGCAGCGCCCCGATTTGCTGGGCACATGCAAGCCAAGAACCATCAACATGAGCACGATTGGTGACGCGTTGCTGGCGGCAAGTTCCCCCGAATTCGGGCCAAAAATACAGGCGCTCATCGTCTACAACAGCAACCCGGTAGCAGTCGCACCGGATTCGGGCAAAGTGGTTGCCGGCTTTGCGCGCGAGGATTTGTTTACCGTCGTGCTGGAGCATTTTCAAACCGATACCGCCGACTATGCCGACTACATCTTGCCGGCCACAACGCAGCTTGAACACTGGGACATCCACTCCTCTTATGGGCACACCGATGTACTTCTGAATCGCCCGGCAATTGAGGCAATGGGCCAGGCAAAGCCCAACTCCCAGATTTTTCGGGAATTAGCCGCGCACATGGGGTTTGACGAGCCGTGTTTTCTGGACGACGACGAACAGCTGTGCAGAACCGCGTTTGAAGGAAAAGTTGACTTTGACGAATTGCTTGTACAGGGCTTCGCCACACTCAAACTAGCAGACGCACCCTTTGCAAACGGCAACTTTCCCACCACTTCTGGCAAATGCGAATTTTTCAGCGAGCGTTTGGCAAACAGCGGACTTGACGGCCTGCCCACCCACGTCCCGAACCACGAAGCGCCGGGCACATCGCCTGACTATCCGCTGGCAATGATCTCACCGCCCGCGCGCAACTTTTTAAATTCGACTTTTGTGAACGTCAAAAGCCTGCGCGACATGGAGACTGAACCGGTGCTGGAAATTCACGCGCTTGATGCTGCTGCGCGCGGTATTTCCAGCGGTGCAGTGGTCAAGGTTTTCAACCAGCGCGGAAGTTACGAGGTTAAAGCAGTGGTGTCTGACCGGGCACGACCTGGCGTGGTCAATGGCATGGGCATTTGGTGGCGCAAGCTAGGCCTGGCGGGCACCAATGTAAATGAGCTGACCAGCCAGCTCCTGACGGACATGGGGCGCGGGCCCGTGTTTTACGACTGTCTGGTGGAAGTGCGTTTGTGATGCGGATTGCACTTGCGGCGGCGCTGGCGCTGGCGCTGTTGCTCAGCGGTTGCACCACTGTGGGCTATTACTGGCAATCGGTGAGCGGTCACATGCACATGCTCGGAGCTGCGCGGCCAGTCCCCGACTTGCTTGCGGACCCCCAAACCCCACAAATCCTGAAGGCACGACTTGAACTCAGCCAGCGTATTCGCACCTTCGCAGCAGCAGAACTCAAGCTGCCGGACAACGTCAGCTACAAACGTTATGCCGATCTGCGCCGGCCTTCGGTGGTGTGGAATGTGGTGGCTGCGCCCGAATTTTCGTTGACGCTAAAAACTTGGTGCCTCGCGGTGGTCGGCTGCGTCGGCTACCGGGGGTATTTTAATGAGCTAGAGGCGCGTCTAGAGGCCGCCAAACTGGCCAAAGAAGGCCTGGAAGTCAGCGTTTACGGCGTGCCAGCTTACTCCACATTGGGCAAGCTCAACTGGTTGGGCGGTGATCCATTACTCAACACCTTCATCAACTACCCCGAAGGCGACCTGGCCAGACTGGTCTTTCACGAGCTGGCGCACCAGGTGGCTTACGCAAATGACGACACCACCTTCAATGAGTCGTTTGCAACGGCGGTTGAACGCATTGGCAGCCAGCGTTGGCTGGCCCAGCGCGCCAGCCCCGATACCCAGGCAAGGCAGTCTGAGTTCGACGGTCGGCGCCAGCAGTTCAGGGCACTCACGCAGGCCACACGGCGCGAACTGGCTGAAATATATATAAAGAAAAGCACCAATAACGAAGAAATACTTGCGCAAGCAGCTACTAAAAAAATAGCAATGGAAAAGTTCGCATCGAATTACAACCAGCTCAAACAAAGCTGGGGCAGCGGCGTAAATTCAACCGGCTTTGACGCCTGGGTTGCCAGGGCCAACAACGCCACCTTCGGTGCGCAGGCCGCGTACGATGAGTTGGTACCAGGGTTTGAAGCTTTGTTTGAACGGGAAAACCGCGACTGGCAACGGTTTTATGATGCAGTCAGGCAATTGGCAGCGCAACCCAAAGAGCAGCGCCGACTCGCTCTGGCAACCGAAAAATAAGGAGACATCCACACTATGGCAGACATCAACATCACCCGCCAGCATGGCATGAGCCTTCCTGACGCCCGCAAGGCCGCTTTCGAATGGGCTGAACAGGCAGAAGCCAAGTTCGACATGGAATGCACCTACGAAGAAGGCCAGATCTCTGACGAATGCAGCTTCACGCGTATCGGCGTGTCAGGCACCCTGAAGGTCGACAAAGACAGCTTCGAGCTGAACGCCAAGCTTGGATTTCTACTGGGTGCGTTTAAAGAAAAAATTGAAGGCGAGATTGTGAAAAATCTCGATGCACTGATTGCGAAAAAAGAACCCACAGCAGAAAAAATAGCTGCGAAAAAACCAGCGAAAAAGGTGTGACAACGTGCCATCGAACTCTCCCAGCGGCCCACTAACAGGTCTGAAGGTCATTGAACTCGGCCAATTGATTGCCGGGCCTTTCGCCGCTAAAACGCTGGCCGATTTCGGTGCTGACGTTATCAAGATTGAAGCGTTAGAGACCGGCGACCCGCTGCGCAAGTGGCGCTTGCTGAAAGACGGGACATCGGTATGGTGGCAAGTGCAGTCACGCAACAAGCGCTCGGTGGCGCTGGATCTAAAGCAGCCCGAAGCACAAGAGATTGTGCGCACACTGGCGCAGGATGCCGATGTACTGATTGAAAACTTTCGCCCCGGCGCCATGGAAGGCTGGGGCTTGGGGCCAGATGCCCTGCTCGAACTGAACCCGCGCCTCATTGTGCTGCGCATCAGTGGCTACGGTCAAACTGGCCCGTACCGCGATCGGCCCGGTTTTGGCGTGGTGGCAGAAGCCATGGGAGGCATGCGCCACCTCACGGCCGAGCCTGGCCGCGTGCCGGTGCGGGTCGGCGTCAGCATTGGGGACACGCTGGCCGCGCTGCATGGCGTGATTGGCATATTGATGGCGCTTCACCACCGCAACGCATCAGTCAGCCCGCAAGCACCCCACGGACGGGGCCAAATCATTGATGTAGCGCTGTACGAAGCGGTATTCAATTGCATGGAAAGCCTGCTACCGGAATTCGATGCCTTTGGCGCAGTGCGCGGCCCCGGTGGCAGTGCCCTGCCCGGCATCGCTCCGAGCAATGCCTACTTGTGCGCGGACGAAGGTTACGCGGCCGCCAGCGCCGGGCCGCCCCAAGCCAAGCCAGCCCCCCAAACCAATCAAAAGGGCAATGAAGTGCCGAAGGCCCGCGAAGCGACGAGCGTGGGGGCGTATGTTTTGATTGCGGGCAACGGTGACAGTATTTACAAACGGCTGATGAAGACCATTGGCCGCGACGATTTGGGCAATGACCCCGCCTTGAAAGACAACTCGGGCCGCGCAGCGAGGGTTGAAGAAATTGACCATGCAATAGGGTTGTGGACCGCGCAGCGCACGGTGGTTGAAGTGCTTGCTGCGCTCGATGCTGCATCGGTTCCTGCTGGGCGCATCTACACGATTGCCGACATCGCCAGCGACCCGCACTACCAGGCGCGCGGCATGATTGAACGCCGGACAATGGCCGACGGCAGCACCCTTGCTGTGCCCGGCATCGTCCCAAAATTATCAATAACACCCGGCAGCCACTACCGCAGCGCACCTGCGCTGGGGCAAGACACCGACGCGGTGCTGCGGGGTATGGGCTTGAGTGGTGACCAGATTGCAAGCCTTAAAAGCAAAGGCATTGTGCAGGGCGCAATCAATTGAATCAGAGCGCCAGCCCGCGAAACTTGGGGCAT
>ENA-OFCF01001004-OFCF01001004.1-metagenomes-genome-assembly--contig:-NODE-1004-length-11472-cov-9.272488_pt1 | contig 11472 bp, 11 predicted proteins | sample MGYA00153387_OFCF01 | MGnify analysis MGYA00153387
TTGCAAATTCAAGGCTCAGGGCTCGTCACGCTCAGTCTGTGGGACGGCAGTGAAACTTTTCCATGGAATCCGTTCAAATCCGTTAATTTTTGGTGAAAAATGGCTGTATCGGTGGTTCATCTGTGAATGATAGTTTAAAACCATTTTTATTCGCACTCATTCGCGGTTGAACGATTTCAGCTTGATCGCTCTGGCAGTGCCCAGCAAATCCAAGGCTTTCATTTCTGGATTGGATTTGCCAAAGTTGTGCCATGCGAAATGACGCACACTGCGGAGTCTGGAAGGTATGGTTGTATGCTGCGTCTGCGGTTGCGCTGGGCGCATGGATTTCTCCACTGATTTTTAATGCTGGCAAAGCGTTGGCAGAGGTGTCCTCCCACAAAACAACCAATGCGCCATTGGAAAAACTCGCGGGAATTTGTCGGGTCTCAGAATTTCCGGTTTTTTTCAATGCGAGCCTTCTGCTGGCGGCGGTGGTGCTGTTTTTTCCATGGATGGAGTGGGTCCACGCAAAAAGCGATTCAGCGCACGGCATGACTGGCCCTTGGCGCGTGAGGCTGCCGGGTGGGCCAAGAACAATCGGTTGCGGCCAGAGGTTATTGAAAAACTTGCGCGGTCCTTGGCAAGGCTGCGCTGGATTTTTGGTGATGTCGGGAGTTCTATTATCGTTAGGAATTGCGTTGGTGCCTGCGGGATATTTTTCCATGCAGATGCCGCAGCGAGGCACCCTTCCCAAGGCCTTGGGCTTACTGGCCGGAGTTTTTCTAATCGCCGCCATCACGGAGATAATATTTCGCGGCATTGCTCTGGGGATTTTCCTGCGCTCGCTGCGTCCGCTTACGGCCATCGCAATGTCTGCCGGATTTTTCGCCATTGTTCTAGCCGTAATCCCAACTAACGAGATCAACGTGACCGATCCAGAAGCATCCGGCATCGGGTTCGAGTTGTTAAAAAAATCGCTCCTGCGTTTTGCCGATTGGAAAAACCTCGTCGGCAGCCTCGTGCCGTGGTTAGTGTTAGGCGGATTGCTGGCTTACGCCCGCTGGCGCACTGCATCGTTATGGATGTCAGTGGGCCTGATGGCTGGCTGGCTTTTCGGTAAAGAAATGTTAGCAAAACTATGCCACAGCGTTGCCTCACCAGAAGTCGGACAATTTCTCCAACAAGGATTGATGCCACTGATCGCAATCCTTCTTACAGGTGTGATGGTGCGATTTTTCACTACCAACGACCATGACGAGGATTCCGCAGCTCCCTGAACCGGGTATTTTGAAACGAGTTGTTTCGTGCTGTTTGGACCTCGTCTATCCGCCAGCTTGTGAAATCTGTTCATGCAGCTTGAGCCACGGCAGGGCGTTGTGCCAAGTTTGCGATGCGGACCTGCCTCGCCTCGCGGAACCCTTCTGCAAGTCTTGTGGAGAAATGTTTCAAGGCGCTATCGATGGTGATTTCACCTGCCCGAACTGCCACGATCTGAAATTTTCTTTTGAATTTGCCCGACCAGCGATGGTTAGAGATGATCGCACGATGGATCTGATCCACCGCTTGAAATACCGCAGGGAAATCCACCTTGCGGGCGAACTCGGGCGGCTGGCTTGCGATGCGTTTGGCGATTCTCGGCTCGCGCCCGCACTAGATGGTAAATGGCCGTTAGTTCCGGTGCCACTTCATCGAAAACGACTCCGTCATCGCCACTTCAATCAAGCTGATGAGATCTCTCTATCACTTTCAAAAATCACCGGACTGCCAATCCTCAAAGCCCTGCACCGTTCGCGCGAAACCGAAACTCAAACCCTGCTCAGCCGCAAACAGCGCATGGAAAATCTGCGCGGTGCTTTCACCGTGACCCGCCATGGCCGACGCTGGCTCGATCACTCGCCGCATGGCGCCATCTTGATCGACGACGTGCTAACCACTGGTTCGACGGTCAACGAATGCGCCAAAACTCTACGTCTAGCAGGATTCCGCAAGGTCGTGGTCGTCACGGTAATGCGCGGTTGAACCTAACAAACTTCGGCAGCACGTAAGCGCAAAGCCATGCGATTAGACCGAGCGCCAAAATCGGTAGCACGCCAGAACGAAGGTTATCACCCACGCCCCAAGGAAATACCGGATGCTCAGGAACTTGCTGGTAGATCATAGTGACCGACTTAAATGCAATCACCAAGCCAGCGTGCAGGCCGATGGAAAACCACAGCGCCCCAGTCCGCACGCGCGCCCATGCCAATATCAATCCAACCACCACGAGCGTGGAAAAATCTGCTACGAAAAACAGCGGATCGGTGAAATGGAGGAGGATTTTCCCCAACAGCTCGAATCCAGAAAACACATTTGTTGGATCGGAGATTACCACACCATCGGGCGGTTTGAGAAAATGCAGGAATGCAAATAACAACGAGATTCCAATTACCGCGAAAGCTGGCTTCGCATAGCGCAACCAAAGACCTAACAATACACCGCGGAACAACCACTCCTCAAGAAACGCTACGATCACCGCAGCAGGCACGGACTTGATGAGGATTTCACTAAACGACGGAATCGAAAATTTTGGCTCATACGCGCCAATCCAAACTAGCAGCAATGCCAGAAGCCACAAAACTCCGCCAGCAATGGCTGCACCGGCAAGCGCTTGGCACAACGCTGATGAACCACCAACCGGCCGAAGCATGATGGATGGATCATCCGCTTTCTCGCTGCGTTGCCGCCGCACGTGCCGCAATAAAAACGGCAACAAAACCAGCGCTGATAACAACAATGATCTATCAAAAAACCTATTGAATTTTGATCGCCCACAGGCCGCACCTAACCACTCGATCACTCCTGACATTTCCCGCGCTGCTGCCAGATTAGCCAACCATTTTCCCCCTTGATAGATCCAAGGCACGATCACCGCCGCCAGCAACAGGGTGCATAACACCCATATCACCGCCGCACCGATTTCAGATTGGAAGAATCGTTTCAAAGTGCGGGATTATAAGACTGCTATATGATCCGTTGTCCAGAAAGTCGTACTCAGGATTCTCAAAATCGCGCCGCCCACAACGCGGCATGAATCTTGAAGTCGATCGCCTTGCCCTCCGCTTCTTGGGCATTTAACCATTCGCGCAGCTCGGATAGAGGCACATGATGCACGACGATGTCCTCGCCCGCAACTCCCCCGCCCCCGTTCTCGCGGACCAAATCTTTAGCGTGAAATAAATGGATAAACTCCGATGTCATCCCCGCCGAGGTCGGACTAGCGATGAGCGGTTCGATCCGGCCTGCCCGGTATCCGGTTTCTTCTAACAACTCGCGAGCGGCGCAGGTGGCCAGTGATTCGCCAGCGTGTTCCTCTTCATCGCCGACAATGCCAGCGGGGATTTCGATAACTCTCCGCTGCACCGGGATGCGGAATTGCTCAACTAACACAATTTCGCGCTCCGCGGTGATGGCGAGGATGCCGACGCAGGAATCCGCTTGCGGACGGCGGACAAAATCCCAGTGGCCGATGCGCTGCAAACGCAGCCAGCGGGTTTCAAAAAGGGTCTCAGGTGTGTTCATCATGAAAATCTACTAAGAAACATTGGCACGATGGAGTTAAGCAGGATACTTCTCCGGCGCACTGATGCCTCGTCACGATTTCCAAATCCCAGTCACTTTCAAGCACCGTGTGGTTTTCACGCGGAATGTTTTCTCGGCCGATAACTCAGAGCTCGCCGAAATCCTTGCCGAGTGCGGTGCCCGCCGTGTTCTGGTATTGATCGAAGAAAGTGTGGCCGCCTCTTGGCCGCGACTCGCCGTAGAAATCGAGAACTACCTCGGCACGCTGGAGTTAGAACTGCGCGGGATCCACGTCCTGCCCGGCGGAGAATCGGTGAAAGCCGATGAATCTGCGGCGCGCGAAATCTGGAATCTCATCGATGCCGCTCATCTCGACCGCCATTCTTACGTCTTCGCCATCGGTGGCGGTGCTTTTCTCGATGCCGCAGGTTTCGCCACCTCCACCGCACACCGCGGCGTGCGTTTGCTCAGGTTTCCCACCACGACTCTCGCCCAAGACGACAGCGGAGTCGGCGTGAAATGCGCGATCAATGCCTTCGGCAAAAAAAACTGGATCGGCACCTTCACCGTGCCCTTCGCAGTGATCAACGATTTCCAATTCCTCCACAGTCAAGATCCCCAGACCAACCGCGCAGGCCTCATCGAGGCGGTGAAAGTCGCGCTCGTCAAAGACGCTGCATTTTTCCACTGGATCGAGGAAAATCTAGACGCACTCGGTTCGTTGGAATCGGCCGCGTTAGAATTCTGTGTGGAAAAATCCGCACTGCTCCACGCCCGCCACATCGCACTCGGTGGTGATCCATTTGAAACCGGATCTAGCAGACCGCTAGATTTCGGCCACTGGGCCGCACACAAGCTTGAAGCACTCACCGGATATCGCTTATCACATGCCCGTGCCGTGGCCATCGGCCTCGGGCTGGACACGCTATACTCGATCCGCGCAGGCTTCGCACCCACCAATCTAGCAGATCGGGTTTTCCGCATTCTATCCAGCCTGCAACTTCCGATCCATCACCCAGCACTCGATTGGCTCGATGAAACTGGTCGCCGCCGCCTGTTCAGCGGCCTGGATGAATTCCGCGAACATCTCGGCGGAGAATTGACCGTGCTGATGTTGCAAGACATCGGCTCGGGCATCGACGTGCATCGCATCGACACCGAGATCATGGCCGCCTGCATCGACGAACTGCGCTGCCGCGCCGGAATCGGCGATTGAAACCACGAATGTTGTGATATCTATCACTCTAGAAAAGATAATAGAAACCACTGATTTCACTGATTAACTGATTTTGAAAAGGTTTGATAGAACGACATGATCACTGAAACGGTGAGTAAAATCTCCTCCAATTCTTTCAGTGAAATCAGTCAAAATCAGCGCAATCAGTGGTAAAAAAAAAGCCAATAGCAACTATATCATTTTGCCTTTTAGCAGCATCCAATCTTCATCCGTAAAATCCGTGTAATCCGTGGTTAATCAATCGCCAAATCACCATCTAAGCTACAGACACCGAGGTTATTCTGCTAGACCTTTGGCGTAAACATCGTCTTCAGTGAAAACGATGATCATCGGACGGCAGCAGACTTCACAATCGTAGTCCACCTCGGTGGGCATCTCATCGGGATGCGGGACGGCGACATCGAAGGACTCAAAACAAGTTGGGCAAGTGACGCTGGCGTAGTTCATGGAAAAAATTAGATTTTCTAGCCGAGAAAGCCGGTCAGCGGGCTGGTGGCGTTGGCGTAATCGGTGGCATCTGGCAGGCCGAGTTCGTAAGCCTCGCGTCCCGCCTGCACCGCGAGTTTAAATGCAATTGCCATCCTAACTGAGTCTGAGGCAATGGCGATGGCGGTATTCACTAACACCGCATCTGCACCCATTTCCATCGCTTCCGCCGCATGGCTAGGAGCGCCGATGCCGGCATCCACCACGACAGGCACGATGGCTTGATCGATGATGATGCGAATCTGATCTCGAGTGGTGAGGCCTTTGTTCGATCCGATTGGTGAACCGAGCGGCATCACCGTGGCGGTGCCGACTTCTTGCAGCCGTTTTGCCAGCACCGGATCTGCATTGATGTAGGGCAACACGGTGAAGCCTTCTTTGACGAGAATCTCGGCGGCTTTCAGCGTTTCGATCGGGTCGGGTAACAGATAAGTGGGATCGGGATGGATTTCGAGTTTCACCCATTTTGGCAGGCCCGCAGCGGCGGCGAGCCGTGCGAGGCGGACAGCTTCTTCTGCATTGATTGCGCCGCTGGTGTTAGGGAGGATCAAGTATTTTTCCGGGTCGATGAATTCAAGGATGTTAGCAAATGGATCCGCATTGCCGCTGAGGTCAGCACGACGCAGCGCGACCGTGACAATCTGCGTGCCACTGGCTGCGAGTGCATCCCGCATGGATTCATGAGAGGGAAATTTTCCAGTGCCGAGAAAAAGTCGGGAATCAAAAGTGCGGCCAGCGATAATGAGCGGAGACATGGATTGGAGATTTGAGATTTGAAATATTAAATTGCAAACGTGGTAAGCCACTCTTCGAAGGCGGAGTGGTTTTGAAGGTCGTATTGCCAGCAGTGGAAGCCGTAAGGGCGGCCACCCGCGATGTTTTGTGGGAGATCGTCGATGTAGATGGTGTTTTCCGGGATGAGTTGGTGGCGGTCGATTGCCAGTTGATAGATTTCTGGATGAGGTTTGATGAAACCGGTTTCGAACGAAAAGATGGCTTGGTGGAAAAGCGAAAACTCGGGGAATTCATTGTAGATCCACGGTGCGTGGATGCCGCTGATGTTGGAAAACAAGATGAGCTGGTGCCCGTCTGCTGCGAGTTTTCGCACACGCTGCCACATCGGTTCGTTAGGCGTAAAAATTTGCCGCCATGCATGATGGAATTCCTCGTGCGATGCGCGGCTCTCGAGAACCTCCAGCGCCCATGCGGTGTAGGTATCGATGGTGATTTTTCCGGTTTCGAATTCGTCCTTACGATCTAGCAATTTTTCGAGGCGTTGCTGAGAATTGTCGCAATCCGGCGGCAGCAGGCGGGAAAGCGAGGATTCAAAGTCAAAGTCTAGCAGCACTCGGCCGATGTCGTAGAGAAAAGTCATGGATGAGTCTGGTTCAGGATCAATCTAGCAGCGGCAGTGGCGCCAGCATTGCGGCCGTGGCGGACAAGTGCGGATTTCATGCTTTTCCAATGCGCAGCATGATCGGCTAGAGCATCGGAAATCTGCCGTGCGAGTGCCTCGGGAGTTTCTGCCAGAGCACCACCGCCGATGGTTTCTAGCAATTTCAGATTGCCTTCCTCTTGGCCGGGCACGAGGTGATGGATGAGCATCGGGCATTGCGCGGCAATCGCTTCATGAACCGTCGCACCGCCAGCTTTTCCGACCACCATGTGATGGCAGTTGAGGAGTTGCGGCACTTTGCGCGTCCAACCGATGATGCGGACGCGGCCCGGATAGGCTGCTTTGATTTTGCGGGCGGCAGAGTAGAGACGCCGGACATTGCGGCCTAACACGATGGTGAGCTGAACTGCGGGTGACGCGCCTAACATTGCCTTTGCGTGACACGGCAGCAGCGGCACTTTGGCAGTCGGAAAATAGAGGATGCGGAACGGTGAGCAGTCCGCGCTAATGCCTAACGGAAGCAAGTTAGAAAAAATTGGATTCACCGGAAACCCAGTATCGATGATTTTTTCCGCGGGCATATTTTTGCGGACCATCGAGTCGCGAGTGAGCGGATCAGTGACAAGCCAAAAGTCGGACGGCGCGCGCAGCCAGGCGTCGTTGATCTCAATTGAATCGGTCACCACAGTGAACATCGGCAGCACGCGACCGGATTTCTGCGCGATCCTCGGCGCAAAATAGGGATAAAGCGGATAGGTGCTAACCAACACGTCTGGCCTAAATTCTGTGATCATTTTTTCGAGTGCGCGCTCGACTGGTAAGAAGACTGGCGAGTTTTTCTTGCTGAAATCGTAGTTGCCGGTGGTGCGATAAATCCATGCCCAGATTTTCGGAAATCGAGTGGTAACCACGCGGTAGCCCCAGTTCACCGAGGTCGTCAGCCGCGGTGTGCCTTCGGAACAAGGATCGGCCACTTGGGTGACGGCGCCTGCCGCTTGCAGGGCGAGCGCTAGATTGCGGGCTGCGCTGTTATGCCCTTCGCCAAAGGCTGCGGTGACGATCAGGATGCGCGGTGGTGAGGACATGATTGGCTGCTGCGGAGAAATTTAACGGCAAACTAGCGTTGCGTCGATGGCGTTTTGCGGCTTTCCTTCGCGTAACGATGGCGCGTGACGATCAACCGGTGAAATTGAAAATTCTCGACGAGGAGGCCGATGAGGCTGCTCCAGTGGTGAGACTTGGCAAGCCTCTGAATCCAAAAAAGCAGGTCGAGGAAAGGCCGATGCGCCTGGAAACCAAGGACGAGGCAGATGAGGTGAAACTTCGGCTAGATTTGCCATCTCGTGAGGACATCGAATTGCGAACCCACCAGCCGGACATTCATTCACTGATTGAAATAGAGACGACTGATCCCGACTGCGTTGAACAAGCGTGGGAAGAATCAACCGTCCGCCAAAAGCCGATTCCGTGGGGCTGGTTTGCGTTGATTGCAATGATTCTAGCGGCAGCGGTGATCTGGTCTTTGACTCGTGTCAAAGATTCGGGAAAGCAGGCAGCTCAGATTCGGCAGGAGACGCAAACGGTTCTAGTGGATGAGGAAAAAGAAAATATAGAAGCAACAATGCTCGTGGACCGCATCGATCAGGCTGTCCGGACCTATTTTGCAACGGATAACGTTGAGGCTCTGATCCGCCAAGTGCGTCAGCCTGAACGTGTCGGGCCATTGATTCGAGGCGAATACGCCAAAAAACCCGTGTTTACCGCAGATGTGCGCTCTATCAAATGGCTTCAGCCGATCACTCTGGATAATCGCGGAAATTTCTGGATGGCCAAAGTTTTGCTCTCAAATCGCAGCACTCAGAATATCATCGTTGAAATTTTGCCGTCTGGAGAACCCAAGATTGATTGGGAAACTCAGGTGTGCCATCAGCCGATGGCATGGAATGATTTTGTTTCCCAGCGCCCGAAGGCAACGCCGATGGATTTTCGGGTGACGATCAATGGGGATCATTTTTACAGCCATGAGTTTTCAAATTCTCAAAAATGGAAGTGCTTCCGCCTCGATGCTAAGGGGAGCGAGGAATATCTTTTTGGCTATGTTCCAGCAGGCAGCGAGCTGGAGAATAACCTTCGGGAGTTGCTCCGCCAGAACGGCGGCAAAAACGTCAGCATGATTCTGCGCTTGAGCATACCCGACGGGATCTTGTCCCACCGCGGTGTGATTATCGAAAAAATCCAATCGACCCGCTGGATGTATCTGGACTCGCCGGATTCCGGCTCTTGATCCCATCGCCAGCCTCTGCAAATCTCTACGGCCTTGACCGACTCTACTACCAAATCGTCTCCCTCTTCCGCCGCGCCGCTGCTGCCCGTGTTTCTCGGCGTTGTCGTTTTTCTCGCCATCCAATACGGCATCGCCCTCACAAAACTGGCGTCGTCATCGGGCGGGATGATGAACAAATTCAGCGCGCTGGCCCGCGATCAATACCTCGGATTTCTCATTATGGAAAACCTGATGATGCTCGTGGCCTACGCCTTTCTAGCAATAATCGGGACCATTCTCACACAGCCAGTAGTTTCAATCTGGACCGGCAGATCGTCCCAGCGAAAACCATGGATCATCGCGCTGCGCAGTCTGATCGTGGTGATGATCCTGCACGGATTTTGCACGTTGCGCTTGGTGAAAACTCGTCCGTATTTCCTCGATGAAGCCGAATTTGGCCGCTGGTACTACAAGATTCTCGATCTACCAGAATCCGTGAAACCCACCGTGTTATGGATCGTGTTCATTTTGATTCCCGTTTTATTCTGTAGTTTTGTTTTGGCATGGCACGCACAGCGCCACGGTCGTCGTGGCTGGTTGATTCTCGGTGGCACTGCGGCAGTTTTTTTCACGGGCTATCTCGTCCTTCATCGCAACGCCATCGCTCCGCCGCCCGTCATCCAAGCCGACGCCGCTACTCCTAACATCATCATCATTGGTTCGGACTCACTGCGCGGTGACCGCCTCGGCTTCGCCGGATATCGCCCCCAACGCAACGACGGTCCCGCCGCGGCAGGTGTTTCTCCGAACATTGATGCCCTTGCCGCAAAATCGATTCGTTTTGAGAAATGTTATACTTCCATCGCCTCGACCATGGAGTCCGGCGTGCAGTTGATGGCATCTCAATACCCGCAAAGCCACGGCATCCGCCAAATGTATCCCGACCGAGAAACCGTGGAGGCCACCAAAAAACGCATCGTGCCGATCACCCGACTGCTGCGTGAGCGCGGATATGACACCACGGTGATCGGCGATTGGTGTGCCGGATATTACAGCGTGATGCCGCTAGATTTTGAAAACGTATCAGCCTCAAGTTTCGATAACTTCAAGATCTACATGAGCCAAGCCGTGGTGATGGCGCACTTTGTGGTCCCTTTGTATTTCGATAATGCACTGGGCTACCGAATCTATCCACAACTCGAATGCTTCGCACAATTCGTCACCCCCAAAGTCGTCACCGAACGGGTGGAAAAACGGCTAGAATCTATCGCCAAAGCGCAAAAACCTTTTTTCTGGCACGTCTTTTATTCCTGCAATCACCTGCCCTACCGCAGCCAAGAACCCTTCGCCAGCATGTTCACCGATCCCACCTATCAGGGAAAAAACAAAAGCGGCGTGGACTTCGATATCGACTCATTCATCGGTGGCACCGACCTCGAATCCAAGTGGAAAGCGCTCTCGCCAAAAGAAGTCGATCAGATCCGCGCACTCTACGACGGCTGCACCCGCCAGTTCGATGAATGCGTGGGCCAAATCGTCAAATCCATCGAGCGCAACGGACTCACAAAAAACACCATCGTCATCGTCACTTCAGACCACGGCGATGACCTCTACGAACCCGGCGTGACCCTCGGCCACGGCCTCACTTTTAATGGCGGACTGCAAGCAAACCACGTGCCGATGGTGATGCACGTTCCCGGTCAGCCGCCAAAAGTGATTCCAGAAATTGTGCGCCTCATTGATGTGATCCCAACTCTAGCAGATTTCACCGGGATTGAGAAATCCTCCACCTGGCAGGGCCAGAGTTTCGCAGGCTGGATTCGCGGCACCGAGACACCCGAGCATCGTCCATTTTATGGAGAAACCGGATTTCCCTTCATTCAGTTCACCGTGCCCGGCGTAGTTCGGCCCAAACTGCCGCCGATGGACGAACTCACTTGGATCGATGAAGATTATAACTATCAGTTCGTCCTCAAGCCGGAATACAAAGATCGCCTCGTCCAAGCCAAACAACGCTGCCTACGCACCCAAAATTGGAAACTCGTCTGCACCCCCACCGAAACCGGTGCGCGCCACTTCGGCCTGTTCAATCTAACGTCTGACCCGCATGGCGAAGACGATCTAGCAGCCACCCGCCCCGAAGTGCTGGCACCCATGAAATCCGCCCTCGAACGCTGGATCGACGAAAAAGCCGAAACCCCAATCTCCGAGATCTTCCCCAAGGGCGAGCCGTGATTTCCCCCGATGCCCTCGGGCACGCCAACGTCCTCGTTGGCTTTTTCATTCGCCATGCCGATGAGGACATCGGCGTGAATGGTGATGAATGCACTGCCACTCATGAAGATTTGTGAAAATGCCTGATCTAGAAGTGGCTGGTGCGTCTCGCGCCAGTCCGTCGTGGAGGCGTCCCGCCTCCCTTCCGCTAGATCCGGGCGAGACGCGCAATACTGGCAATTTAGCGCTTTCTGATAGGAGAATAGGCTTCCAGCCTGTGTAGATAGAGGTAGGAACGGGGTTTTTGCCCCGCTCCCCCCTCCGAACCGGACGTGC
>ENA-OFCF01001005-OFCF01001005.1-metagenomes-genome-assembly--contig:-NODE-1005-length-11466-cov-4.194900_pt1 | contig 11466 bp, 8 predicted proteins | sample MGYA00153387_OFCF01 | MGnify analysis MGYA00153387
AGCTTGTCGTGATCCAGTACTTTGACACCATCTGACGTGGTTTTCAGGTGCTGCACCAGATTGACGGAGCCGAGGTTACATACGGCGGTCTCGGTGTCGCTGGTGTTCAGCGTGATTTCGGTGCACAGGTTAGATGAATGCACCACACCTGTGTGTTGCTGCGGTGAACGAATGTTGCAGGCGTCCTTGAAGGTGATCCACGGATGGCCAGTTTCAAACAGCATCGACAGCATCTTGCGCCACATGTCGGTCGCTTGCAGTTTGCGGGCAGGCTTGATCTCGCCACGCTCGGCTCGGGCTTCGTAAGCGACGTAAGCCTTTTCAAAGTCCTTGCCAAACTTGTCGTGCAGGTCGGGCGTATCGTTTGGTGAGAAGAGTGTCCAACTGCCTTTTTCCATCACGCGGCGCATGAAAAGGTCAGGAATCCAGTTGGCGGTATTCATGTCGTGCGTGCGTCGGCGGTCGTCGCCGGTGTTCTTGCGCAGCTCCAGAAACTCTTCAATGTCAAGGTGCCAGGTTTCCAGATAGGCACAAACTGCGCCCTTGCGTTTGCCGCCCTGGTTGACAGCAACCGCTGTGTCGTTGACGACTTTCAGGAAAGGCACCACGCCTTGTGATTCGCCGTTTGTGCCTTTGATGTGAGCGCCCAAGGCGCGCACTGGCGTCCAGTCGTTGCCCAGGCCGCCTGCAAACTTCGACAGCAGTGCGTTTTCTTTGATGGCATCGTAAATGCCGCCCAAGTCGTCAGCCACGGTGGTCAGGTAGCACGATGACAGTTGCGAACGCAGCGTACCGGCGTTGAACAGCGTTGGCGTACTCGACATGAAGTCAAAGGACGACAAAATTTCATAAAACTCAATCGCGCGCTCTTCGCGGTTGATCTCATTGAGCGACAAGCCCATGGCCACACGCATGAAAAACGCCTGCGGCAGCTCAATGCGCTGCTTGCGCACGTGCAAAAAGTAACGATCAAACAAGGTTTGCAGGCCCAGGTAGTCAAACTGCAAATCGCGCTCGGGCTTCAAAGCCGCGCCCAGGCGGGCCAGGTCAAACTGCTGAAGCTTTTCGTCAAGCAACTCGTTTTGCACGCCCTTGGCGATGAAGCCCGGAAAGTACTCGGCGTAGCGGGTTTGCATTTCTTCGTGCGCGACTTCTTCACCCAGCACTTCTCGGCGAATGGTGTGCATCAACAGACGTGCTGTGGCGTAGGTGTAGTCAGGGTCTTTTTCAATCAGCGTACGCGCGGCCAGGATGGAGGCTTTGTAGACTTCGTCAATCGGCACGCCGTCATACAGGTTGCGCATGGTCTCGGCCACGATCGGGTCGGGTTTGACGTCTGCACCCAAGTTGGCGCAAGACGCTTCAATCAGCGCCTGCAGGCTGCGAATATCGAGCGCGACTTTTTTGCCGCCGTCCATGACATGAATCAACGTGGCGGCTGGGACTTGGGCTTGCGGCTGGCGTGCGCGCTCTTGTGTGCGCTTTTCGCGGTACAGCACGTAAGCACGTGCAATCTCGTGGTGGCCGCCGCGCATCAAACCCAGTTCGACCTGGTCTTGCACGTCTTCTATATGAAAGGTACCGCCACCTGGGCGTGAACGCATCATGGCGCGCATCACGGCTTGGGTCAATTCATCAACTGTTTGGCGCACGCTTGCCGACGCAGCACCTTGCGTGCCGTGTACGGCTAAAAAGGCCTTCATCATGGCGACGGCAATTTTGTTCGGCTCGAAAGGCACCACCGCGCCATTGCGGCGGATGATCTGGTAGTTGCTAAAAGAATGGGTTGAGGTGCTTTGATGACCGCTGACACCCCCCGGTGTGAAGACAGGCATGCTGGTGGTGGTGGGGCTGGTGTTTTGCGCAGTTTGCATGGACGTCCTCTAGGCTTGTTTTATGGATTTCTTGTCTTGGCTTATCGGCTGGGTCTGATGTGAAATTTGTTGGGCTAACCCGCATGGCTTTTGGCCATTTCCAGCTATTCAGATGCGGCCACTAAGTGAATTTCGCAACTGCTTTGGGCTGGCTGGGGGTAACTCAATAAAAGACATTCACACATCAAACGTCAAGTACTTCACACACTATACCTAGGGTCTGAAAGGAATTCAAGCACTACGGGTAGTGTTTTTCATGTGAATTTGCACAAATACTTTTCCTTACGTTTTCCGGCTATCCTCAAGCCCGAGAACAAATATCACGGTATCAGGTGCGCAAGCCTTGCGGCATCAAGCTGATATGGCAAAACGGCCGCATCCATGCGGTTCTGGGTGGGATATGCGCTGCTGAAGCCCGCCCAGACTCAGTGGCGACGCGAAGCGGGCAAACAAGTAGCACTCAACGCCAAGTTGCGAGCCAATCTAGACCAGTCAAACCCCGCCCCCGGATCCTGTTTGCGGCCGGGTGCGATGTGCTCATGCCCGGCAACATGCGCGACAGGGTACTGTGTCATCAGGGCAGCGCACAGGGCGGTCAGGGTCTCGTATTGCGCGGCCTCAAAGCTGTGACCCTCCAGCCCTTCAAGCTCAATACCCATCGAGTCGTCGTTGCAGTTACTCCGGCCCCGGTAGCTCGATTGCCCGGCATGCCAGGCTCTGGCATCACAACTGACAAATTGCCAAAGCTCGCCCGCGCGGCTGATGAAAAAGTGCGATGAGACCTGCATGCCGCGAATGCTTTGAAAATAAGCATGCGCGTCCCAATCCAACTCGTTGCTGAACAGGCGCTGGACGTTGTGGTTGCCATACTCGCCGGGCGGCAGGCTGATGGAATGAATCACTATCAGGTCAATCAACGCAGCCTCGGGGCGCGGCCCAAAGTTGGGTGATGCCAAGGCTCTGGCGCAGCTGTACCAGCCTTTTTGCCAGAGCGGGCCCGCAGGCGCAGCTTCAGGCGGTGTCATCAGTGTTGTCATGGCTGGTGTCTTGCGCATCGCCGTCGGGCATGGCAATGTTCAGGCGGGCAATGCGGTAACGGATTTGGCGCAGGCTCATACCCAGTTTGCTGGCGGCTGCGGTGCGGTTGTAGCGGGTGTCATGCAACACGCGGCACAAAATATCACGTTCTTGTGCATCCAGATAGTCTTGCAGGTTGTTTGGCAGCGCCAGAACTGTAGGCATTACAGGCGCAGGGGAAGTCGCCATGCTCTGCGTTTGCGACTTGGTGGCTTGCGGGGTGTCCAAAAGCAGCTCTCCCCCTTCACCAAGTGCCACAGCACGATGCAAAATATTTTCAAGCTCACGTACATTGCCATTAAAAGCGTGTGTGCGCAGTTGTTCAAGTACGGGCTCGGGCAGATGCGGCACAGTGAAACCCGACTCTCTGCAAATTCTTGCCAGCAGCGCCTCGCACAGCGCAGGCAGATCCTCAAGTCGCTCACGCAGGGGCGGTATGCCAATCACAATCACGTTCAGGCGGTAATACAAGTCCTGACGAAAGTGCTTGGACGCGACTTCTTCTCCCAGGTCTTTGTGCGAGGCGCTGACAATGCGCACATCGACCGTGTCTTCTTGTGATGAACCCAGCGGGCGAACCACCCGCTCTTGAATCGCCCGCAGCAGCTTGGACTGCATGACAAATGGCAAGTCGCCAATTTCGTCCAAAAACAGCGTCCCGCCCTGGGCCGCCTGAAAATAACCCACGCGGTCTTGCGTTGATCCGGTGTAAGCACCTTTGCGCGCACCAAAAAACTCGGCTTCCAGTAGATTTTCGGGGATAGCGCCACAGTTGACGGCTACAAAAGGGCCGCTGGCACGGTGGCTGCTGTCATGCACCGCTCGGGCGACCAGTTCTTTACCCGTACCTGATTCGCCTTGTATCAAGACCGGCGCCATGCTGCCCGCTACCTTGACGATGCGCGATTTGACCGCCTGCATGCTGGCCGAATGGCCAACCAGACTTTCCAGCGCAGAAGCCGCAGACCCAAGCTTGCGTTTTGTGACTGGCGCACGCTTGGCTGCATCGGGCGGGCTTGTGGTCGACTCCAGGGATGCAGACAAGGCAGCGGCCCTGGAGCCCAGTATGGCCGACGCCACCACACTGCGAAACTGTTTCAAGTCGACGGGTTTGGTCAAATAGTCAAAGGCACCGGCCTTCAAAGCTTCGACCGCATTTTCAGCCGAGCCGTGCGCCGTGATCACCACGCAGCGTTCTGGCCGCTGCGCCTTGACCATTTCGCGCAGCAACTCCAGGCCCAATCCATCGGGCAGGCGCATGTCGGTGATGACGGCATCAAACTGGTGGCTTTCGAGTTGTTGACGTGCCTGCAACAAGTCACCGGCTGCTTCTACCCGATAGCCTTCGCGCAGCAAGGTCAACTCATACAGCGTGCGCAGGTCTGGCTCGTCGTCAATCACCAAAATGTGTGCGGGCTGCGGGTGCGAGATGCTGGAATTTTGGGACATGGCTTTCAGGCAAACAAATCATCAGCAAGGGGGAGCGCAGCGTGGGTCGGGCTGGCTGCCAGTTTAAAAATCACAAAAAACTCATTGCCTTCAATTCCCATAAACGGGCCTTGGGTGGTTCTTTGGTAGCCAATCAGCGCACCATAACGCTCGCAGAGCTCCCGGCAAATATACAGACCCAAACCGCTGGAGCGGCTCTCAGATGTAAAAAAGGGTTCGAACAAATGCGTTTGTACAGTCTTTTCAAGCGGCAAACCATCGCTCCAGATCGACAACCGAGCCTGACCCGTTGCAGACAGCTGGCTCGTCACTTGTATGGCGCGGCTGGACTGGCTGGCGTAACGCAAGGCATTGTCCAGCAGGTTGATCATCAGGCGGCGCAAATGTTCAGGGTCAAAAATCACGCAGGCCTCGCGTGCATTCAGTGCCACATGGGTACGGTCTCTGGAGGCAGTCTGCTGCATCCAATCTGCACTCACGCGCGCCGCCACTTCGTCTAGCATCACCGTCATGCCGTGCTGTTCAGGCGTCAGCACCTGAACCCTTGAAATATTTAAAACATCATCAACAATTTTGGCCAGGCGTTGGGCATTCTGGCGAATCATGGCAGTGAGCTGCTTGTGCGCCGGGTTTTGCAGGTCTTCTTCCAGCAGGGCATTGGCCTGCGATATGGCGGCCAGCGGGTTTCTGATTTCATGCGCCACTGCGGCAGACATGCGGCCCATGGCGGCCATTTTTTCCACCCGCACCCGAGCTTCCATTTCACGCAGGTCTTCAAGAAATACCACGCACAACGCTTCGTCAGCGTTGCCCTGCGCTGCTGCCAGCCGCGTGCGCACGTGCAGCAGGCGAGCACGGTGTTCTGAGTGGTTCAAGGCCACGTCGGCTTGCTGCGGCAGCTTGTGTATAAATGTCTGGCGCATGATTTCCACCAGTGGCTGCCATGCCGCCTGTGTTGCCAATACAAAGGGTGCCACTCGCGTCATCTCGCTGGGCGCCAGCAAGCGTCGCGCCGCCGGGTTGGCGGACCGCACGATGCCATTGGCGTCAATCACCAGCACACCATCGGTCAGTGTTTCAATCACCAACTCATTGACCTGGGTTTGCATGCGCGCCACCAGCTGACTGCTTTTGGCCAATTGCTCCTCACGCGCCAGTCGCAAAGCCAACTGGTTAGCCAGCAGTGCCACGGCAAAAAAGCCCGAACCACTGAGCCCGGACTGCAAAAACCGCGAAGCCGACTCGCCCGTCAAATGCATTGACACCCACCAGGCATCGGCCAACAGCAGCAGCGTGACGCTGGCGGCGGTGCCAAGCGCCAGCAAAATGGGCCCGAGAATGGACGCCAGCAATACGGGCAGTGCAAACAGAGGGGTGTAATTGATGCCACTGGACGGCAAAAAATTAAGCACTGAAAACACCACCACATCCACGCCAACTGTCAGCATCCACTGTGCGTCAAACGTGCTGCCCGGTGGCTTGGGGCGTGCCAATAGCCAAACCAGCAACGTGGCGCACAGGTAGGCTGCACACACGGCAATCGGCCAGCCGTTGTTGGTGTTTCCAAGCGCGTAAATAAATGCCTGCAGCAGCAGCAGGACGCTGGCAATCGTGATGCGCGCCGTCATGAACGTACGCCACAACCTGACGAACGAGCTTTGTTGGGGCTCTGTGGTCCAGCCGCTGTTCAGGTTGTCCGCCATGCCAAACCATGAATGGGGTGTGTTTTTCATGGACAGCATCGCCTGTCTCAGTCGCCCGCTTGCTGTCGGTGCTCGGCTGAGCAATACAGGCCACGCCCACCCGTCAGGGCTTCGCTGCGCGGCAGGTGAACATGGCACACCTCGCAAGCCACAATTTCAGTGATTTTCGCTCTGGGACCGGGCTTTTGATGCGGTGGGGTCTTTTTTTCATTGTCTCTTGTGGCCTGCCGACTGCTGCGCCACAACCAAAACACAACCAGTACAAAAACCAAAACCAGAGCGTATTTCATGCGCGTTTTAAAACAACTTCCAGCACAAACTGTGACCCAGCGTAGCCAAGCAACAGCAGCCCGGTACCCAGGTACAGGACACGTACAGCCTTCAAACCGCGCAAACCCATACGGGCTCTGCCAATCAACAGGCCTGCAAACGTCAGCCATGCCAGTACTGAAAAGATGGTTTTATGGTTCCATTTCCAGGCCAAACCTGTCCCATACAGCTGCTCAGCAAATAACCAGCCCACCAACAGCGTCGCCGACAACAGTACGAAACCGGCTTCAACGAACCGAAACGTCAATCGCTCCAGCGTCATCAAGGGTACGCCGGCTGTATTTTGTTCGGCTAGCCGCATGGCGCGTTCTGAACGCTGCATCAGCCAGCCGTGCACCACTGCCGCAGCAAATAGGCCATAGGATGCAATGCCTAACGCCCAGTGGAGCGGCAACCAAATCGATGCTGCATGTGTGTAGCTGGAACCCGGGAAAATCTGTGCCAGTGCAACTGCAAAAGCACCCAGGCCTGCCAGCGCCCACTGTGCTTGCAATTGCGGCAACAGCCGGCTTTCTATCGCATAAACCGCCAACACCAGCCAAACGGTCGTTGACAGTGCGGGTGCAAACCCGAAACGTGGCGGCTCGCCCAGCAGCCCCTCACCCAAGGCCAAACCATGCAAAACCCAGCCCGCAAACAGCATCAGGCGCAGCATGTCGGGCGCCATGTGCCGACGTGCCAATGCTGCCACGACATAGCAAATGAACGCGCCAACTCCCAGCACCAAACCCCACCATTGACTCATCGCTAAAATCATGGCTTGAGTTTATCCTCTCTGTAGAAGTCGATTCGACCTATTTCGCCCTACGGCGCATCTAACTGCTCCACCGCACCGGAGCCCTCTCATGGCCTCAGCCCTCACCGACAAACTCTCCCGCCTCGTCAAGGAAATGCGCGGCCAGGCCCGTATCACTGAGGCCAACGTGCAAGACATGCTGCGCGAAGTACGCATGGCCCTGCTGGAGGCCGATGTTGCCTTGCCCGTGGTGCGCGACTTTATTGCGAGGGTCAAAGACAAAGCCCTGGGCGTTGAAGTCATGGGCTCGCTGCAGCCGGGCCAAGTGCTGGTGAGTATTGTCAGTAAAGAACTGGCGGCAACGATGGGTGAGGGCGTCAGCGACATTAACCTGGCCGCGCAGCCGCCCGCCGTAATTTTGATGACTGGCCTGCAAGGCGCAGGCAAAACGACGACCACTGCGAAATTAGCCAAACACCTGATTGAAAAGCGCAAGAAAAAGGTGCTGACGGTTTCTGGCGACGTGTACCGCCCCGCTGCGATCGAGCAGCTCAAAACCGTGACGGCGCAAGCCGGAGCCGAGTGGTTCCCGAGCACACCAGACCAAAAACCCGTGGACATAGCACGCGCCGCGATTGACTACGCCAAACGGCACTTTTTTGACGTGCTGCTGGTCGACACCGCAGGCCGCCTGGCGATTGACGAAGCGCTGATGGCTGAGATCAAAGAGCTGCATGCCGTATTGAACCCGGTCGAGACGCTGTTCGTCGTCGATGCCATGCAAGGCCAGGACGCGGTCAACACCGCCAAAGCCTTTAAAGACGCGCTGCCTCTGACCGGCATTATTTTGACCAAGCTCGACGGTGACTCACGCGGTGGCGCGGCTCTGAGCGTGCGGCAAATCACCGGTGCGCCCATCAAATTTGCGGGCACCAGTGAAAAGCTCGACGGCCTGGAAGTGTTTGATGCCGAACGCCATGCCGGGCGCATCCTCGGCATGGGCGACATCGTCGCGCTGGTCGAGCAGGTCACTGCTGGTGTTGACGTGGCCGCTGCGCAAAAGCTGGCCGCCAAGCTCAAATCAGGCAGTGGCTTTGACCTGGACGATTTTTTAAGCCAGCTCCAGCAAATGAAAAACATGGGTGGCCTGGCCAGCCTGATGGACAAACTGCCTGCCCAAATGGCTGCCAAGGCTGGCCAGGTAGACATGAACAAGGCCGAAAAAGACATCAAGCGCAAGGAAGGCATCATTCAGAGCATGACGCCGCTGGAGCGCCGTAAACCTGAACTCATCAAGGCCACTCGAAAAAAGCGCATTGCCATGGGTTCTGGCGTTCATGTCCAGGAAGTCAACCGCCTGCTCAATGAGTTTGAGCAGATGCAGGGCATGATGAAAAAAATGAAGGGTAGCGGGATGATGAAGATGATGAAGAAGATGGGCGGCATGAAGGGCATGCCGAAGTTTTGATCACACCAACCCCTATTCCTGTCGATGAATTAGGGGCTCCCAGCAGCAAATACGGGCGCTAATTGCTATTAAAAACGTAGCAAATTAATGGCTGATGCGCATCTGAATTTTTTCAAGCCACTCAACCAGTTGAGTCGCTGCCGAGCATGCACTTGAGAGCATCAACATTTGTCGCTGTGGACCTTCGGGGTATTCATGGGTCAACGCATCTCTGGTGCTGCGCTGTTCAGTCCACCCCTGCGCTGTCAGATAGCCGCGACGCTCCAGCAGATTCAAAATTTCAATAAACGCCGCATCTTCAACCGGCTCGGCAAGAATCTGAGTGGCAAATTGTCAAAGAACATGTTCAAGATCTTTCCTATTGAAGCGAAAATGTCGTGATGAGAAACAGTTACGCCAGCAACATCAGCAAGGAGAAGTTTGAAGAAATCCGTCCTCTGCTGCAGCGTACGCCGATGCACAAAGCCCACTGCTGAAAGCGCAGCCGTAGCGGCTTCCAAGTCTGATAGCCGCAGGAGAATATCGACATCGCGGGTGTTGCGGACCGCACTTTCATCGACGGTGGAAACCCATGCGGCCACGGCATTGCCGCCCACCACGGCGTATGGCACTTTGGAGGTTTCCAACGCGTGCGCGGCGCGCAGGAGACGTTGGCGCACTTGCTCCACAGCATCGCTCATACGTTGCCAGGAGACTGGGATGAGGGTGGTTGGCATGTCAGGCATGTCATGAATTCGAATGACCCTCGTTCAGATTCCGGAAAAATCCGGGCAGCACCACCATGGCGTTCAAGTTTGCGGATTACAACTGGTTCAGGGCTGCAGCGGATAACTCGCATCCTCATACTCGCCCGGGCGGATGGGGGCGGCTTGCGGGCCGGGATTGCTGAAGCTGACCGTGCCATTGATGCTGACGTTGGGTTTGAACCGGGCCAGGCCGTTTACGGATAGCTTTTGGCAGCGGCGCAGGCTGGGGATGGCTTCGGCAAGCAGGATGTCGAGGCCGTCCACCAGTTTGTAGTGGGCGTTGTCGAGATTGACTTCCGGGGGCACGCCGTGGCGTTCGGGATGGAGTTCGAGACGGAAGTCGGGGGTGAGGCGGCAAGCGTCGGAACGGATGATGAGGAGGTCGCTGGTGGTTTTCACCGGGGCGAAACGGGCGCGGCTGACTTCGATGGCGGCGGCTCCGGGGAAGGACTCGATGGCGGCACCCATGGCGGTTTCGAGTTGATAGACCGCGGGGCTGTTTTTATCGCGGGGGTCAGCGGTTTTGCTGTTCCGGATCATCGGCAGCGGGATCAGGCCGCCGTGTTTGGTCAGGGTTTCCTTGAGGTGGTCGAGCCGGATCCAAAGGTTGTTGGTGTTGAAGAAACGGTGGCGGCCGATGTCCTGGAAGGCCCCGGCATCGGCGTCCGGGCACTGGGCACTTTCGCGGAGGATCAGACGTCCGTCACGCGGGCGCAGGGCGAGGTGGCCGCCTTTTTTGTCAGCGGCAGTGCGGCGGGTGACCTCCATGAGGAAGGGCGCGCCGGTCTTCGCGAAATATCCGAGGATCGCCGGATCCAGGATGGCACCCAGGTTGTCGGAATTTGAGACGAACGCATATTTCACGCCCTCGGCCAGCAGCCGATCCAGCCAGCCGCTGCCGACCAGCGCCGGGTAAAGATCGCCATGCCCCGGGGGGCACCATTCCAGCGCCGGGTCCGCCGGCCACTGCGCTGGTGCCATCGTGCCGGCATCGATCTTCGGGATCTGGTTCTGCATCAGCTCCACCTGCTGCGCGTCCGCGAGGCCGTCGGCCCGGTATTTTTCGAGATGGGCCAGCGTTTCCGCGCTGGTGCTGAAACTATTCATCAGCAGCAACCGCACGGGTGCGCCGCTGGATTTCCGCAGGTCGAGGATTTGGCGCACCATGAGATCGAGGAAATTCACACCGTCCCGCACGGCCAGAAGGCTCTTGGGTCCTTGCAATCCCATCCCCGTCCCGAGGCCACCGTTGAGCTTGATCACCACGGCCTGCGCCAGCATCGCCGCATCAGCGGGTGCTTCGTTTGCGATGAGTTCCAGCGTCGGCAGCCGCTCCGCGGAAGTGATCGTCTCCTCCGGGATCAGGCCGGTTTCCTCGCGCAGTAACGCCTCGTAATTCCGGCGGAAGGCGCGGATCGCGGCATCTCCCATGCCAGCGGCGGTCATCTTGGTCTCAAAAGCGGCGAATGGTTCCATGGGGTTTCGTGAAAATTAAATTCACCCACAAGTTGAGCGACCATCTCCACCCGGTCACGCGGAAAAGATCGTCATTCCCGATCCTCATATTCCACCCCGCTCCATGTCAGGAGTTTCCCATACTCACTTTGGAATGTGCGGGGCTGGGCGAATGGAGATCTGCGGCGGTGGCGAGGGACCAGCAGCCTTTTTGAGGTTGACCGGAAAGCCGCATGGCTATTGGACGCAGGCGCAATTCGGATTTATCCATCCCGCTCCTTTCCCCCGATGAAAATTCTCATCCTTTCCCGCAACGCGAAGCTCTACAGCACCGACGCCCTGGTCAGTGCCGCCACCACGCGGGGCCACGAGGTGCGGGTGGTGGACTATCTCCGCTGCTACATGAACATCACCTCGCGGAAACCGCGGATCTATGTGGATGGCGAGGAGTTGTTGGCGGACGCCGTGATTCCGCGAATCGCCGCGCGACACACGTTTTACGGAAATGCCGTGGTGCGGCAGTTTGAGATGATGAATGTCTTCTCGCTCAATGATTCGGTGGCCATCGCCCGCTCGCGGGACAAGCTGCGGTCCTTGCAAATTTTAGCAAAACGCGGCATCGGCCTGC
>ENA-OFCF01001006-OFCF01001006.1-metagenomes-genome-assembly--contig:-NODE-1006-length-11461-cov-2.241540_pt1 | contig 11461 bp, 11 predicted proteins | sample MGYA00153387_OFCF01 | MGnify analysis MGYA00153387
ACGTGGGGCTGGTCGAGCGCAGCCGTGAGGTCGAGGTCACGGGCTTCGACGAGCACGGCGCCGCGCAGACGTGGCGCGTGAAGGGCTGGCCGGCGCGCATCCTCCAGCACGAGGTCGATCACCTCGACGGCACGCTCTACGTCGATCGCATGAAGACCCGCTCGTTCGCGACCGCGGAGGAGGCGAAGGCCCGCTACGCCGGCAAGCCGATCGCCGAGGTCCGCGCGCTGCTCGGTCTCTAGTCCCGAGCGTCGAGCGGCGCGATCACAGCGAGTCCTTGGCCAGGACCGTCCAGTCGTCGTGCCCGTGGCCCTGCGCGATGACGGCATCCATGCGCGCGGCGATCGTGGGGAGGACGGCGAGGGGGACGTTCTTCGCTTTGGCCTCGTCGAGCATCAGGCGCGCGTCCTTGCGAGCCATCCCCAGCTCCCACGAGGCCTCGGAGAACTTCCCGTCGAGGATGCGCTTCATCCGCGTCCCGATGCTGGCGCCGGGGTTGAACATATCGAAGAGCTTCGATGCGTCGGCAGGGCTGACGTCCATCGCCTTGGCGAGCCCGAGCAGATCGGCGAGGCCGGTCGTGAGGAACATCAGGAAGAGGTTGCCGAGCAGCTTGTACGCGGCCGCGGCGTCGACCCGGTCGCCGACGTCCTCGAGCTTGCCGGTCATGGCCGCGAGCGCGGGCTTGAGCGGCGCGACGTGCGCGGGGTCGCCCGAGACGAGCATGATCCCGGTGGAGTCGAGCGCGTTCTGCGGCCCCATGAAGACCGGCGCATGCACGAACGTGACGCCGCGCGCCGCCCAGCGCGCCGCGCGCGTGACCGTCCCCGAGGCCGATGTCGTCGTGTGATCGACGATCACCACGTCGCTTGCGAACCCCGAGCTCGCGCGCTCGAGGACCTCGTCGACGGCGGCGACCTCGACGGCATCGCCGACGTGAACGATGCGTCGTCGGGCGGCAAGACCAACCTGATCATCACCCTCAAGCGCGACGCCAACGCCAACGTGGTCAAGAACAACCTGTTCAAGCTCACTCAGTTGCAGTCGACGTTCTCGATCAACATGGTGGCCCTCGTCGACGGCGTTCCCCGCCAGATCAACCTGCGCGACGCACTGGTTGCGTACGTCAAGCATCAGCGTGAGGTCATCACCCGCCGGTCACAGTTCCGTCTCGACAAGGCCAAGCGCCGCGAGCACATCCTCGAAGGGCGCATCAAGGCGCTCGACGTCATCGACGCGATCATCGCCCTCATCCGCGCCAGCGACGACGTCGCGGCTGCTCGCGACGGGCTGATGGCGGCGCCGTACGAGTTCAGCGAGATCCAGGCCAACGACATCCTCGACATGCAGTTGCGCCAACTCACGCGGTTGTCGCGGCTCGACCTGCAGACCGAACTCGAAGAGACCCGCGCCAGGATCATCGATCTCCAGGAAATCCTCGACAGCCCCGAGCGGCTGAGCACCGTGATCCGCGACGAGATCACCGAGATCCGCAACACCTTCGCCACACCGCGGGTGTGCGAGCTCACCTACGACGACGGCGAGATGTCCATCGAGGATCTCGTCGACGACAAGGAACTGGTCATCGTGATGACCCAGGCCCAGTACGTCAAGGCGGTGTCGGCCGATTCGTTCAAGACCCAGGGACGCGGTGGACGTGGGGTGTCGGGCGGCAAGATGAAGCTCGACGACATCGTGCGTCACGTGATCTTCACCACCGCACACGCGCATCTGTTGTTCTTCTCCAACCGGGGCAAGGTCTACCGCCTGCGGGCACTCGAGATCCCCGAGCGCGAGCGCACCGCCAAGGGCATGCCGATCGTCAACCTGTTGCCGCTGCAAGCCGACGAGCACATCCAGGCCATCATCGACACCCGCGACTTCGCCGGCGAGCGGTTCCTGTTCTTCGCCACCAAGAACGGCACCGTCAAGAAGACGGCGTTCAACGCGTACGACTCGAGCCGCCGTGACGGCCTCATTGCGATCAACCTGCGCGATCAGGACGAGTTGGTCCGTGTCATCGAAACGAGTGGGAGCGACGACATCTTCATGGTCAGCCGCAACGGGATGACCATCCGTTTCGACGAGAACGATGTCCGGGCCATGGGACGCACCGCCGGTGGGGTGCGTGGCATGAAGCTCAAGAACAGTGCCGACGATCGTGTGGTGTCGGTCGACGTTGCTCGCGACGACACCGCCATCTTGGTGATGACCGAGGCCGGCTACGGCAAGCGCACCCAGCTCGACAAGTTCAATCGCCAGGGCCGCGGTGGCCAGGGTGTGCGGGGCATCAAACTCACCGGGAAGAAGGGCGCCGTGGTGGCGGCCTTCATGGTCGGCCTCGACGACGAGATCGTCGCAGTGTCGAGCAACGGTGTCACCATCCGGATGGAAGTGCGGGGCATCTCCTCGCAGGGACGCGATGCCACGGGCGTCAGGGTGATGAACATCGACGACGGCGACGCCGTCAGTTCGGTCGCGCCGATCCTCGCTGTCGACGACGACGACGGCTGAACATTCGCGCCTTGCCGCGCCACTTGCGACCAACCGTCGCCACGAACCGTACGAGTGGAGGTGACGATGAAGAAGCGTGACCGTGGACAGGCAACGCTCCTGGTGTTGATCGTGGCGACGGCGTTGTGTGTCTCGTTGGCGATGGCGGTGGTCGGCTTCGGTGGTCAGCTGATCGACCGCACACGCGCCCAGACCGCCGCAGATGCTGCAGCCCTGGCGTCGCTCACCGGTGGCAGCGGTGCTGCTCGAATGCTGGCGCAGCGCCACGGCGCCACGCTGGTGGAGTTCATCCGAGGCCCGGGCGTCAACCGGGTGACGGTGGTGGTGCGCTTCGGTCACGCCACCGCCACCGCTGCGGCGACCACCGACCCATGAGTGTGCGTGACGATTCGTTACTCGTCGCGATGCCTACACTCCTGGAGATGAGCAAGACCGAGCGTGATCTCGATCTGGGGATCGATGCGCTCGACGACGAATCGTTCGACGAGGTCGACGACCTCGAGGAATCCGACGATGCCGTCGACGACCTTGCAACCGACGACTCGTTCGAGCTTCCTGCAATCGTCGTGGCGACCGATCCCGACGACGACGACACCAGCGGAGAACCCCACATCGTCGAGGCACGTTCGGATGACGATCCGCTGGTCGCCCCCGAGGTCGAGACACCCGATGTGAGCGACGATGTCCTCGACGAGCTTCGGCGCGCTGACATCGACGGGCCCACGGTGCAGATGGTTCCGCAGGACGACACGTCGTCTGCGATTCGCCGACCACGTCGATCACCCGATTACGACCCGGCGCCGTTCCCGATCCCGATGAACCTCCCCCGCGTGCTCGGCCGAAAGCCACGCGTCAGGCGGGTCACCCGGGTGGTTCGCCATGTCGACCCGTGGAGCGTGTTCAAGATCGCAATCGTCGCCAACATCGTGCTGTACCTGATCGTGCTCACCGCTGGTGTGCTGTTGTGGAATGTGGCCTACGCCACGGGCACGGTCGACAACGTCGAACGGTTCTTCGAGTCGTTCGGGTGGTCGTCGTTCGAGTTCAACGGCGGCCAGATCTACCACAACGCCTGGATCGGCGGACTTTTCGTGGTGATCGGTCTCACGGGCCTCGCCGTGTTGATGGCCACGCTGTTCAACCTGATCACCGATCTGGTCGGCGGAATGCGGTTCACGGTCCTCGAAGAAGAGGTCGTCGAGGCGCGGACGTCGCCGATGCGCCGCTTCGTGGTTCGGCGAGCGGAACCCGAGGTTCCGTACGTGTCCTACGACGAATCGGGGGCGATCGTTCGGGAAGCGATCGTCGACGACAGCGGAAGCCTCCCGCGTTGACAGCCGAATTCGATGTCACGTCCGGCGTGAAGGTCGCGACCGAGCGATAACCTCACCGACTTGCCGGGGCTATAGCTCAGTCGGTTAGAGCGCTGCCCTGATAAGGCAGAGGTCACAAGTTCGATTCTTGTTAGCCCCACCAACCCGGTCGGTCCTCGTGGCCGCCCGACTACCCTCGTGCCATGAAGTTCGTACGTCGTTCACTCGGTGCCATCCTGGCCATGGTGATCACGGCCACGGTGATGCGAGTGCGAGGAACCGGCGGAACACCACCGCAGCACGGGGGTTGGCGTCCGCTCGAGCTCCCGGATCGCTGATGGTCACCGTCGGCCTGGTCGGACGAGGCATCGTCGGTGAGCGGATCGCGCGCAGACTCGCCAGCGTCCTCGGAGACGTGACCGTCGTCGACATCGACACGCGATCCTTGCGCCGAGTGCCGAGCGCGCTCGACGTCGTGGTGCTCGCACACGCCGGGCCACATGCACGACACGCTGTCCGATTCCTCGACAGCGGCATCGGTGTGGTGTCGGTGAGCGACGATCTCGACGATGTCCAAGCGCTCGTCGACCTCGACGATCATGCTCGCGGTGCCTCGGTACCACTGGTGGTGGGCGCCGGGATGTCGCCTGGGCTCACCGAATTGCTCGCACGCCTGCTCACCTCACGGCTTGCGTCGTGCGACGAGATCCACATCGCCGTCCACGGAACTGCTGGGCCGGCGTGTGCTCGTCAGCAACACCTGGCACTGGGCGGGCGATCGCTCGGTTTCCACGACGGTGCCTGGATCCGACCGCCGTCCGGTTCGGGTCGTGAATTGTGCTACTTCCCCGAACCCGTCGGCCCGTACGACTGTTACCGGGCCGAGTTCGCCACCGCGATGCTGGTGCACGCGTCCTTTCCCGGCGTCACACGCATCAGCGCGCGGGTCTCGGCAAACCGTCGAGACCGGTTCACCGCCTGGCTCCCGATGCTCGCACCACCGCATCGTGAGGGTGGTGTCGGGGCGGCGCGTATCGAGGTGCGCGGCATCGATGCGTCGGGTGCTCGGGTGACGATGATCTCCGGGGTGGCTGAACTGGTCGCCACGGCGACCGCTGCCACCACGATTGCGTTCGTGGCGCATCTCGTCGGTGGACGGCTTCCCGAGGGCGTGGTGCTCGCAGGCGATGCAGATCTCGACACGGTCGGTCTGCTCCGAGTGGTCGCTCAGGCCGGGGTGCGTCTGCAGGATTTCACCGGGGTGTCATCGGAACGCCGGATCAGAGCGAATCCGTAGTTGCCGTGGCGACAACGTCGGTTTCGCCGACGGTGACACCGCTGCCCGTCTGATCGTCGTCGGTGAGTTCCCCGACCCTGTTAGCCAGTCGTTCGATCACGGCGGTGAGCCGGTCGAGCCGGTCGTCGAACGCTTCGCCGGTCACCATGTCGGACATCGTGAGGCGCACACTGGCGATCTCGCGGGCGAGGAACTCGGTGTCGGCCTGAGTGCGTTCGGCGACCTCACGGTCATTCTGGGAAGTCACCCGGTCGCGACGTTCCTGACGGCTCTGGGCGAGCAGGATCAGCGGCGCTGCATACGAGGCCTGCAGCGACAGCACCAGCGTGAGCAGGACCAGGCCACGCTCCCATGGGTCGAACTGGAATCTCGTTGGCACCACCGTGTTGAGCAGGATCCACACGGTGATGACCACCGTCTGCCACACGAGGAATCGGGCGGTGCCGAGCCGGTCGGCGATCGACTCGGCGAAGCGGCCGAACATGTCGGAGTCGTATGACACGCCGACGCGGCCGGCGGCTCGAGGGGTGGTGAGGTCTTCGCGGCGTTTCACGTGTCGACCGGTCGCTTTCGGCGGGTACGCCAGCCGACCCCCAGCATGCGATCGAGCACGTCATCCACGGTGACGGCACCCAGGAAGCGGTTCGCCTCGTCGACGACGGCGACTGCCAGGAGGTCGTAGCTGGCGAGCATCTCGGCCACGTCGCGGTCGGTGGCGTCCGCAGCCACGGTTGGATCGTCAGCGACCAGTCGACCGAGTTGCATGTGCGGCGGCTCGCGCAGCAGCCGCTGCATGTGGACCACCCCGACGAGCTTCCCGGTCGGTGCCTTGTACGGCGCCTGGGTGACGAACACCTGGGTGGCGATGCTGACCACCCAGTCGGGGTCACGCACCTGCGCAAGCGCTTCGGCAACGGTGGCGTCGGGGCCGAGGATGATCACCTCGGGTGTCATCAGTCCGCCTGCGGTGCCTTCCTCGTATGACAGCAATCGGCGCACGACGTCGGCGTCGTCGACGTCCATCACGTCGAGCATGCGCTCCTGATCGGCGGGCGCCATCTCTCCGAGCAGGTCGGCAAGGTCGTCGTACTCCATCTCGTCGAACACGCCGACCAGGCGGTCACGGTCGAGTTGTTCGATGATGCGGACCTGTTCCTCTTCGGGTAGCTCCTCGAGGACGTCGGCGAGGCGTTCGTCGTCCATTGCTTCGGCGAGTTGACGACGCTGGTCGATCGGCAGGGCCCGCACGATGGCTGCCACCTCGGCGGGATGGAATTCGCGAAGGCGGGCGGCCTCGGCCTGCATGGCGGTCTGCGCGTCGAACAGCGCTGGCACCTCGTCGAAGTCGACGAGTCGGTAGCTCGGTCGGTGACGCAGGGTGCTCTTTCGGGCGAGGCGTACCTTGTCGATCACCCAGTAGGTGGACCGGGCGTTTTCCTGTGGTCGCAGTGCGATGTCGCTGACGGTCTCGTCGCCGATCTTGCGATCGATCAGTTCGCCCCCGATGAGTACCTCGCCGGAGCGGGGCTTGAACGGGTTGAGGTCGACGTCCCAGCTGCGCAGCCGGGCGCCGTCGCTGTCGAGCTCGGCGATGCGGTTGGCGCTCACGAAGATCCGTCGACGCTGACTGCTGGCCACGAACCCGACCACACGCGGTGGAACCGCAGGTTCGCGGCCCTTGCCGGCACGGCCGGGAATCACGACGATGTCTTCGGGGCGACCGATCGGTGCGCCACCGGCGTCGAGCAACGGCAGTCGCATGACCCTGAACGCGTAGATCAGGTCAACGGCCATGGCCGCAGGTTACCCAGCTCGCTCGACTTGGACGAGGGTGTCAGTGCGACAACACGGGTCAGACCCCAGTTGTCGTGGCTCGCTCGACTTGGACGAGGGTGTCGCTGTAGGCAACGCCGCCGCCCCATTCGGTGAGGGTGTCGTTGGTGAGGCTGTTGGCGATGCGGCCGTCGGGATGGTGGCGGCTCCACCAGCCGAACGGGATCGCCACCACGCCGGGGCGGAGACGCTCGGTGATCTTCACCGGCACCTCCACCGATGCACGGTCGTTCCAGACTCTGGCCATCGCACCGTGGTCGAGGCCGCGTGCGGCGGCGTCGGCGGCGACGAGCTCGACGAACGGGCCGCCCTCAGCCGGGCCGTGCTTGGGCAGGTCGGAGTAGCCGGAGTTGAGGAATCGCGTGTGGTGCTTGGGGGTGAGGAGTTGCAACGGATACCGGGCCAGCAGATCCGGGTCACCGCCCGGACCCTCGTGCGGCGCCACGTACACCGGAACTCGCGGTTGGCCCATGCGTTCGAGCTGATCGGAAGCGAGGTGGGCGCGGCCTGTCGGAGTGTCGAAGTCGCCGTCGCCGAACGGTCGCCCGTCGTCGGGATACGGGGCGCGCACCCAACCCACCCGCTGCAACTCGTCGAGGTCGACCGTGGGCAACGCAGCGCGCAGCAGGGTGTCGTCGTCGTCGAACAGCGATGGCTCGGTGTAGCTCATGGCCCGGCCGAGGCGACGGAACATCTCGGTGTTCGAGCACGCCTCACCTGGCGGGTCGATCGCTGCGCCGTTCCAGCCGATCCACAGATGGCCCCACGGCAGCACCACGTCGTCGGTCTCGATCTGGGTCGATGCGGGCAGCACGATGTCGGCGTAGCGGGCGGTGTCGGTGAGGAACTGTTCGTGGACGACCATGAAGAAGTCGTCGCGCTCCATGCCGGCTCGGACCAGTTCGGCCTGGGGGACCGTGACGAGCGGATTGCAGTTCCAGTTGATCAGCGCGTGTACGCCGGGGCCGCCCGTTTCGCCGGCGTGGGGCGCGGTGAGGATTTCACCGAGGCGGCTCATGTTCAACGTGCGCGGCTCGGGGCGCCCGCCGGCTCGTTCGAGATCGGGCCGCAACAGCGCGACCCCGTCGACGAGGGCGTCGCTGTAGGAGCCGACACTCTTGGCGATGCCACCGCCGCGGTCGGCCCATGCTCCGGTGAGGGAGGGCAGACAGGCCAGCGTGCGGAAGAACATCGCACCGTTCTCGTGGTGCTCGGCGCCGATCAGGGTGCGGATGCCCGCCGGACGGATCGTTGCGTAGTCATGCGCGAGTTGTTCGATGAGGTCGGCGTCGAGGCCAGTTGCCGCAGCCGCTCGTTCGGGTGTCCAGTCGGCAACGGCGTCGCTGAGTTCGTCGAAGCCGGTCGTGTGCTCGGCGATCCAGGGGGCATTGGTGAGCTCGTCGCGGATGATGACGTGCATCATCGCCAGCATCATGGCGATGTCGGTTCCGGGCAGCGGCTGGATGAACCGGTCGCCACGGTCGGGGTCGATCGCGTCGGCGGTGAGCGTGCGGATCGGATCGATCACCACGAGTCGGGCGCCGCGTGCGCGGGCGGTTTCGATGGTGGGCCACAGGTGTCGGTTGGTGAGCTTGGTGTTGGTGCCCCACAGGATGATCAGCTGCGAGTGTTCGAGTTCGAGCGCGTCCATGGCGCGGCCCGAGCCGTTGGTCATACGCATGCCGTGGCCGACGGTCGGCCCGCAGATGGCGCGTTCGAGTTTCGAGGCGCCCATGTGGGCGAAGAACCGGCCGTTGATGCCCATCATCGACAGCAGGCTCTGATTGCCGGCGTCGGAGAACGGCAGCACCGCTTCGGGGCCGTGGGTGTCGATCACCTCGTGCAGGCGTTGCGCGATCTCGGCGAGAGCGTCGTCCCAGCTGACGCGTTCGAACTCGCCTGATCCCTTCGGCCCGACCCGGCGGAGGGGATGCAGGATCCGGTCGGGGGAGTACACACGGTCGAGGAACCGGTTGATCTTCGGGCACAGCTCGCCGGCGGAGTACGGATGGTCGGGATTGCCACGGAGCTTCACCGCAACCGGGGCCGGCACTGCTCCATCGTCGACGGTCACCGTCCAGCCGCAGGTGTCGGGGCAGTCGTGATGGCAGGTGCCGTTGACGGTGCGTGTCGTCATGCTCAGCAGGCTAGGAGACACGGCGCCGGTGTGCTGGCGGGTTTCCGCCACCGAACCGATGGGTCACGCCGCAGGTTTCCGCTGCCGAGAGGTCAGGATTCGATGATCGTGCGGAGATGCGGCCACGCGGCGGCGAAACCGAAGTGCAACGGCAACTGTTCGACGAGGTCGAGCGGGAACCAGTCGACCTCGTCGGTTTCGAAGTTCATCGACGCGCCGAAGGGCTCGTCGACCCCGACGACCACGGTGGTGTAGCGCCAGTCGGTGGCCGGCTCGAACACGTACTGCCCGAGGAGCCGTGCGGGCCCCAACGGAGGGCCGACCTCTTCGGTGGCTTCGCGCAAGGCACCTTCGTAGGGGGTTTCGCCGAGATCGAGCGCACCGCCCGCACACGACCAGTTGCCGCCCTCGTGCGCCATTGCCGAGCGCTTCTGCAACATCACCAACGGTTCGCCGTGGGCGTCCTGCACCACGAACACCACGCCGGCCGCTCCGTACACACCCCAACGCACGTGCCCGTCGCTGCACTGCATGAACCCGTCACCTGTTCGTCGTTCCAACACGCATCCACCCTACGAGCACCGGAGAGGGAAGGAAATCTCCACCGGCGGCGTTGACTTCCGTTCGTGAGCAACTCCGCGACCGACATCGAGACGTTCGACCTGATCATCGTGGGGAGTGGCTCGGGTAACTCGATCCCGTCGTACCTCGACGACTGGAAGATCGCGATCGTCGAGCGCGACGTGTTCGGCGGCACGTGCCTCAATCGAGGATGTATCCCCTCGAAGATGTTTGTCTACCCAGCCGACGTCGCAGTTGCCGCAATGACGTCGTCCAAACTCGGCATCGACACCCAATTCAATGGTGCCGACTGGTCGGCGATCCGTGACCGCGTGTTCGGTCGTATCGATCCGATCGCAGCTGGCGGCCGCAACTACCGCGCGAGCGGCACGCCGAACGTCACCAGCTTGTACCAGTCCGTCGTGAACACCCCCCCGTTGACGGCGTCGCCGGCCGCGAAGCCGAGCCACAGCACGCCGACAAGCATCAGCAGCGACCCGGCGAGCGTGTAGAGGACGAACTTGATCGCGGCATACGTCCGGTCCTCGCCGCCCCAGACGCCGATGATGAAGAACATCGGGATCAGCACGACCTCCCAGAACAGGAAGTACAGCACCAAATCGAGGCTAGCAAACACACCGACCAGTCCGGCTTGCATCACCAAGAACAATGCGTAGAAGCTCTTTTGCTTCTCGCTGAACTGCGCCAAAACGCTGACGAGTGTCAGCAGCGCGGTCAGAAAAACGAACGGCAGGCTCAGTCCGTCCAGCGCGACGTGGTACGTAATCCCGAGGCTCGGGATCCACGGGACTTTCTCAATAAACGCCATCTGACCGCCCGCAGCGTTGTACTGCACGTACATCACGGCGCTCAGCACCGTGGCGATCAGGCTCGAGGCGACCGCGATGCGTTTGGCGACCTCGGTGTTACTAGCCGCAGCGATGATCGCACCGAGAATTGGAATCAGGATCAGCAGCGTAATCACTTCGCACCTCCGGCAAAGGCGATGGCGAAGGCGAGTACCATCACGACCGCACCGATAACGGTCAGCGAGGCGTACCAACCCACGCCGCCGGTCTGCACGCGGCGCAAGCTGTCACCGATGACCGTGACCGCACCGCCAACGAAGTCGACGATGCCGTCCACAACCACGCGGTCAAACCACGCGAAGACGAATTGCAGGTCAAACGCGATTTTTACAACGCTAGCGTAATAGTAATCGTCAATGAAATAGCGGCGTTGTAATAAGCGCGTCAACCAGTTCGGCGCGATTTGCACGGTGTGATCGCGGTTCCAGTACAGCGCAATCGCGCCGCCCGCGCCGACGATCACCAGCACCGCGCTGACGATGAAGCCAACCCACAGGCTCGAGAGCGGCGGGACTTCGGGGATGCCGTAATACACGAAGCGCTGGAACCAGTTGTCGGCGAGGATTGGGCTACCGACGAAACCCATGACCATCGCCAGCGTTGCCAGCAGCACAAGTGGCACGATCATCTCAGGGCCCGATTCGTGCGGATGGCTCGAGCCGTGACCGTGACCGTGCTCTAATTTGTTTTGCTGCTCGAGATCCGCTTTGGTCATGTTGAGGCTTGGTTCACCTTGCTGGTTCCAGACGGCGGCGTTCCACGGCGAAGCAGTCTTGGGTTTGTGGAAGGCGATGATCATCATCCGCGTCGTGTAGAACGCGGTCAGTACCGCAGTGGCGCAGGCCATTAGGTACAGCGGCAGGTTCTCGCCTTGAACGACGTGCAGAATTTCGTCTTTAGACCAGAATCCCGCGAACAGCGGGAAGCCCATCAAGCT
>ENA-OFCF01001008-OFCF01001008.1-metagenomes-genome-assembly--contig:-NODE-1008-length-11451-cov-3.428922_pt1 | contig 11451 bp, 12 predicted proteins | sample MGYA00153387_OFCF01 | MGnify analysis MGYA00153387
TACATCGGTGACTGGAGTTCAGACGTGTGCTCTTCCGATCTCTCGGCGGCCGCCGAGCCCGCGAAGAAGAAGCCGTTCTGGAAGCTGTTCTGAGGAACAGGTACACTGCGAGGATGTCGCGTCTCGCCCTCGCTGTTTTTTTCGCGTCGCTCGCTGGCTGCGACAATTCTGCGACCACGACCCCGCCCGAGCCGGCGGGTCCGACCAGCACCACCGAGTTTCGTATTTCGGTGATGAACGCCTGCGAGACGGACGTGACGGTCAAGCTGGCGACCTCGGCGACGGCGGCCGGGCGCGAGCAGCTGTTGCTGCGGACCCAGCGTGACACGATCACCGGGACCCATGAGCAGGTGTATCTGATGCGCGGCAGCGAGGTGCTGGCGAGCTACCGGCCGACGCAGGGCCAGCAGAAGCTGACGGTGACGAGCGACTGCACGGCGCTGACGCCCGGGTAGTGGGAACGCGTGATTCTGGCGATGGGCGGAGGAGTTCACCTATGGAGATAACACTCGAATGGCATGCGCCAATCCCGCTGCGGGACGGCTCTGATGGGCACATGATCTAAAACTGCGAGGAAAATAATATTCCGACAACCGCCGGAATATATATTTTTGCTCGGAGATTCGGTGGTGCAGTTACGCCGCTGTATATCGGTCAAGCGAAGCATCTTCGCTCGCGCATAAAGGTGCAGTTAAACAATATGAAGCTGATGATGCGCTTCAAGAACGCTAAAAAGGTGGGCGGCGGCGTTCTTTTGGTAGCAACGTTAAAGCCTGGCCCGGGGCAACAGGTTGCGCGTTTGCTGAATATTGTCGAGCGTGCGTATATTGAACAAGCTCAGAGCAAAAGTTACAAATTGCTTAACGTGGTCCACGCAAAACCTAAATTTCATCAAATCGTGTCGCACGGTAAGAAAAAGTCACACGCTCCTTTCGCGCGAGAATACGAGTACCGGGCTCGCAAGTAAGAGCCGGCCGGCGCTCCGTACGCTGCCGCCCGCTGGCGCCGGGTGGTCTGGCCCTACCATAGCCGGGACGTAGTGTGGAGTCTGGTCCCCCACTTGCTCGCTGCGGCGGACGGTGTATGGTGGCGCCGCCATGCGCTCACGACTTCGTCCTCTCGGTCTCGCGGTGCTGTTGCTCGTCGGTGCCTGCTCCGGCGGGGACGGCGGGGCCGGGCGCGTCGAGGTGCAGGGGGCAGGGGTCGCGCGCGCGTGGACGCAGGCGGAGTTGGTGGCGATGCCGGCCGGCACGGTCGAGTATCACGGCAAGCAGTACACGGGCGTGCCGCTGGTGGCGCTGGTGCCGGCGCTCGGGCTCAAGGTGGACGCGCCGCTGACGGCGACGGCCGCGGATGGCTACACGCAGACGCTCGCGCCGGAGGTGCTGGGCCGCGCGGACGCGCTGCTGGCGTACACGGTCGACGGGGGGCCGCTGCCGGCCGACGCGGGGCCGCTACGTCTGGTGGTGCCGGGGGCCAGGGGGCTGTCGGTGAAGCAAGTGGTGCGCCTGGGGCAGCCCTGATGTCCGGGCTCTCCAGTGTCCTGCCGGCCGAGTGGGCGCCGCAGGTCGGCGTGATGTTGACGTGGCCGCACGAGGACAGCGACTGGCGGCCGTTCCTCGCGGCGGTCGAGCCGGTGTTCGTGCGGATCGCCGTCGAGGTGGCGCGGCGAGAGGATGTGGTGATCGCGTGCAGGGACGTCGCGCTCGCCGGGCGCGTGCGGATGTTGCTGCGGGCGGCCGGGGTCGACCTCGCGCGCGTGCATCTGCATGCCGTGCCGACGCAGGACACCTGGGCCCGCGACCACGGCCCGATCACGATCGTTCGCAGGGACGCGCCGCTGCTGCTCGACTTCGGGTTCAACGGCTGGGGCGGCAAGTTCGCGGCCGATCAGGATGACCAGATCTCGCGGCGCCTGCACGGACTCGGGGCCTTCGAGCAGGCGCCGATCGCCCGCATCGACCTCGTGCTCGAGGGTGGCAGCATCGAGACGGACGGCGCCGGTACGCTGCTGACGACCCGCCAGTGCCTGCTGTCGGCGACGCGCAGCGGGCTGTCCGAGGCCGAGATCACGGCGCAGCTGACGGCGCTGTTCGGGCTCGAGCGGGTGCTGTGGCTCGGTCACGGGCACCTCGAGGGCGACGACACGGACGGCCACATCGACACGCTGGCCCGCTTCACCGATGCCGGCACGATCGCGTATCAAGGCTGTGGCGATCCGGCGGACCCGCACTTCGCGGGCTTGCAGGCGATGGCGGGCGAGCTGGTGGCGATGCAGACACTCGATGGCACGCCGTACCGACTGGTGCCGCTGCCGTGGCCACGGGCCCGCTTCTCGGCCGAGGGCGAGCGCCTACCCGCGAGCTACGCGAACTTTCTCATCATCAACGACGCGGTGCTGGTGCCCACGTACGACGACCCGGCGGATGCGCGCGCGTTGGCGGCGCTGGCAGACTGCTTTCCGGGGCGTGAAGTGGTCGGCATCGACTGCCTGCCGGTGATCGAGCAGTACGGCAGCCTGCACTGCCTGACGATGCAGCTGCCGCAGCGCCTGTCCCTCGGGCCAGGTACGGCGTAGGGCCTGGGTGAAGGTCTGCGCGCATGCGCGCGCTCGACACGGCCCGGCACGGGTATCCCTGCGGCGACCCGGCGGGTGAACTGCGTTACGCTGGGTCATGCGATCGTTCGTTGGCTGGGGCGTGTTGCCGCTCGCGCTCGCTTGCTCCTTCAACCCCAAGGGGGTCGACACGCTGGAGACCGGCACCACCGTGACCACCGGGCCGGGCGACGACGCGGGGACGACGGACGCGGGGATGAGCACGACCGGTGAACCGACGACCACCGCCGGCGTCACGACGAGCACGGGCGAGCCGGGGGTCACGAGCGAGCCGGAGACGACGCAGCCCACGACGACCGAGCCGGTGACCACAGTGACGACCGGACCGGAGCCGGGCAGCTCGACGACGGAGGTGGAGACGACGGAGCCGCGGCGGTGCCGGGAGAAGTTTTACAAGCAGGTCTTTCTGGTCGAGGACGCGGCGGTCGTCGCTCCGATGCAAAAGAGCATGAGCGGCAAGGGGGAGGGCGTCATCGCGTTCTCGCCGACGGCGGAGGAGGGCTCGGCCACCTTCACCGTCGACCTGCCCTGCGACGACGAGATCTTCGTGTGGGTCCGCGTGCAGGACAGCAAGCCGGGGACGGTCGACGACGACCCGGACTCGTATTACGTGAGCACGGACGGCGCGCCCGGGACCGGCTGGTACTACGGCTGTCAAACCGAGGGCAAGCCGGCGGGCTATCACTGGTTACGGGTCACCTCGGCGGACACTCCGAGCTGCGGCGGCCCGGAGTACGTGCCGAACCTGAGCGCGGGTAGCCACACGTTTCTCCTGCGCAACGGCGAGCCGACGGGCGTCGATGGGACGGTGGCGGCGGTCGCCCGGCTGCTGGTCACGAACGACATGAGCTACGTGCCGGTCGCGCCGGAGTAGCCGGCGCTCGCGCGGGGGCTGGCGCCAGTGCGCATGCTTGCGTGGGGAGGGGTGGCGCCGGGGCGAGCGCGGACGTATAGGAGGGGCGCAAGATGAGCAAGCGTAACCCGACCTTGACGATCGGCCTGGTGCAGCAGCGCTGCAGCGAGGACCGCGACGCCAACCTCGAGGCATCGATCGCGGGGGTCCGCGAGGCGGCGGCCCAGGGCGCCGAGCTGGTGCTGCTGCAGGAGCTGCACACGGGCGTGTACTTCTGCCAGACCGAGGACACCGAGCGCTTCGACATGGCGGAGTCGATCCCGGGGCCGAGCACGGAGCAGATCGGGCAAGTCGCACGCGAGCTCGGCGTGGTGATCGTCAGCTCGCTGTTCGAGCGGCGCGCGCCGGGGCTCTATCACAACACGGCGGTGGTGCTCGAGCGCGACGGCAGCATCGCCGGCAAATACCGCAAGATGCACATCCCGGACGACCCGGGCTTCTACGAGAAATTTTATTTCACGCCCGGCGACCTCGGCTTCACGCCGATCGATACGTCGGTCGGTCGGCTCGGCGTGCTGGTGTGCTGGGACCAGTGGTACCCGGAGGCCGCGCGCCTGATGGCGCTCGCGGGCGCGGAGGTTTTGTTGTATCCGACGGCGATCGGCTGGGAGCCGAGGGATGAAGAGCTCGAGCGCGGCCGGCAACGCGAGGCGTGGATCACCGTCCAGCGAGCGCACGCGATCGCCAACGGCTTGCCGGTCGTGGTCGCGAACCGCGTCGGCCACGAGCCCGATCCGAGCGGGCAGGCGCCGGGGATCGACTTTTGGGGGTCGAGCTTCATCACCGGACCGCAGGGCGAGTTCCTGGCCCAGGCGCCGGTCGGCGAGCCGGCGGTGCTGGTGACGCAGGTCGACCGCGCGCGCAGCGAGAAGGTGCGGCGGATCTGGCCGTACCTGCGCGACCGCAGGATCGATGCTTATGAAGATCTGACCCGGCGTTATCGCGATTGATCGAGGCTGTGCCCTCCCTGGCCTTCGGGACAGCCTGGGTGCTACTGGGGGTCAGCCGCCCTTGGCCTTGGCCTTGGCCTTGCCCTTGGCCTTGATGCTGCCCGGCTTTGCGGTGGGCGCAGTGCGGGTCTCGCGGGCGGGCGGTCGCGGCATCGAGGACTTGATCCACAGGCCCATGGCGAAGCACAGCACGAGGGTGACCCAGAAGGTCAGCGGCGCGGGCCAGCCCTCGAGGCCGTGGCGCAGGTTCATGCCGAGGAGGGTGGCGACCGCGGTGACCGGGAGGAACACGGCGGCGATCATGTTGAGTCGGTGGGCCGCCTCGAGCATGTGCTGGGCGTCGTGCGCCTGCTCCTCGGCGCGGCGGGCGATCGTGTAATCGAGGCCCTCCTGGGTGTGGGCGTGCAGCAGCTCGAAGCTGCGTTCGGCGTCCCCGGAGAGGTCGCGCACCGTGATCAGGTTGCGGTCCTCCCTGGCGGCGTCGCGGGCCTCCTGCAAGGTGCGGTGCATGTTGCGGGCGCTCCGCAGCAGCGGGCTGGTGCTGCGTACCAGCGAGAACCACTCGTCGGCGGAGTCGGCCGCGTCGGCGCGCGCCTCGAGCTTGTTGGCCTCCTCGAGGAAGGCCTCGACGTGAGCGCGCAGGCCGGCGATGCCGGGTGCACCGCCGCCGCTGCCGAGCCAGGTGCCGTCGGGGCTGCGCCAGAACAGCCGGGCGTCACGCTTCTCGGGCGTCGCGGGATCGGGGAGGAGGTGCAGGATCACGAGCAGGTGACCGCCGTGGCTCATGATGCGCTGCTTCCCGGCCTGGTTGCCCATGCGCTCGCGAAAGCTCTCGGGGCACTGCCAATTGTGCGGGATCGGGCTCGACATGCCGGGAGAGTATCCTTCGGGCGCCTCGCGGGGAGAAGAGGTACGTGTCGGCGGGATAGAGATTGACCGCTGGCGCGGGATCTCCCAGGAGCGCGCATGTGGTCCTACACGCCGTAAAGCTCGTCGCTCCAGGCGATCGCGGATCACGTCGCGGCGACCTTTGTTCCGTGACGGAGGCGGACCCGGACCGGCAGGTGAACGCGCTACGATGCAAGGATGAAGCTTCGTGCGATCCCTTGCACCTTCGCGCTCCTCCTCGCGTGCGGCCTGGAAAAGGGTGGTAGCGCCGACGGCACCTCAGGCAGTGAGGGCGGCGCCACGTCGAGCACCGGCGACCCGCAGACGACAGGCACCGGCGATCCGACGACGGGCGCGACGACCTCGACCGACACTGGCACGGACGACGGCACGGCGAGCAGCGTGTCGATCTCGACCGGCGAGACGGGTGCGACGGGCGAGACGGGTGCGACGGGTGCGACGGGTGACACAGGGGACACGGGCGGGACCGGCGACCTGCGGCCCGGCGAGTGCCGCAGCAACGAGGACTGCTCCGACGAGATGTCCGAGAGCTGCTTCGCGCCGGGCCAGTCGAATTGCGGCGCCTGTCAGGTGCCCCCGATGCCGTGCATGTTCGACGAGAGCTGCGAGGAGGGGTTCGTGTGTATCCCCTTCGTGGCCGATTGCGCGTGCAGCAACGACGAGGGCGAGTGCGTGCCGGTCTGCGAGGGGGACAGCTGTGGGCCCGGGGCCACCTGTGACGCGGTCACCGGCCGCTGTGAGCCGCTCACGTGCTCGCAGGACGGCGTGACCTGTATGCCGCTGTTCGCGTGCGAGCCGGGCAGCGGCGGCGACGAGTGCCAGCGTATGACCTGCGAGACGGACGCGCAGTGCGGCGGTATGCCGTGCGTCGAGGGCGGCTGTTTCGAGAGCTTCGGCGTGTGCCAGCTACCGGCGCCATGAAAGATTGGCCAGGTTGGTCAGGTTGGCCAGGTTGGCCATGAAAGGTTGGCCAGGCCAGGTTGGCCAGGCCAGGTTGGCCGGGTTGGCCAGGGCGATCGGGCGGGTTCACGAGCGAAACACGATGTCTTCGCGCGCGAACCACCGGGTGCAGGCCCATAGACTCCCGGCGGCGAGCAGGACCAGGGACGCGAACACGAGCACGATGAGGCCCGGTTCGGCGGTGCCGGCGAGCAGCTCGCGGGTGGCGAGCGAGACGTTGAAGACGGGGATGAGGGCGGTGACGGTGGTGAGGCGCGAGCCGGGGGCGAGGGCGAGGGCGGCGGGCACGACGACGACGATCATCAGGGGGCTGATGATGCTCATCGCTTCCTTGTAGCTGCGCGCGTAGACCGAGAGCATCAGCAGGAGCGCGGCGAAGAACATGCTCAGCGGGACGAGCATGGCGAACACGACCGCGATCGCGCCGGGGGCGAGGACCTGGGCGATCGCGCCGAGGACCTCGGGCGGGATGCCCTCGATGCCCTGGCGCACGCTGAAGTATAGGCCGAGCATGGCGATCAGGGCCGAGGCGATGCCAGCGAACGCGACGACCGCGAACTTGCCGAGCACGAGGGTACGGCGGTGGACCGGGGCGGTCAGCAGGGTCTCGAGGGTGCCGCGCTCCTTCTCGCCGGCGGCGAGGTCGATCGCGGGATACATGCTGCCGGTGAAGCAGAAGATGATGAACATGTAGGGCAGCAGGCCGCCGATGAACTTGCCGAGGCGCTCGCGCGGGGAGGCGACGTCGTGCTCCTGGACCTTGACCGCGTGGACGACGTTGGGGCTGACGCCCATCGCGGCGAAGCGGCGGACGAGCAGGCCCTGCTCGAAGCTGTCGAGGGCGTCGAGCACCCGCTTCTTCTGGATGTCGAAGTCGTCGCTGGACTTGAAGAGCAGGGTCAGGCCGCCGGGGCCGAGGGCGTCGACGTCGCGGCGAAAGGTCGGGTCGAGCACGATGGCGGCGTCGATCTGCTCCGCGGCGATGCGCGAGGCCAGCTGCGAGACATCCCGGGTGAGCTCGACGTCGATGCCGGGTTGCGCGTCGAGGTGGTCGGCGAGGCCGCTGTCCTGTTTGGGGTCGGCGACGGCGACCATGAGCACCTTGTTGCGGGCCTCGTCGGCGCGCGACTGGGTGAACCTGGCCATGCCGACCATGAGCAGCGGGAACAGCAGCAGCGGCACGACGATCATGGCGATCAGCGTCCGGCGGTCACGCAGGGTGTCGAGCAGCTCCTTGCGGAGCACGGCGAGGAAGGGGGTGCGGGCGAGGATACTCATACGGTGGTCTCCGAGGCCTCGATGCGGCGCACGAATTCCTCCTCGACGGAGGACTGGCCGGACGCGGCGGTGAACTCGGCGAAGGTGCCGCTGTAGATGACTCTGCCGCCGTGCACGATCGCCAGGTCGTCGGCGAGCATCGTCACCTCGCTCATGATGTGGGTCGAGAACAGGACGGTCTTGCCGTCGGTGCGGCACTGCCGGATAAATTGGATGATCGCGCGGGCGGCGATGACGTCGAGGCCGGAGGTGGCCTCGTCGAACACCAGGACCTCCGGGTCGTGGATGATCGTGCGGGCGATCGAGACCTTTTGTTGCATGCCGGTCGACAGCTTGCCGACGCGCCGGTCGGCGAAGGCGTCGATGCCGAGCGCGGAGAACAGCGCGTCGCGGCGCCGACGATAGTCGGCCTCGGCGACGCCAGCGAGCGCGGCGTAGTAGCGCAGGGTCTCCTCGGCGGTCAGGCGCTCGTACAGCTTGGTCGAGCCGGTCAAAAAGCCGAGCTTGCGCCGCGCGGCCACGGGGTCGGCGAGGGCGTCGACGCCCGCGATCTCGATCTTGCCGGCGTCCGGGCGCAGCAGCGTGGCGATCATGCGCAAGGTGGTGGTCTTGCCGGCGCCGTTGGGCCCGAGCAGCGCGAAGATCCGCCCGGGCTTGCACGTGAAGCCGACGTCGTCGACGGCCTGGAGCTGCTTACCGACGAGGCCGGGCTTGCGGTGGTCCCCGAGGGTGCGCTGCTGCTGTCGCGAGAGGGTGAAGCGCTTGGCGAGGTGCTGGACCGTGATCATGAGGAGGCCCGAGAGTACACCGACGGGACGCGGATCGGACGAGGTACCAGGGCCCAAGTTCAGGCCGCAAGTAGCTCGCTGAGTGCCCGTGTTTCTGAGATGCCGATGAGGTCCGACTTGTCGCGGAGACGATTCAGGTCGTCCGGCCTGTAAGTGTCCACTCGATCGTCGTATACGGTGACCCGCTGCTCCGGGCGCTCACTGAGGTCGTACCACTTGCTAAACAGTTCATTCGCGGCAGTGTGAGCCTGATAGGAACTGTGCCCTGGCGCGAGCGTCAGTACGAGCGAGTCCCGATGGCTGTGGACCACGAAGTCCACCTTTACTACGCGTCCGCTAAGACCCTCCAAGCTCTGCTCGGTATCGTAGGGGACCTCCAAGTCGGCAAGGAACTCCTCTATCTCCTCAGAGAAGTGGGACTGCAGGTTGAGCTTGCGTGTGTAGAACAAGTCGGCAGTGCGGACGCAAGCCTGGCCCAAGCTGATGATGCCTGATACGACCTCTCCTTCACCGATCGAGGGCAACTGTAGCGCGCCGTTGCTGTGCTGCACTCTGTAGATGCGGAGCGCGTCCTCGAGTAATTGCTGACGCCGTTTCGACTGCCAAGGCTTGACCTGCACGTCGAGAAGCCATGTCATAGTCTGACCCAAGTCGGTCAACATGTATCGATTTAGGAGTGGCTCGTTCGTCTCGATAAATATGTCGACCGAGGAGCCGTCTGGGTACAAGAAAGCCGTCTCGCATCGCAAGCGTTGACGGACGGCGTCGACACCACGGACCAGCACAGATGCTTCGAGGGCCGCCTGGAGGCCTGGCGTAAAAATCATGGCTCGAAGCTCCCCGTATACTGAATGTCGGCAAGTTCGCAAAAGTGCTGGAAAACTTCGGTAATTGGCTTGCCGCTCAGGTCCGGGCGATCGATGACAGCATCAGGGAGATTGCGTCCTGGGCAGCGGGCCGTCTGTAGTGAATGCTTGTGGCAGCGGCCTGCCGGACGATGGGCGGGGCCGTCTACGTCGAGACGGCAGATGGGTCCGACGCCTTGGATGACGACGTTGATGGTCTTGGCTCCGCTCTCCGGGTTGAAAGAGATGTTGAGGCGTAGTGGGATATCGAGGGCGTTGCCTATCATGATACCATCAGCCACACGCGCAACGATGTTATTGCGGCGTGCGAGGCGAATATCCGACGCGATGACCTTGCCGGGCATATCTCGGAGACGCTCGAACTCATTGCGGTCCACCCCTCAAGCATACTTGACGCAGTCGAAACAGGCGAGCGGTGCAGGTCGCCCAGTGACCACCGCAAGAAAGGATAGGAGAAGGCCCGGTGCGAATCGGCTCCGGGGCTGCACTGCACTCGAATTGGTAGTTCTGGGGTCTTTGGCGGCCTGCGGGGCCCTGGGGTGTGGTGCGGACGATGGTCTACCGGCGCCAGCGTCCCACCCCATCAAGGCCGTACAGCAGCCTCGACGGCTTGGTCACAGCGGGATGTATTGTTCGCACAGGCTCTGTTCGACGGAGTCGTTGATCGCGGCGCTGAGGCTGAGCTGGTTCTTGTTGACGAGGTTGATGTTGAAGGCGCCGCCGTCGGTGGCCTCGGGGATCGGGGTCTTGCCGTTGTAGGGGGTGAAGAAGCCCATGCTCACGTCCTCGTTGTTGACGGGGCCGCCGGTCATGTCGTTGTCGGCGAACGAGAACACGCGGACCTGCTGGGCCTGCAACGCGGCGACGGTCTCGTCGTAGGTGTGCTGGATCTCGATCATGCTCTGGACGGCGCCCTTCTCACCGAAGGTGTCGTCGGTGGTGTGGATGACCATGCGCAGGGTGTCCTCGACCGGGCGCCACTGGAAACCACCCGCGGCGATGTAGAGGGCGTCGATCGTGTTCTCGGGGAAGTCGACGTTGGAGCCGCCGCCGCTGACCTGCGAGTTGTACTGGGTGAACATCCAGTAATAATTGAAGTCCTTTTTGAGGTCCTGCACGTCGACGTAGGGGGCGCCGGCGTCGATGATCTGGGCGTCGTCGACGAAGACGACGAGGCCGTAATGCACGTCCGGGAGGACGTTGAGGGTCTTGAGCTTGGCGTCGACGGTGAGGATCTCCTCCTCCAGCTTTTGCAGGACGCCGGACATCGAGGTCGAGACGTCCATGACGAAGACGATGTCGAAGATGTCCTCGGCTCCGGGCACCCCCTCCGACAGCGGGATGGTGGCCAGGACGATCGGCACCGCCCCGCGCAGGCCCGCCCACGACAAGAACGCCTGGTGCCGCCACGGCATCCGCAGCGGTGTCATCGACACCAGCACCGACAGCGGCGCCAGCTCGTTGGCCAGCGTTCCGCCGCCCGCGCCCGAGCCGATGATGACGACCACCGAGTCGTCGCTGAAGTCGAATTTAGCCATGTTGTCTTGTCTCCTGGAATCTGATGGTTGCGTTGCCGTGCTCAACCCATGTAGGGCGGCGGGCTGGCTTCGGCGGTCGGGGCCTGCAGCCACTTCAAGTCCTGGAAGCCGCGCGTGATGTAGCCGCCTTTCTCCCACGCCGAGCCCGGGTAGCCGAACACGGCGAAAGCCATGTCGTTGTCGTACAGCGAGGTCACGCTCTGGCCACGCACGGTGTTGAAGAACGGCGTGCCTTCGATGGCCTTGACGACCGCGAGCTTCTTCGCGGCAGAGGCCTTGATGAAGCTGCCGCCCGCGGCTTGGTCAAGCCCTCGCACGCCGCTTTGCAGCAAGGTCGCTGCATCGCCGCTCCCAGCGGCCTTGGCATCGAGGTCCTTGGCGAGCAAGGCATAGACCGCGTCGGGCAATTTCTTGTGCGGGTAGAGCACGCGGCCCATGGCCATCAGCGTCTCGCCCTCGCTTTGGTTCAAGGTCTTGAGCTCGACGGCCCACACCGGCGACGGCGCGAATGCTGCCAACACCGAACCGGTCGCGATCGTGCCGATCAGGATGCCGCCGATGGCATTGATGGCGACGATGATCAGGCCGGCGACGGCGTCGCCGCGCACGAACTTCGAGGCGCCGTCCATGGC
>ENA-OFCF01001010-OFCF01001010.1-metagenomes-genome-assembly--contig:-NODE-1010-length-11443-cov-3.211187_pt1 | contig 11443 bp, 10 predicted proteins | sample MGYA00153387_OFCF01 | MGnify analysis MGYA00153387
TTTCCGATCAAAATGAGTAATCATTAAAGGTTATGTTTACTACTAAAATCTACATAAAGGTATTTTTATTACCCTGTAAAAGTCTTACAAAATTTTCTTTATAAATTGCATTATTCACACCTTTTGTTAGAATAATCTAATCACTTCACCCCAAAAACCTCCTTTAAATACCTCTGTCCATTCACCAGCATTTGAGCGGTTGGAACGTGCAAGTTTCTGATGGGTAAGTGATTTGGTACAATCTCTTCATCCCAAATGCCTGACTGATGCCAATCCGTCAAATTATCCCAGTCTGGACGATCAATAATTGGATACCAACACACGCCCCAAAGTGGAAGCCCAGCCTTCAAGATCAAGGCACATTGTTCAATAATCATTTCAGTCCAAAGCGGGCGATGTTCACGGGGGTGACTGGTTTCGGTAATCACAAAAGGGCGTTGATAACGCTGATACGCTTTATTTAAGAGTTTATGAAGTGGGACGAATCTTTCATCATAACATTCTTTTTTCCACTCTAAATACTCGTGCGTTTCCAGAATCCATTGATTATCATAATAAAAATTATAGCCTAAAATGTCTAAATACTCAGGTTTTCCACGCAATTCGGGACACATTCTTCCCGATAAAATATCGGTTACTTGAAACTGGTCTTGGTGCAATGATAAAGCCGTTTCAATTTCTTCTTGACTGGCATTTTCTCCATAAGTTATGTTCACCAAAGGTTCAGTTGTCATAATTCTCACTCGGCTATCTACTTCTTTCATTGCTTCAACGCCTTCAATATAAGCCTTCATTAAGTGATATTTTACTTCCCAACCTTGGCTGATACAAAAAGGAGACGTTCCACGAACATCTCCTCCAAGCCAAGATAAAAAACTTACTTCGTTGATGGGCGTAATGATTAAATCACCATCCGAATCAATTTCTCTATAAAACTTCACGAATGCACGACAAACTGAGGCAAATCGTCGGGCAAACATGGGGTGTAAAGGCGTTAAATCATCAGGAAAATCAAAATGACAAATGTCCCAAAGTTGTTGAATATTATTCCTTTTACCCGCAATAATCATCTCCTTAACTGTAGAAAAATCATACTGATATGGTACTTTTTCAACCACACTCCATCTAATTCCTTCTCGAACGGTTTTGATTTTGAGAATATTCAAATCTCGATAATCTTCATCAATTTTTGATAAATGACCGGTAATTTTCAAAAAATCTACTCGGTTCCCAAAGGCGTTTATTTGGTCAGTACATTCATAACCTGCCATCCAGAATGATTTAAAGGGATTTTTTGACGAAAATAACGATAATTGATGGTTATCTACCGTAACCTCATTGTCAATTAATTCTTATAATTCCGTTTCCATGTCATACCAGATAGTTTACTCTTTCCATAATTTTTTCTGTTCTTCTAAGTCTCGGCAATTTTACAATTTTGACTGTTTTTGAACTTGACATTCCTTTTCTAATCAAGCTGTTCATTTGTTCAAAAGTTAAATCCCAAGAAATATTGCTAAGGTGATTATCAACTCTACTTAACCATTCAGATTTATCTTCTACGGCAAGTTCCGCAGACACTTTTTCAACAAAATCAAAAGCATTATCACAAATATGAACCAAATTACTATCACCATAAGGATTCACCACATCACGGATTGGCGATGAAATCACAGGTTTTCCAGCCGCCAGATATTCAGGCGTTTTGGTAGGACTGATAAAACGAGTTGACTCATTAATGGCAAAGGGAATCATGGCAACGTCCCATCCACTTAAATATTGGGGTAATTCTTGATAAGGTTTATTTCCCAAATAGTGAATATTTTTATTTTGAGGTAGTGTATTTGAATCAATTTTCACAACCGGACCAATCAGTACAAATTGCCAATCTGGTTTTAAGGTTGCTGTCTTTTCAATTAAATCTATATCAAAACGTTCATCAATCACCCCAAAAAATCCCAAACGTGGATACGGAATATTGGCCTGGTCGTACTTTTCTTCTAAGTTCTCTCGAGCCTGCATAAAATGTTTTTTATCTATGCTACTCGGAAAAGCAAAAATGTTATGATGCCTATGTTTTTTAGCTTCGTACAAGCAATTTCCACCCGTGAAAACAATATCAGCCTTCTTCATTAATTCCTCTTCCATTATTTTCAGTTCAGGAGGTGCAAATTTAAAAGCACTTAACTCGTCCATGCAATCATAAATGGTAAACTTTGGCTTAAATCTCTTAGTAAATGACAAAGCCATTGGTGTGTAATACCAAAAAATATAATTGGAAATTGATTTATCCTTGAACAAATTCATGACAACGTTCATTTTGCGAGCGTCGTGATTATTGTCAAAAATATTATGTTTTAAATGAGGCGTAACAACACATACGTTCTCTTCGGTTGTGTAAAAATTATATCCATCTTCTTCATCAGTAAAAATAAATTCTTCAATATAATAAGTAACATAATGCTTTGAGAAGCGACCTAAGAGGTGTTGTGGGCGTTGGTAAACGAAATTCCAACGTAAATGTGAGAAACAGATTAAGTTCATGTAATAAATTTTTTTAGAGTTGTATGAACTGTACAAAAAAGTCTTCCCAAACTTAAGGAAGACTTAAAATAACGTGAACTTTTCAGATTTTAAGCGGCAATTAAGCCATTATATTGTTTTAAAGCCTTATAAGTTTGAATAGAAACTTTGGGTTTTCTCTGATAAAAAGAGTAAGCACACAATGCCGCCAACATATGCGTGAAGGCATTTAAAGCTGACCTATGACGGGTGTGTTCTAAATCTAAAACGCCCTTTTGAAGACCTATAACAGTCTCAATAATGGGTCTTTTTTTAGACATTTTTTTGGCTTCATCAGGGATATATTTTTGGTTTTCTTTCTTAGTGTTGCTACGGGGTTTTGCAAAGAAATCTATCATTCCATCGTATTCAATAAAGGCAAGTTTTTCCTTATTCATTAAATATCCTTTGTCACCAAATACCCAACCGCTAAGGTCTTTTAACAGATAAAAAAGAACACCGATATGAGTATCTGGTGTGTTCCCTGTGGTAAAACAAGTTTGTATTACTTCGCCTAAGTTGTTGATTATCATGTGTATCTTGATTCCATAAAACCAACTGCGACGCACAGTCCCGTTGAAGTTTTACCCCAAGAGGCAATCCCATTAAAAACTTTATTCTGATGAGCTCTTTTAGGATGACAAGAAACTATTTTGGTACTATCAACAAAATAATTATCTGTTCTAATTGATAATTTACAACGGAATAAATGGAAACACATCATGGGAAGAAATGCTACTGGAATATACCAAATAAAACGGTCATAACCCACCAATATAGGGAAGTCTTTCTTTAAATCTTTACAGACATATTGCTCGTAATAGTGTTTGAAATTCTTATAGTGGGAATAATGATAAAAAATCAGAATTGTCATAATCTCACTCATGGACAAACAACCAATTTTACGCTTTGGATACCAGTTGATATTCGAGGCATAACCCGCAATTTTTTCTAAGTAAAGTTTGTTGAATTCGTCAACTTCGTAGTATATTTCAGCCAGCATAGCGATTTGATGGTTATTCTTTAAGTTTTGCAACTCTAAAATAGTCCCATTTTGAATCCTATGCTATTTTTTGTACTCTAATTCTGAAAAGTTCACGTTAAAATTACAAAAATAATTTGAATCGTTGGCCTGCTCAATGGGAAGTTAAAAAACGAATCAATCATCAAACCAATAACGGAGCCTGCAAGAAGTACTGCAAAAATAATCTGGTCTTTTTCAGAAGATTTTTGCATTGTTTTTAAATTATAGTAAATAAGAAAAGCAAAAATCAAAATAAAAATAATTCCGTTTAATACACCAGTTTCTGCTGGAACTTGCAAGAAATCGTTGTGAACATGAACTCCATTTACGTTAATTGAATTCCATTTTTGTTCATATTGCAGTGTTTCAATTTTCCAATTTCCTAATCCACAACCAAAAAAAGGCATTTTTGAAATCGAAATTACTGCACTTTGCCAAAATTTTTGTCGAGCATCCAGCGATTCCTGACTGAAATTTACAGTATTTTTAATGGCTAATGGACTTGAACTTTGAACATCGGCAGCGGCCTCATTCCTGCTTAATTTTTTTTCTAAATGATTGATTGCAACTGTATAAGTAACGAAAGAGAATGCGATAATCAGCAGCGGGATTATTGACATCTTCCAATTAAAAGCTATTTTTCCGGATTTTTTTAATACGATAAATCCAATTAAAATCACAACAGATTGTAAAATAAAACCTACCAAAATTGCTCTTGATCCCAGAAATAAAAGTGTAAAACAAGTCGTAAAAAAAATAAATAAAAATAGTATTTGCCTCCAATTTTTGGTTTTAATGACACAAAAAATTATAAATGGAATTTTTATTAAAATATTAGCCGCAAAAATGTTTTTATTGTCATGATGGTGCGTAATAGCACCTCGCATTTCTCCAACAGACATTATACCAAAATTCTTAAAAAAGACGCTCAAACCGTTCCAACATTCCACAAATATTAAAATTGAAATGATCATCGACAAAGTCAAAAAAGTGTGCTTTTTATCGTAAAAAAGTATAAACAACAAAAAAAGTGAAGTAAAGACAATTAAATAGCGGACAATTGTAATAAATCCTTCGTCTAAATTGAGTGCTCCAATAATTGAAATTCCCGATAAAAAAATGAATATTAGGTAAAAAACAATAACTTTTGAAACTATAAAATTTTTAAATAACGTATTTTCAATGTAAATTTTTGAAAAATAAATATAAAAACCAACTGCAAAATTTAATGCATTTAGATACAGCCATTGTGTGTCGGCAAAAGCATAGCTAGAAAAAATCGGAAAAAAATCCACTGATACGTAAAGAAAAAAAATACATATAGCAATGTAATCATTAAATGAAAACATTTTTTTTTGAGAAACAACCGCTGCACTTTTCATCATGTTTTTTTTATTTTGTAAAATAAATCTAAAGCCCTAATATTTTAAAATAATTTCAAAAATAACATAATTATAAATATATTTGTACAACTATAACAATATCTATGGATAATATTTTTAATAATACGCAAATTGCATTTTCATTAAAAAGCAATACCGAACTTGACAGAGCTTATTTATTATTTAAAATAATTGACAACAAGCCATTAGTGCGCATCGGTACTGCCCTTACAAATTTTGCCATCAAAGTACATTTGCCAGTCGAAGGATTAATCAGGGCCACAGTTTTTGACCATTTTTGTGGCGGAATCAGCGAAGAAGATTGTCTGCCGGTTGTAGATAAAATGTTTACAAAAGGCGTTTCGTCAGTTTTAGATTATTCTGTTGAAGGCAAAGAAGACGAAACTCACTTTGACGATGCTGTGCAAATGACTCTGAAGATTATTGATTTTGCTAAAGAAAAAAAATCAATTCCATTTGCTGTTTTTAAGCCAACAGGTCTTGGAAGATTTGAATTATATGAAAAATTGGGAGCAAATATTGCTCTTACTAACAATGAACAATTGGAATGGAATAGGGTAGAAGCCCGATTTGACAAGGTTTGCAGAACAGCTTTTGAAAATGATATCTCACTTTTGATTGATGGTGAAGAAAGCTGGATGCAAGATGCTGCCGATGCTTTAGTCGAAAAAATGATGCAAAAATACAACAAAAATAAAGCGATTGTTTTTAATACTTTGCAACTGTACCGCTGGGACAGAATGGATTATTTGAAAAAATTACATGAAAAATCAAAAGTTAAAGGTTTTTTTATAGGTATGAAGCTCGTTCGTGGTGCATACATGGAAAAAGAAAATAAGCGAGCAGATGAAAACGGCTACAAAACTCCAATTTGTGAATCTAAAGAAGCAACCGACCGCAATTATGATGCTGCAATTGAATATATGATTGCAAATATTGCAACGATGTCGATTTTTGCCGGAACGCATAACGAATTGTCCTCCTATAAGCTAATGGAATTTCAAACAAAGAATAATATTTCCATAAAAGATGAAAGAATTTGGTTTGGTCAATTGTATGGAATGAGTGACAATATCAGTTATAATTTAGCCGCAAACGGATATAATGTGGCCAAATATTTGCCATTTGGACCCGTTCGAGATGTTATGCCCTATCTGATTCGACGCGCCGACGAAAACACTTCTGTTGCCGGGCAGACCAGTCGGGAGCTGACTTTAATAAAAGCGGAGCGTAACAGACGAAAAGGAAAGTAAACTTAAAAGTATATTTTTATCAAAAAGAAACTGTAAATCAAAAATTAGCAAACTGCAAATTACTCAAATTTTTATAAATCCCGTTTTCCAACCCAATTAGTTCTTGATGCGTGCCTTGTTCGGCAATAATTCCGTTGTCTAAAACCAGAATTTGATCGGCATTTCTGATGGTTGAAAGACGATGAGCAATAATAATGCTCGTTCTGCCCTGCATCAAAATTTCTAATGCTTCCTGCACCAATTTTTCGCTTTCACTATCCAGTGACGACGTGGCTTCATCAAGAATCAGAATACTTGGATTTTTCAATAATGCTCTTGCAATTGCGATGCGTTGTCGTTGCCCTCCAGACAATTTTATGCCTCTTTCTCCAACTATTGTTTCAAATTTTTCTGGAAAACTTTCAATGAAATTAAATGCATTCGCCTGTTGTGAAGCCAGAATTATTTCTGCTTCGCTGGCATTTGGTTTTCCATAAGCAATATTTTCACGAATGGTGCCACCAAAAAGTATAACATCTTGAGGCACAATGCTCATGTTGCCCCGCAAAGTTGCTAAATCATAATCATAAATATTTTTGCCGTCAACAATTATTTCACCATTATCGATAGCATAAAAACGAAGCATTAGCGAAGCAATTGTAGATTTTCCGGTGCCACTCGGACCGACAATAGCTATCTTTTGTCCGAAATTTGCCGAAAAACTTACTTTTTTTAAAACCTGAATTTCGCTTCTTGACGGATAACAAAAAGCCACATTTTTGAAACTTAAATCGCCTTTAATTTTAGGAATTGTGACCGATAAATTACTTAAAATATGTTCTGGTTTTTCATCAAGAAGTTCAAAAACTCGTTCTGTTGCGCCAATTGCTTTTTGAATTTGAGCATAAAGTTCTGCAATTCCACCAAAGGACGCTCCTACAAACGTTGAATATAAAACAAAAGAGATTAATTGTCCTACACTCATTTCGCCATTAATGCTCAGTCGAACGCCGTACCACACCACCAAAACAATGGCTCCAAACAAACAAAAAATAATAAAAGATGCAAAATAACCTCTGTATTTTCCACCTTTAATAGCAATTTGAACAATTTCTCTAATTTTTCCGTGGTATCTCGCAATTTCATACCATTCATTTGCAAATGCCTTTACAATACTGATACCCTGCATGGTTTCTTCAACAATAACCTGACTTTCGGCAACCTGATCTTGCACTTTTTTTGAATACTTTCGGATAAATCTCCCAAAAATAACTGCTGCAATTGCGATTAATGGAACTACTGACAGCATCATCAATGTTAGTTTTACACTTTCGCTTGCTAATAATGCAACACCACCAATTATTAAGATAAATTGTCTCAGAAACTCCGCAATTGTTGATGTTAATGTGTCCTGAATCTGACTAATATCGTTGCTGATTCTACTGTTTAATTCGCCGACTCTTTTTTGAGAAAAAAACTGCATCGGAAGTTTAACCAAATTGCTATATAAAGTCAATCTCAGATTAGAAAGCGTATTTTCAGTAAAGTTTATGAATAATGAAAGTCTGAAAAACGAAAATAAAGATTGAAAAAGTAAAATTACAATTAAACTCAAACCAATTGCGTTGGCTTGATCTGTGTTTTTATTTTTTACACAATCAATCAGAAGTCCCATTAATTTTGGAAATGCCAAAGCTGTTCCGCCAGTTAACAACAAAAAAAACAGTCCTAAATAAAATTTCCATTTGTGATTGCCAGCAAACTTAAAAATTAAAAGTGCTTTTTTTAAGGAACTTTTTGTAACTTTTGCTTTCGGTAAATCATTTTCTTTTATTCGAGCCATTATTTAAATTTGTTTTCAAAGATAAACTTTAAACCTTACCTAAAATATATAATTGTTCTAATGTCAGACTCAAAATGCTACTGACGTGCTCTAAAGTTATGCCAAATACCTGAGCATCAATTGTTTTTTTGATTGAAAATATTTTTTCTGAAGTAGATTTAAAATCAGCTAAATGTCTTGCATATGTTGGCGTTAACGAATTTAATTTCAATGATTAACTTTGACAAGCCATGTCCTGTGGCAATTCTGGTAATGCTCAAGCATCTGCAAAAACAATTTGAGATATTTTGTTGCGATAAGTTTTGGCTTTAGATTCGGCTGAAAACTCCTTCTCAATAAGCAAAATTTTGGTTTTATTTTAGTCGTTTATAATTGATAAGGAACGTATTAATTTATTATTTTACTGATTGAATATAACAATTTCGTTTCGCAGTTAATTTTTTTTTATTTCTTTTTAACGAACAAAGTACGCATTCCAAACATTAAAATAATTGCAGCAGACCAACCAAATAGCTTGAAATACTTTTTTTAGGTTGAAATTGAATTATACGTCCATTCTTGTGTATTAATTTTTGTCTAATTTTCTCATTATTGTGTGATGACAAAAATGGATTGATACTATGCTACAAATATTTGTAGGCCTTTTTTTTAATGCAATAATTTCTAACAATATTTGAAGATTGCTGGATGAAATTTTGCTGATTTCGTCAGCTTTAATTTCAGATAATATTCCAAAAAAAGTAAAGTTTAAGAGCTCTGGATTTGCTATTTCTGATGTTTTTATTAATTTTTTTTAAAAAAAATTCTTAAATCGCTTCTTCAATCTCTGTTCTAAATTTTAACAGTTTGTAACGGCTTTTTAATTGTTAATTATTTTCTAAATAAAATAACCTTTTTAAATCATTTTTTAAGAGATATAAATACAGTGGTGTTTCAAACAATTCATAAATTTGTTAAAATAAAATTGAGCTAAATAAATTTTTATTATTTTTACAAAAAAATCAATATGAAAAAGCAGTTTATTTCCATTGTGCTGTTGTCTTTGTTTTCAACGGCATCTTTCTCGCAGGGCGAACAGATTCTGATTACTGAATCTCTAATTACGCCAACTTCAACCTTATTCAACGAATCCGAAATTATGTTAGAAAAAACCATTTATCAATTTATAGTAAAAGATTTATCCGGAAAAGATTTTGATTTTTCAAAACTAAAAGGCAAGAAAATAATGATTGTTAACACCGCTTCGAAGTGTGGTTTAACGCCACAATATAAAGATTTAGAAGCTTTGTATGAAAAATATAAAAGCAAAAACTTTGTAATTATTGGTTTTCCAGCTAACAATTTCGGAGGTCAGGAGCCAGGAACCGATCAGGAAATTGGTATATTTTGTTCAAAAAATTATGGGGTAACTTTTCCTATGATGAGTAAAATTTCGGTAAAAGGGAAGGATATGAGCAAAGTTTATCAGTTTTTAACTCAAAAAGCAAAAAACGGATTAGAAGATAGTGAAGTAGAATGGAATTTCCAGAAATATTTAATTAATGAAGATGGAACATTAGCAAAAGTGCTTTCGCCAAAGGTCTTACCGATGGATGATTCAATTATTAAATGGCTGAGTCAATAAATCAGCAGCAATAGTTTTCGAGAAAATGCTTGTCTTACGATGAGCATTTTTTTTTATGCGAAATACTAATTTTCAGTTTCGTTTTGCAATTTCTATTTGAAGTTTATATTTTTAAAATCAAATGTTTAATCGTGAAGTAAAACTGGTAGTGATCGAGTTATAAAGAAAGCAGTTAAATAGTTTTACTCTAATATTAATTGCAAAAAAGCAGTATCCAGCCATTTGTTGAATTTAAATGCAGTTTCTTTAATAATTCCTACATTTTTAAAACCAAATTTTTCATGAAATTGAATACTACTTTTATTATTAGTGTCAATAACTCCAATCATTGTATGAATATTTTGACCTTGGGCAATCAAAATTAACTTTTTCATTAACAAATTTCCAATACCAAGTCCCTGAAAATCATTTGAAACATAAATAGAATGTTCAACTGTAAAAATATTGGCTTCACGAAATCTAAATTCTGAATAAGAGCCAAAACCGACACATTCATTATCAATTTCAGCGACAATAATAGGGAATTTTTTTAAAAGTTTATTATTGAAAATTTTAGTCTGCTGTTCTAAAGTTCTTTCATTATAATCATAAATTGACGTTGTGTTCAAAATGTTAAAATTGATAATACTTAAAATTGCAGGTATATCTTTTTGCGAATAATTGCGAATTGTGATTTTCATTTTATTGAAATAATATTAAACCAAAAGTTAAATTTTATTGTATAATAGATTCAAACAAATTGAATTTCATAACTTTATTGAAAATTTCAAAACTATGAAAAATTTTGTATTTTTTAGTTTAGTTACCCTACTTATTTGTAGCTGTTCTTCAAAACAATTTACTGATGACAACAATAAAGTACTCAATTTAGAAAATAAAGATACTATTTTGATTGCAAACAAAGAGCTTCAGTATGAAATTATAATTATTGATGTTGGATTTAACGCGTGGTTAGCTTCAAATGCGCGTCCACGTCAATTTTATTCTCAAAGTTATCTTGAAGCCAGAAATAGTTTTTGGGTTTTAGAATGGAACTTAAGAGCGAACAATCCAATGCGTTATAGCACGAATTTATATGAAATGCCAATAGATTATCAATCCAATACTGATTATGGATATGAAGTAAATTATTTGTTGTTCAACTATTTGACATTTTTTCAATTAAGAAATAACACTCAATTCGGTTTTTTTGTCGCAAGAAATTAAGAAACTAATGAAAGATTTAAAATCCAAATGGGGTATCACTTCTAATTTTCAAATGTTTGTTATTTTTATTGTTTTTGCAATTAATGGTTCTTTGAGTGCTAAAATCAGTTCATTTTTGATGCAAAAAATGGATATTACTAAAGATAATATCCATTTTGTTTTGTACTATATTATATTATTTGTACTGGTGTTGCCGCTTTATCCTTTTATGTTAATTGTTTTTGGATATCTTTTTGGTCAGTCAAAATTCTTTTTTCCATTTGCAAATGGTCCTTCACTTTTAACTTTATGGTTTTTGTAATAAGATGAATAATACCCATTTAAAATTCCTTTTTCATAAATACATTCATAATCCAATTCTCCATTAGGATGAAAATAGCGCCAAATTCCATTCATGTAACCATCTTTGTAAGCACCTTGTGCTTTAATTATACCGCCATCATATTGTGCGGTTAATGTCCCATTTCCATTTACTATAATGTGTTTTCCTTTTTCATCCCACAAATTTTGTAATAAAAATTGAGTAGAATCAATATATTCTTTTTCAAA
>ENA-OFCF01001011-OFCF01001011.1-metagenomes-genome-assembly--contig:-NODE-1011-length-11437-cov-2.791864_pt1 | contig 11437 bp, 9 predicted proteins | sample MGYA00153387_OFCF01 | MGnify analysis MGYA00153387
GCTAGCCCGCATGCAGCTGGCAACGGCCGCGGCCGTCTGGTGCAATGCTTACGACGCGGGTTTTGAAGATATTTTCCTGGCAAAGCGCAATGCCCCAGGCTGTGCCGAGGCCATGCGGCGCGCCCGTAGCGCCGGCGCCAGCGGCTTTACCTTTTCCACTTCGGGATCTACCGGCAAGCGCCAGCACATCCGGCATGCCCAGGACTCTTTGATGGACGAGGCCCGGTCCTGGGCGCAGTTTCTTGGCGCGTCCGCCTTGTCCGTCAGCCGCGTCGTCACCCTGGTGCCTTGCCACCATCTCTATGGTTTCATCTGGGGGGTGCTGGTGCCCAAGGCGCTGGGGGTGCCGGTGATTGATGCCAGCCATGAGTCGCTGCCTGAGTTGCTGGCGGGCGACCTGCTGGTGGCCCGGGTCGACCCCCGTCACCCGCCGCGCAAGGGCGAGAAGGTCACCCTGGCCCCGACCCCGGAGCAGCTGCACTGGTTCGACGCCTCGACCGGCGCCCGCGTCGCCGGCTGAGCTGCCCCGACCCCGGGGTCAGGCGACGGGGAAGACCACGACCGGTCCGCGGACGCCGACCTTCACGACGGCCCCGACCTCGGGCAGCGGGTGGCCCGGCGTCCGGGCGGTGGCCACCGCACCGTCGCCCAGGTCGAGCCGGAGCAGGGCGTCGTGGCCGTAGAACTCGCGGTGCGCCACGACCGCGCTCACCGACCCCGGGCACGTGTTCGTCGAGGTCGGCCCCGGCGGTCACCTCTCGGGCCTGGTCCGCCGACACCCCGCGGCCGGACCCACCCGCCTCGCCGTGTCCGCGATGCTGCAAGCGCGTACGGGCCGGGAGGAGCGCGAGGCGCTGCTGCTCGCCGTGGGGCAGCTGTGGTGCAGCGGGGCCGAGGTCGACTGGGCGGCGTTGCACGCGGGCGAGCAGCGGCAAAATGTGCAACTACCGACATATGCGTTCGCGCGGACGCAATACCTGCTCCCGCCGACCGCGTCGCGTCGCGTCGCGCCATCCCGACGCTCGTCGAGCCCGAACATCCGATCACGGCCCGGGGGAGCGAGGAGACGCTGCCCGAGCCAGCGCGCACGCTGGCGGAGATCTGGGCGCAGCTCCTCGGCGTCCCCTCGGTCCGCGAGGGCGACAACTTCTACGACCTCGGCGGCTCCTCGCTGGTGGCGATCCAGGTGCGGGCCCGCGTGCTCGACCGCCTCGGGGTGACCATTCCGACCCACGCCCTCGTCGAATTCCCGACGCTGGGAGCCCTCGCCGCACAGCTGGACAAATATCCGCATGGCGACGCCGCGCGGCCCGCCTCCAGCCCGGCCGCCGCGCCGCGCGAGGACCTGCTCGTGCGCCTCATCGCCGGCCGCTACCTCGAGGAGGTCACGCGCGTGCAACCCGAGGGCCCGGTGCTGCTCGGCGGACACTCTGCCGGCGGCATCATCGCCCACGAGATGGCCCGGCAGCTGCTCGCGCGCGGCCGCGGCGTGACCCTGGTGATGCTCGACGCCCCCTCGTTACCCGCTCTGCGCGAGCAGGCGATCACCGACCTCGACGACCTCCTGCGCGAGCTGACGACCTTCGATGCGTCGGGGTCCGCCGCCTATCAGGGGCTCGTCACGGCCCTGTGCGACGGCCTCGCGCTGGGACCGATCATGCTCGCCACCTGGCGGGCGATGTGTGGCTATGCGCCGCAGCCGCTCGCGTGCGAGGTGATCTACGTGACGGCGAGCGAGCAGCGCGACCCTCGTGACACCCGCGCTTATGCATACTGGATGGATCTGAGCGCTGGCGACTATACCGTGCACCGCAGCCCGGGCGACCATTTTACGATGATGGACGCGCCGAATGTGGACAGGCTCGCCTCTGTGCTCGGGCGTCACCTCGGGACCGTCTCGCGACCGGACGCGGTCCCGAGGCTCGCTCCGCCCCGCGCCGCGCCCGGGGGGAGCTTCGGGTGACGGTCAGGCGAGGATGACCGGGAGCGCACGAACCCCGCGGATCATCATGTGCGGCATCCATTCGGGGGCGTCGGTATCGAGGCGCAGCTCGGGGGCCGCCGCGAGCAGGCTGCTGATGGCGACGCGGGCCTGGAGCCGCGACAGCGCCGCGCCGGGGCAGGTCCGCGCCGAGGGCCATGGGCTCGGGCTGTCGATCGTTCGTCGCATCATCGAGCGCCTCGACGGACACGTCGGCGTCGAGAGCCGCAGCGAGGGCAGCCGGTTCTACTTCACGCTCCCGGCCGCGGACGTGTGAACCCGAAAACGCCCGCCGCGGTCGTCATGGCATGACGTCGGGCGCGGCGCGTGGTACTTCCGCGTCGTGTTCGAAGGCTTGCTCGACGCGGTTCATCGCGGCGCCCGGGCGGAGGCGTGGCACGGCGGTGTCGCGCTGGCCCGCAGCGGCGCCGTCCTCGTGACGGAGTGTGGCCCGGGCGGCTGGCTGCTGCGCGTGGCCGACGCGCAGGTGACCTGGGCCTGGACCACGTGGCGGTGCACCTGCGCCGCGGCTCAGCCGTGCGTGCACGTGGTCGCGGCCGCGGCGACGCTCGACGCGACCGCCAGGCTGCTGCAGCGCGCCCCCGAGTTCGTGCGCGCCGAGCCGCGGCGTGCCCATCGCCTGCGCAGCAGTCCGGCTGGCCTGCACCTGCGAGTCGTCGATCTCGCGCACGATGGCGATGGGAACGTGATCGAGCGCCGGGTCGCGGGTACGCCCGGGGCGATGGACCCGGTGCTCGCCGCGTTGCCGGCCGATGGCGGCGAGCTGCTGTTGACGCCGGATAACACGGCGACGGTGCTCGCGGCGCTCGGGCGCGCCGAGGATGTCACGATCGACGGGCGGCCCGTGATCGTCGATCCGACGCCCTTGAACGCGCAGATGGTCGCGTGGCCGGGCGACGGTGACGGACGCCGGGAGGTCGCGGTGGCGCCCGGCGTGACCGGTATGTTCGCCGACAGCTCGATCGTGCTGTGCGGGGACACCTTGCGCCGGCTCGCGCTGCCGGTCGCCGTGAGCGAGCCGAGGCCAGCGGAGCCGCCGAAGCCTGCGCAGGTCGAGGAGCGCGTGCCGACGCCGACGACGCCGGAGCGCCTCGAATTGCAGCCGCACTGGCAGGCCGACGAGACCGGCTTCGGGGTCCGCTTTCAGGCCGAGGCGGCGGACGGCCAGCGCGTCGACCTCGGGGCCGATCGCGTGGTCCGGGCGTGGCGCTCGGGTACGTTCGCGGTCGAGGGTATCGATGGTGGACTCGCGTGGTTGCCGCAAGACTGGCTCGAGCGCCACGGGCCGATCCTCGAGCAGTACCTCGCGGCGCGCGACGCCGCGGGCAAGATGCCGCGCTGGGCCAAGCCGGCGGCCGCGGCCCTGTGTCGCGCGCTCGATGCCCCGACGCCGCCCGAGCTCGCGGGCCTCGAGGTGCTCGTCGAGGGTTATACCGGCATCCCCTCGGCCCCGCTGCCGCCCGAGCTGCGGGCGACGCTGCGAGATTATCAGCGCCAGGGCGTCGACTGGTTGTGCCTGCTGCGCGACGCCGGCATCGGGGCATTGCTCGCCGACGACATGGGCCTCGGCAAGACACTACAAACATTGTGCGCCGTCGACGGCCGCACATTGGTGGTCGCGCCGACCAGCACACTCCATAACTGGGCCGCCGAGGTCGCAAAGTTTCGCCCCGAGCTGCGCGTGAACCTCTACCACGGGCCCCGGCGCAGCCTCGACGCGGCCGCCGACCTGACGCTGACGAGCTACGCGGTGCTGCGCCTCGATCGTGAGGCGCTGGCGAAGGTGCCGTGGGCGTGGGACGTGCTCGTGCTCGACGAGGCCCAGGCGATCAAGGAGTCGAGCACGGCGACCGCGACCGCGGCCTTCGAGATCCCCGCGCGCTGGCGCGTCGCGTTGACCGGTACGCCGATCGAGAACCGCCTGACCGAGCTGTGGAGCCTCGCGCACTTCCTCAACCCCGGGCTGCTCGGCGGTCGCAAGGACTTCGTGACCCGCTATGCGCGGCGCATCGAGCTCGGGCACGCGCGGGTCGCCAGCGAGCTCCAGGCGAAGATCCGTCCGTTCGTGCTCCGGCGGCGCAAGGCCGAGGTCGCGCCGGAGCTGCCGCCGCGCACCGATGTCGTGCTGCGCTGCACCCTCGATGCCCACGAGCGGGCCGTGTACGACAGCCTGCGGGCGACCACCCACGCCGAGGTCGCACAGAGGTTGGCAGCGGGCGGCGACATGATCGAGGCGCTCGAGCTGCTGCTGCGGCTGCGGCAGGCCGCGTGCCATCCGGCGCTGGTGCCCGGACAGGCCGCGACGCGCTCGAGCAAGGTCGACCTGCTCACGGAACAACTGACCGAGATCACCGGGGCAGGGCACCGCGCGCTGGTGTTCTCGCAGTGGACCTCGCTGCTCGACCTCGTCGAGGACGCGCTCGAGGCGGCCGGCATCCCGTTCATTCGTCTCGACGGCAAGACGGAGGACCGGGCCTCGGTCGTCCATCGCTTCCAGAGCCCGGACGGACCGCCCGTGATGCTGGTGTCGCTGCGCGCCGGCGGCACGGGGCTCAACCTCACCGCCGCCGATCACGTGTATCTGCTCGACCCGTGGTGGAACCCCGCGGTCGAGGATCAGGCCGCGGACCGCACGCACCGCATCGGCCAGCAGCGCCCGGTGTTCGTGCATCGCCTGGTGGCCGAGGGCACCGTCGAGGAGAAGATCCTCGAGCTGCACCAGCGCAAGCGGGCGCTCGCCGGCGCGGTGATCGAGGGCGCGGCCACCCCGGCGCTGACCCGCGAGGACCTGATCGAGCTGCTGCGCTGAGGCCACTTCACGGCGCTCCCGCGCCGGAAAGCAGCCTGTCCCCCGGGACAGGCGCAGGGCGTGGCTCAGGGCGGCAGCAGCGGGTCCGGTTGCAGCGGTCCGAAGGGAGCGGGCAGGGCGGCGCCGCGGGCCAGGGCGTCGAGGTGGAGCGCGCGGGCGTCGAGCTCGAGGTCGTAAAAGTGCGAGAAGGTGCGGTCGGGCAGGGTCTGCACGAACTTGGCGTCGGTGACGGGGCAGGCGGGGCAGCCGACGATCTCGAGGTTGCGGCGCAGGTCGGGGTGGGCGGTGTCGAGCTCGGGGGTCAACACGAGCGGCTGCCACGCGACGCCGACGTTGACGCGCGCGGACAGGGCGCGAAACTCCTCGGGGACCTCCAGGCGGCGCTCGTCGAGGGCGTCGGCGTTGGCGCCGACCCACGCGAGAAACGCGTCGCGCTCGGGTCCCTGTAGATTCAGCCGCGGGGTGTCGACGGTCTGAAACAGCGGCCGGTTGTCGAGGATGTTCGGCAGCAGCGGGTCGGGGCCGGCGTGCGGCCCTTGTCGAGCTCGCCCGCGGCGTTGACGGACTCGTTCATGTGCCACACACCGGCGTAGTTACCGTCGAGGCCGTCATCGAAGACGACGTCGGCCTGGTTGGCGGTGTTGGACCCGAACAATGGCCACACGTCCTTGCCGCCGGTCAGGGGCAGCTGCGCGAACGCGTCGCGGCCGGGTGACGAGAAGAACAGGCGCACGCCGCTGGTGGTGCTGGGGTTAGTACGCGGCGTCGGGGGTGCCCGGGGCCTGCAACCATAGCTTGAGGGTGCGCCGGCGAAAGTCCTTGGGGCCGCTGAGCGCGTCGGAGTCGATGACGCGCAGGTCGTAGCAGGCGAGGGGACCGCCGGGGTTGCCGGCGTCGTCGCAGGCGTACGGGGTGTTGTCCGCGTCGGCCTCGCAGATCGCCAGCGCATTCTCGGTGTTCATCGACGGCTGCACCTGCACCGGCGGGGTGAAGGCGCCCTGCATGAGGTCGAGGACCCCGCCCGCGGCGTAGCGCGTGTGCTCCGGGCGAAATACCATCATGAACCACCCGCCGGTGGGGTCGAGCGGGCCTTGCGAGACGATGAACACCCGCCCGTCGAAGGTGACGTTATGACCGTTGCCCGCCATCGGGCTCGCGGCCGCCGGCGAGCTCGACGAGGCCGAGGCCGACAGCGGCACCGAGATCAGCGCGCCCGCCACGAGCAACGATACGCGACGATCCATCATCTCATCAGATGAGATGGGCGCCGCGAAGCGTGTCAATCGCGTCGCGCCGCGCGGACCCGAACCGACAGGCGCCCGGGTTGCGATCGCCGCGGTCACAGCGACGCCGCGAGCTCGCGGATCCGTGCGGGCATGTCCGGCAGCGGTGTCGCGTCCATCGCCGATATCTCGACCAGCGCGCCGGGCCCGAGCGAGGCGCAGGTCCACAGCGAGCCGTCCGCGCCGCGCTGCATCTGCGGGCTGGTCGAGAGCCCGATCTCCGGGTTGGGTGTCAGCGGCGCGACCTCGGCCGCCGCGAAGTCGATCAGGACCGGCAAGCCATCGAAGTCGATCCCGATCGCGTCGGTCTCGCTGCGCATGTGAAGATTGTGCAGGTCCGGTATGGCGAGCTGCTGCGTCGCCCCGCTCCCGAGCTGTAGCAGCATCACCGACTTGAGGTGGTCGGTCAGCGCCACCGCCGTACCCGAGGGGGTGAACCGCACCCAGTTGCGCGGCCGCCCCGGGCTGTCCTCGAGGTCATGTCGCCAGACCTCGCGTGGCGTCCCCGCGACGTCCCACACGCGCAGCGCGAGCCCCTCCTCCGCCTGGTCGAGGGTCGCCAGCCGCGTGCCGTCGGGGCTCCACTCGAGCGACCCCGCGAAGACCTCGCGCGGGTTCGCCGGCGTCGCGTTCGTGGTCACCGGCACGACCTCGCCGGTGTCGACGCGCAGCACCTGGACGCCCCGGTCGCTGCGCACCGCCAGCAGCGCGCCGGACGGGCTCGCCGTCAGGTCCATCACCGTGCCCGCGGCCGTCCAGCGCTGCGTTCGCTGCCCCGGCCCCGCCCACAGCTCGACCTCGGCGCCCTCCGCCATGGCCACCCCGCGCGGCAGCGCGACGAGACGACCGCCCTTGAGCATCCGCGTTCCCGCGCGCGCCCCGTGCTCCGCGTCCCACCAGCAACTCCAGCCGTCGGGGCTAAACAGGGCGACCTGCCCCGCGCCATCGATCGTCGACGTGACGACATGCATCTTGAAATCGCCGTCCATGTCGACCGGCTGCGGCGTGGTCGGGCAGCGGAAGGTCGTCTTCGCCCGCGAAGTCAGGTCGACCCGCGTGTACGCCCCGTGCACGACGTCCCACGGCTGCACGACCGCCCAGCGGCCGCCAGGCGCCAGCCCGCAGCTCGAGCCTTCGTGGCGCATCTGCACCGGCGAGTTCGCGGGCCGGTGGATCCGGACCTCGTTGTGGGTCGACACCATCAGCGCGCCCGGCCCGGCCCACTGCGGTCGTCTGTCCTTCGGGACAGTCACGAACGAGGTCAGGTCGCCGCTCGCGAGATCGCCGATGCCCCAGTCCTCGCCGAGCGCGACCGCGTATTGCTGGTGCACCGGATCGACGACCAGACGGTCCTGAGATCCGGACTGCGCCGGTACCATCTGCCGCCATGCGACCTCTCCCGTCGCCAGCGACTCGCGCCGATACTGCGGGCGCGTGTAGGTCGTCTGCATGAACAGCACGTCGGCGCCCGCGAGCACGGTCGCCGACTCGGCCTCGACGCGCCGCGTCTTCCCCGTGGCGATCTCGACGACATCCATCACGTCGTTCTCGTGGTCCACGTCGGCCGGCCACGCGATCACGAAGCGGTGGTCGGCAGACAGCATCCAGGGCGTACCCGTGTACTTGAGCGTCGTCTCTGCGCCCCCATGCGGCCGCGTCACCCGCAGGCCCTTCGCCGCCCTGCTGACCACCACCGACGCGTCGTCGGCGATGATGGCGAACGTCCCCGGCGGCAGCGCGATCGTCCGCGGCTGCGACCCTGGCTGCGCGAGGTCCCACAGATACACCGTGCCGAACCCCAGTACGTTCGCCCGCGTCCACGACGTCGCCGTCAGCGTGCGTCCATCGGAAGCCAGCTGCCAGTCGGAGGCGCGCACCCCCTCCGCATCGAGGTCGATCTTCTGCGCCCGATCGCCGAACACCTCGATCGATCGGCCGTTCATCGCCGCCCACACCGGCACGTCGCGCGCGACCAGCACCTGCGTCACCGCCCCGGCCGGGAGCACCCGGGTACCTGTCCCTTCGGACAGCTTCCATCGCCACACGGCGCCGAGATCGTCGCGCCCGACGAACCCGCCACCCGCGAGCGGTCGCACCTCGATCAGCGGCCGGTCTCCGGCGCGAAGCACCTGGTCCGGGAGCCCACGCGCCGCGGCGGCGGCGGAGAAGAAGCGGGCGTCGTGCCACGTGGCGGGATCATCACCGGCGAGCTTCGCCAGCGCGCGGACCGTCTCGACCGGATCTCGCGCCAACGCGGCGCGCGCCTCGACGAGCACCTTCTCGTCCTGCGTGCGCAGCAACTGGGCCCGGCTCCGGGCCGCGGCCTCGGCGTGCCTGGCCTCCTGCTCCGCGAGCCCGGCGGCGACCGCCGGATCGGCCGGCGGATCCCGCATCAGCGCATAGCCCATGCCGCCGACCAGCAGCGCGAGCGCGGAGCCCGTGACCGCGACACCACGCCCCCAGCGTCGCGCCTCCGGGGGCCTCAACGCGACCAGCAACGCGTCCATCGACGGCCAGCGCGCCGCCGGATCCGGCTGCAAGCCGCGCATCACGACCCGCTGCAACCACGCCGGGACGTCGCGGCTCGGCTTGACCGGCTGCACGCGACCCTCGAGCACCGCCGACGCCAGCGCGTCGAGCCTGTCGCCCGCGAACGGTCGCTGACCATGCAGCGCCTCGTACAGCGCGGTGCAAAAGCTGAACTGATCGGTCTTCGCGTCGCCGCGGCCGCCCGCGAATTGCTCCGCGGCCATGTACGCGGGCGTCCCGAGGACCGCGCCGGTCTGGGTCAGCAGCACGTCGGTCACCTCGCCCGCGGGCGGCAGCGCCTTGAGCTCGCCCGCATCCCCGTCCAGCCCGAAGAAGTGGGCGAGCCCGAAGTCGAGCACACGCACGCGTCCGTCGTCACCGACGATGACGTTGGCCGGCTTGAAGTCGCGATGGATCACGCCCTGGCGATGCGCCGCCGCCAGCCCGTCGCCGGCCTGGCGAAACACCGCCAGCACCTCGCGCCAGGTCCGTGGCGTCGCGCCGAGCCAGGTGCGCAGCGTCGGCCCCGTGAGAAATTCCATCGCCACGTAGATCTCGTCGTCGACCTCGCCGACCTGATACACGTGGACCACGTTGGGATGGGACACCCGCGCGAGCGCCCGCGCCTCACGCAGCGTGCGAGGTGACCGGCCCTCCGGTCGTCGCATCGCCGCCCCGCGGATCAGCTTGAGCGCCACCTTGCGCTCGAGCTTGTCGTCGTAGGCCGCGTACACGACGCCCATGCCGCCCTCGCCGAGCAGCTTGAGCACCTGGTACGGCCCGATCGTCGGCGCCCCACCCGTACCGTTGAACAGCGCCGCGTGGACCATCGCCTTGGTCTGGCGCTGGGACGCGTCGCCGAGCACCTCCGGCCGCAGGCCCGGCGACGCGTGGGTCTCGGCGTCGCCCGAGACGTCGAGCGCGGCGGGATCGGGCAGTTCGTTGATCGACATGCTGAATGTCCCTGACCGATACTGTCCCGCGCGGCAACCGCACATGCCCTGCCGCACGCTAAAACCCGCGCGTATCGCTCCGTTAAAGCAGAAAGAAATAGGAGGCGGTTCATGCGCAATCGGGTCGTGTTGTTGGCCAGTTCGCTGTTGGGTGCATGCGGAGGGGGCAGCGGCGGCGGCGGCGGTTCCACCACGGCGCCGTCGGTAACGATCGGTTCGCCATCGCGGTTGATCGCCCCGTTCTGGCTGACCACCACCAGCGGCTCGGGCGTGTCATCGACCGGCGCCAGATCGTCGAACTTGAACCCCGGTTTCGGCGCCTGCTCGACGGCCTTGGCCGACGGCGTCGAGGACACCGCTGCAGCGTCCGCCTTGCGTCGCCGCGATGCCCATTGCGACGGGTCAAGCGACGGTCGGCTCATCGCGAAATAGGTCGACGGCACCGGCGCCATTCGCACCGCGCGAAGCGGCGCATCGACTGCCGCGACCTTAACCGGCGGCGGCGGTAACGCCACCACCTTGGCATTCTTCGGCGGCGTCATTCGAATCTGAGTGAACGCCGGCCGCGGCGCAATCTCCACCTCGGCGCGATTGCCGATCGACACCACCGGCGACGACGGGATCGGCGCGGCCTGGGCATAACGCTGCGCCGCATCCTTGGGGAATTCGCCAAGGTGGACCGCCGCCGCTTTCTCCTCGGGGCGGAGCACCGGGAGCATGCGGAAGAATGGCTCGAACCGCGCGCCCGCGCCGGGCAGCGCCGCCTCGATCGTCCGCCGCGCCCCCTCGCGGTCGCCCGCCAGCGCGAGGACGAACGCATTGGTCCGCACCGCCGCAGCGTCGCGCCGCACGAGCAATGGCTCGAGCATCGCCGCAGCCCCACGAATGTCCTTCGAAATCGCCAGGCTCAGCGCCAGCCGCCGCCGTGCCTCGTCGCCGTGCGCGCCTGACAACACCGCTCGATAATCGGCCTGCGCGCGCGCCTGCTGGCCGAGCAAATCATACGCCAGCCCGCGATCGAGCCCGAGCATCGCTTGCGGCGCACCGAGCGCCTGCGCCCGGTCGAACGCAACCATCGCGCCCTTGGCATCGCCCATCATCGTCATGGCCGCGCCGACCCCGATCTTGGCCGCCGGGCTGGCCGGATAATATTCTTCCGCGCGGCCGAAAAATCCCGCCGCCGCCTGCATGTCGCCCATGTCGGCCGAGGCACGGCCCGCCGCGAGCAAGGCCGCCAGATCCTTGGGCTGGGTGGCAAGCGTGCGCATCGCGTCCGCCAGCGCGGCGCCGGGGTCGGCCTGCACCGGGGCTGCAACGGTGGGCGAATATTGTGCCGCCGCCGGACTGGCCGAAGCGCCAAGCGTTGCGAGGGCAATCAAGGCGCGGGTCGCGCGGACACGGTGATTGAGCATGACCAACGCCATGCCCGACCCCGCCTTGCTCCAACATTGCTCGAGGTTAAGACGCGCCAAATGGTTGCCGGGCGGCGATAAGCGGAAGCTCCACCTCGTCGCCCCGCCGACCCGTCGGCGGGAAAGCGCCAGCGTTATTGGTTATTCTGCCGATTGAGGAAGCGCGGAATGTCGAGCGGCTCGCGGCGAATGGCCGGAGCCTCGCCGTCGGTCGCCTCGGCCTGCGCCGCGCCGCGCGCGATGTTCGACATGCGCTCGAACAACGTGCCGCCACCCGATGCCAGCTTGGGCTTGTCGATCTCGACCTCCATATGGGTGTCGAACGGCATCGCTTCCTCGTCAGCCGGCGGCCCGACCGGGACCGATCCGACCGGCTGGGTCAGGATATCGTCGCCGTCGAGCACCAGTTCCTCGGCCTCGTCGTCCTGCGTCAGCTCGAGCATATCGTC